>JAESGS010000450.1_pt1 | contig 31751 bp, 27 predicted proteins | sample 9269761 | NCBI WGS metagenome assembly JAESGS01 (sample SAMN15741799, study PRJNA653493) | algae metagenome | isolation source: Cyanosarcina radialis HA8281-LM2 and co-occurring heterotrophs from damp... | place: USA: Makauwahi cave, Hawaii | collected 2011-01-06 | reverse complement strand
CAGCCCTTCAGGGGGCGAAGCGGCGGAATGCAGGTCAGCAGCATGAAGGGCCCGGTCACCAGCAGGTGTATCCAGAGCGGTGCGCTGTATTGAACTTCCAGCCAGACGCCAAGAAAAACACTCGGTACGCAGGCAAAGCAGATGACGAAGAAAGCGGGGCCATCGGCCGGATCGGCAAAGGAGTAATCCAGGCCGCAGACTTCGCATTCCTTGCGCATCTTCAGGAAGCCGTTGAACAGGTGCCCTTGCCCGCAGCGCGGGCAGCGGCCGCGCAAGCCGGTCTGCATGGGCGGGATCGGCGGCCAATCACTATCGGAAGACATGTTTGTTCCTTTCAGGCGTTCCGGTTGGCGCTGGAGTTTTGCGCCGAGATTGCCTGGAAATGCGGCCGCTTCTTCTTCTTGGGGCCGCCTCAGGCTCGCCAAGATTAGGCGCCGAAAAACATACATTGTCAATTTATTGTATGCATACATATATGCGACAATTTCGCCCGCCGGCCATTTACACCACGAAGCTTGAGGCGGCCGGCGGCTGGCCGATGAGGTCGGTGATGACAGGAAGACTGCGTCGCAGCTCCGCGTGGCCGGCAGCGGCGCCGAGGCCGAGGCGAACGGCTTCCGGTGGCGCGCCGAGCGCAAAGGCGTCGCTCGCAACGACGCTGATGCCGGCTGCCTGCAATCGCGCGCTCAGTTCGCCGCGTGTCCAGGGCGGCGGCAGGTGCAGCCAGGCGTGAAAGGCGTGCGGATTTGTTTGTGCGACGCCGGCTGGAAGAAGCTCGGAGACAATGCGCTGTCGCGCCGCCGTCTCGCTGCGTATGGCTGCGAGCACAGCGTCAGCCGTCCCGTCCTCGATCCAACGCGTGGCGATGGCAGCCGCAAGAGGAGATGCCATGCCGACAGTGGCCCGGATCGCGCCTTCGACACGGACCGAGCTTCGGCTGTCCGGCACGACAAGATAGGCGATGCGCAGGGCCGGCGACAGGCATTTCGCAAGGCCGCCGACATAGTAGACGAGATCGGGCGCCAGCGCCGCCAGCGGTCGCGGCGCGGAAAGGGGAAGGGCGCCGTAGGCATCGTCTTCGATGATCGCTACCTCGTGCCGCCGAGCAATCGCGACAATCGCCTGGCGTCGTTCGAGCGAAAGTGTCGTTGTCGTGGGATTGTGAAGCGTTGGATTACAATAGAGCGCTTTTGGCGTTTCCTTCGAGCAGAATTCTTCGAACGCCTCGGGCAGGACGCCCCCACGGTCCATGGCGAGGCCGTGCAGCCTGATGCCAAGATGTGCTGCGAGCGCGCGCAGGCCGGGGTAGGTGATTGCCTCGGCGCAAATCATGTCACCGGCCTTGGCCAGGCTGCCAAGCGTCGCAAGCAGAGCCCCTTGCGCGCCCGAGGTAATCAGAACGCGTTCCGCCGGAACCACACCCAGCCTGGGTTTCAGCCACGCGGCACCTGCGGCACGGTTGTGCAGGGCGCCGCCCGGCGGTTGGTATCGCATCAGGAGTTCGAGCCCATGATCGGCCTGCAGCGCCGCCATGTCGTCCCAAAGCCGAGCGGCAAGAACCGGATCGTCGAACAGTGGCGGCAGGTTCATGCTCATGTCGACGAGGCCGCCTGCCGGCGTGCTGTTGGTTCGGACGCGTCGCGTTTTCACGTAGGTGCCCTGGCCGACCCGACCCTCGACGAGACCGCGATGCCGGGCTTCGTTGTAGGCGCGGCTAACGGTGGTGAAGTCGATCCCCAGCGCCTCGGCAAGCGTGCGCTGCGGCGGCAGACGCATCCCCTCGGACAGGCGCCCTTCGCTGATATCTGCAGCGATGGCGTCGGCGATCGCGAGATAAAGCGGCCCATCCGATTTACGGATTGCCGGTTGCCACGAAATTCCCAAGCGCTCGTCCGCCATTGCGACTACCCCATGCTAATTGTATGGATATTGCATGGCTTTCGGCTTCGGAGCAAGTGTTTACAACAGCGAATGTCAGCGGCGATCCGCGACCAAGCGTCGCCTAGCCTGTCACGCTTGCCGTTGCCAGCAACGCGCCGAATCCGACAAGCAGCGCGCCGAAGGTGCGATCGATCCAATGGCGAAGCTCGATAAGACGAAGCCGCACCGTGCTGGAGGAAAAGAACAGGGCAACGACTGCGAACCAGATCAGATGTGCGGCAGAGATGAACGCGCCGTAGCCCATCTGAACGGGAAGAGCCGTGGTCGGCTCGACGACCTGCATGAGAAGGCTGACCACAAAGATCGTCGTTTTGGGGTTGAGCGCGTTGGTGAGAAACCCCATGCGCAGCGCACCGAGATCAGAGAGGGCGGGATGTGCGGCCAAGCCCGTCGTTGCGACTGGCTTGGTGCGTAGCATCCTGATGCCAAGCCAGATCAGATAGGCGGCGCCGACGAACTTCAGCACCGTGAAGAGAAACAGCGACTGGTGGATCAACAGGCCGACGCCGAGCAAGGTATAGGCGACATGGACCCAGACGCCGCCGGCGATACCGAGCGCGGTCAGGACGCCGGCCCTCCGCGACAAGAGCAGGCTGTTGCGCGTCACCATCGCGAAATCCGGTCCCGGACTGATGACGGCAAAGATTGTAATGGTTACTACAGCTAACAGTTCAGTCATTGTCTTTCCCGATCGTCTCTTTCACTATTGCCTCAGTAGCCTGATTGATGAGAAGCGACTAACGATGAGTTCTGACGATTTTGGTGAGTTGCGCTCACAGATGTCGGCGACGCGGCTTCCGCCGCTGGCGGCGCTGCGCTGTTTCGAGGCGGCAGCCAGACTAGAGAGCTTCAGTCGCGCGGCGGACGCGCTCCATCTGACGCACGGCGCGATCAGCCGCGCGGTCCGGCTTATCGAAGACGAACTCGGCGTGGCGCTGTTCGAGCGCCGCAGCCGGCGTGTGTTCCTGACGGAAACCGGGCGAAAGCTGGCGGCGGCCGTGCGCGAAGGTTTCGGTCTGGTGGAGAGTGCCGTCCGAGAGATCAGGGAAGCGGCGCGAACGCCGGCGTTGGTGATCTCCTGCGAGCCGACCCTTCTGATGCGCTGGCTGATACCGCGCCTTCCTGAATTCCAGGCGCGGCATCCAGAGGTGCATATCCACCTCGTTGCTGGAGGTGGGCCAGTGTCCTTCGGCCGTGGCATCGATCTGGCGATCCGTCGCGATGACTTCCCGCGAGCGGGCGGCACGCATGTCGTGCCGCTCTTTCCGGAGCGAATAGGTCCGGTCTGCCGAACGGATAAAATCGCCCTGTTTTTTAACGAGGCTGAGGCCGGTTCTTTGCCTCAATTGCGGAAGGACGCGGTCCCCTTGCATACGCGAACACGGCCAAATGCGTGGGGGACTTGGGCAAAGACGGCCGACCGTGCCGCACCGGAGCAGCGCGGCCAAGTCTTCGAGCATTTCTATATCAGCCTTCAGGCGGCCATCGCCGGGATCGGCGTGGCAATCGGGCCTTGGCAACTCGTCCGCGACGATATCGACAATGGCATCCTGGCCGCGCCATGCGGTTTTATCGAAGACGGTACGGCCTACCATCTGCTGTCGCCGTCAGCGATCGGCGACCAGGGACCGCGCGCGGCGTTGCGTGACTGGCTGCTGGCCGTATCGATCTGAAACGGACCGTTTTCATTTCTGTCATTTGCATAAAGGCGAGCAACGTCATACGTTTAACGAACACGTGCGCATGACCGGCGATGCCCGTCGGCGGAAAGGCGCGCGAAGCACCTGATATGCAATCGATTCGACCCTCGGGTCCTGGAGCGGCGCCATGAACATCCTCAAAATCAATCTCGGCCAGGAGCGCGGTACGCGGCGCCCGGCCCGCGCAAATGCATCGAGGAGCATGGCCGACGTCATGAAAGGACTGGTCGTTCCGGCGGCGGCTATAGGCCTTGTGGCGTTCGCAGCGCCGTCGATGGCGCATGCCGCCAGTTGCAAGGATTCCGCATCGCCTGGAGCCGATTGGACCGATTGCAACAAGAAAGCGCTTATGCTCGGCGGCAGCGACCTTCAGGGTGCCAATCTCGTCAACACCGACTTTACCTTGACGGATCTGCGCGGCGCGAACCTCACAGAAGCCAATCTGGAAAAGGCAACTCTCGTTCGATCCTCGATTGCGGGCGCGACCGCGAATGGCGCGAACTTCTCCAAAATCGAAGCCTATCGCTGCAATTTCGCCGGCGTCTCCGCCGAGAAGGCATCGTTCGTCAATTCCGAGCTGCAGCGGGCCAATTTCAGCGGTGCCCGCCTCACGGGGGCAAGCTTTGAGAAGGCCGAACTCGGCCGGGCCAATTTCGACAAGGCGGAGCTCACCGGAACCCGGTTTACCCATGCCAACCTTTCGCGCGCCGACCTGACCAGCACGAGTTTTTCCGGCCCGATCGATTTCCAGGGGGCGTTCATGTTCCTGACGCGTATCGAGGGCGTCGACCTGTCCGAGGCAACCGGACTTGAACAGGAGCAGGTCGACATGACTTGCGGTGACAGCTCGACCAAGCTTCCCGCCGGCATGAGCACGCCGGCGGGCTGGCCCTGCGCCAGCGACTGATAGCCGTCACAAAGCCGCGGCCCAGTCGGTCGTTATGCCAAATGCCGCTTTGCGGCAATCGCAAGGCATTCCTTGAAGGCTTGCAGGTCGGTCAGGCGATCGGCCTCAGGCACTTCGCGCTGGACGAGCCTGCCTTCCCTTCGCAGAACGCCGCCATCGAGCATCAGGTTGTCGGCCATATCGAAGTCTTCGATGCTGAGCCCGTCCGGACCGGCCATGCGGCCGTCAGGGCGCAAGGCGGCCTTGCCGCCGTAGTGGTCGTGCAGGATGCGCTCGTAATAGCTGCGGGAGGTGTTCGTATAGGCATAGACGTGCTTGCTGTGACCGCACATGAAGCCAAGTTCGAACACCGTGCCGACATCGGCGCTGATGCCGCGAAACGGTGTCAGGTTGGCGATGATCATGTCGGCGGCGAGCATCATGCCCTCGTCGACGGCGTAGATCGCAAGGCCGCGCTGATGCTTGGTTGGAGCCGGCGGAATCTCAAGATCGCCGGGCACAAGCGGTGTGAACCCGGCTGCACGCGCCAGCTCCGCCTTCAGTTTCTGAATCTCCGCCGCATTGGGCAGAAACACTTCCGGGCCGGCGAGATAGACTTTCACGCGCATTCCTCCTCACATATTCGAGCGGCCAATCTAGGAGAGCTGCAGCGCCGAGCCTAGCCATGGACTTCAGCTTGCCCACGGATTTTTGGAGCGTGGGAAGCAGGTATGCTGGCTGAGCGCATTGCGGCGCCGGTAGAGATGCCCGTGGCTCGCCATGTGCCACCCTCGGCCAATTCCGGAGATTTGGGCATGCCACACGGGCGAACTGGACATGCGGGCGTCTCAAAATCTGCAGCCGATGTCTGCGGGGGCTGCGATCGCAACCGCCGCCACCGGCGCGCGCACCATCCCACGAGAAGGCTCGCATGCCGTTGGTGGCTCGGTCTCCGCCACGCTCGCACGCGGAAACACTCCTAAATGCGGATGTTTCCAAACGAATCCCGTTTGCGGGCAGACATGGAAGGATGCCTGCCGTCGGTTTGCAAGGGCGCTTCTCCGGTTTCGATTCGCTCCAGGGTTGCCGCCTCCCCCGAATTTTTCCCATGCCCTGGCCCGGCGGTGGGCCGTCGTTTTCACCGCCGTATGCGACTTTAAACAATCATGCATACAAAATTGTCGACAAAATAGTTGACATTGTCGCCGACAGCTTCAAATCTAGGGCAACTTGCTCACGAGTGGGTGAGGGCGCCTGCATATGGCGACTGATGAGAAAACAGAGGGAACGACATGAAACTGAGAAAGCATCTCCTCGCGGGGTTGGCATTTGCCTTTCTCGCATCCTCGGCCTCCGCCGAAACGCTGCGTTGGGGTAGCCCGCGGGATATCTTCTCGCTTGACCCCTATTCCTATGGCAGCACCTCGAACCTGGCCTTCCTCAACCACGTGTACGAGGGCTTGACCCGCTATACGCCGGAGTTCAAGGTCGAGCCGGCGCTCGCCACCAGCTGGGAGATGGTCAAGGACAAGGTCTGGCGCTTCCACCTGCGCAAGGGCGTAAAGTTCCAAAACGGCGCAGAGTTCAACGCTGACGACGTCGTCGCCTCCATGGCCCGCGTCAGCCATCCGACCTCACCGTTGCGCGGCAACATTCCGGCTTATGTCTCGACCACCAAGGTCGACGACTACACGGTCGACATCGAAGTCAATTCGCCGAACCCGCTTTTCCTCAACGACATGACCAACATCTTCATGTTCGACAAGGACTGGCTGGTCGACAACAAGTCGGAGCTTCCGACCGACGTCGGCGCCAAGGTCGAAGGCTACGCCACCTACAACACCAACGGCACCGGCCCGTTCAAGGTCGAATCGCGCGTGCCCGACAGCAAGACCGTTCTCATCAAGAACGACGGCTGGTGGGATACGCCGAAGCACAATCTCGACCGCATCGAATTCATGCCGATTACTTCGGCCGCAACCCGCGTCGCAGCGCTGCTTTCGGGCGAAATCGACCTGACCGACGGTGCTCCGGTGCAGGATCTCGAGCGCCTGAAGAGCTCGCCGGAGATCAAGGTCATCGAGCGCACTGACCTGCGCACCGTGCACATGGTCTTCAACCGTCACGAGACCTTCGCCGACGGTCGCGAAAACTTCTTCAACAACATCAAGGTGCGCCAGGCGATCGATCATGCCATCGACCGCCAGCTGATCTTCAAGCGGGTGATGCGCGGCAAGTCGCATGTCGCCGGCACCATGGTTGCTCCGGAAATCCCGGGCTACAGTGCCGAACTCGACGTGCCGACCGCTTACGATCCGGAACTCTCCAAGAAGCTGCTTGAAGAGGCAGGCGCCGTCGGCAAGGAGTTCACGCTCGTCTGCATGAACGACGAAAGCGTCAACGAGGAAGACGTCTGCAGCGCGCTGGTTTCGATGCTGTCGCGCGTCGGCCTGAAGCCGACCCTCGACATCGGGCCGCGCGCCGTTCAAGCGCCGAAGCGCGCCGGCGGCAAGTCTGACGCCTACATGATTGGCTGGGCCAACGAGCCGACGCTCGACGCCTATTCGATCCTGGTTCAGGTTCTCTCGACCCGCGAAGGCGCGGCTGGCGTCGCCAACTATGGCGGCTGGTCCTATCCGGAACTCGACGCGATGGTGAAGAAGGCCGCGCTAGAGATGGATCACGACAAGCGTCTGGCGATCGAAACCGAGGCGCTGAAGTTCGCCAAGGATGAGGTCATCATGATCCCGTTGCACCAGCAGCCGATGGCCTGGGCAATGTCGAATAACGTCACGGATGTGACCATTCGGGCCGACAACAAGCCGCGTCACTGGCTGACCCGTATCGGCGATTGAGTTTTCTTGCCCCGGCAGAGCGTGCTTTGCCGGGGCTCCTCATTCAGCGAGAAACCCAATGATTGTCTTTCTCATCAAGCGGCTGGCCAATGCCGTGCTGGTCATGCTCGCCGTCGCGCTGCTCGCCTTCCTGATCTTCCGCTTCGCCGGTGATCCGGTCGAGCTGATGGCCAACGAGCAGATGTCGCAGGCCGACCGTATCGAGCTGCGCGAAAAGCTCGGGCTCAACGATTCGTTCCTCACCCAGTTCGGCCGCTTCGTCGGCAACGCCGCCCAGGGCGATTTCGGTATCAGCTACCGCAACGGCCAGGACGTGATGAAGCTCATTGCCGAGCGCTTCCCGGCAACGATGGAACTGGCGCTGGTCGCAACAGTCCTGTCGCTCCTGATCGGTCTTCCACTTGGCGTTCTGACAGCCATCCACCGCGGGCGATGGTATTCCGAGGGGCTGCAGTTCGTCAGTATCATCGGCGTCTCCTTGCCGAGCTTCGTCGTCGGTATCCTTCTGATCCTCGTCTTCGCCGTAACGCTCGGCCTCGTACCCGCTTTCGGGCGCGGCGATGTGGTGCAGCTCGGCTGGTGGAGCACCGGCCTGTTGACGTCGTCTGGCCGCGCATCGCTGCTTCTGCCTTCTCTCGCACTCGCGCTCTACCAGATCACTCTGGTCATGCGTCTGGTGCGCGCAGAAATGATGGAAGTGCTGCGCTCGGACTTCATCAAGTTCGCACGCGCCCGTGGCGTGCCGCGGTGGCGGATCTATTTCCGACATGCGCTCAGGAACTGTCTGATGCCTGTTGTTACCATGACGGCGATGAACTTCGGCTCGCTGATCGCCTTCGCGCTCATCACCGAAACCGTGTTCCAATGGCCGGGCATGGGCATGCTCTTCATCCAGGCGGTCACCTTCCTCGATATGCCGGTCATGGCGGGCTATCTCTGCATCGTCTCCTTCATCTTCGTCACGCTCAATACGCTCGTCGATATCGCCTATGCGGTCATCGATCCGCGGTTGCGCGATGCAACCCGCTGAGGTCGTTGCCATGACAGATCACGTCCAGCAAACCACACCGGCGCGCAAGCCCTCGCGGCTTGCCCGCTGGCGCCAGAGCGATCTCTGGTGGTCCTTCACGCACAAGCCTTCGGCAATCATCGGCGCGATCATCCTTACGTTCCTGATCGTGACCGCCTTTGCAGCACCTTTGATTGCGCCGCAGAACCCCTTCGATCCGGCCCAGCTCGAGCTCTGGAACTCCGAGCTGCCGCCGATCTGGGAGGCCGACGGCCAATGGCCTTACGTGCTCGGCACCGACACGCAAGGGCGCGACATGCTCTCGGCCATTCTCTATGGCTCCCGCATCTCGATCCTGATCGGCGTTGCCTCGGTCGTGCTTTCGCTCGCCGTCGGCCTTAGCCTCGGCCTCGTTGCCGGCTATTTCGGCCGCTTCATCGACAACTTCTTGATGCGCATCGGCGACGTACTTCTGTCGATCCCGACGATTCTGATCGCCATTCTCGTCAGTGCCGTCGCGCGCCAGATGCTGCCGCCGGAACTGCGGGACGTCGGCTCTGCCGCCGTTCTGGTGCTGGCGATCACGCTCAGCGCCTGGGTGCAATATGCCCGTACCGTGCGCGCCCAGACGATTGTCGAGCGCGGCAAGGAATATGTGCAGGCGGCGCGTCTTCTGAAAACGCCGGCGCGGCGCATCATGCTGAAGCACATCCTGCCGAACACGCTGACACCGATCATGGTCGCTGCGACCCTCAACTTCGGCATGGCGATCCTGACGGAAGCGACGCTTTCGTTCCTGGGTATCGGCATGCCGCCGAGCCAGCCGAGCCTTGGAACGCTAATCCGTCTCGGCAACCAGTTCCTGTTTTCGGGCGTATGGTGGGTGGTGCTCTTCCCCGTCGTCCAGCTTTGCCTTCTCGTGGTTTCGGTCAACCTTCTCGGTGACTGGCTGCGCGATGCGCTCAATCCGAAATTGAGGTGAATGATGTCCAATCTCCTGATCCGTAACGTCAGGCCCAACGCCGGCGAAGCGACCGATATCCTTGTGCGCGACGGCAAGATCGCCGCTTTCGGCAAGGGCCTCGCCGCCGATGGCGTGGTCGTGGAAGACGGCAACGGCCATATCGTGATCTCCGGTCTGATCGAGGCGCATACCCATCTCGACAAGTCGGTCTGGGGCATGCCCTGGCACGTCAACGCCAAGACCGCAACGCTGCGCGAACGCATCGATTTCGAACGCGAAAAGCGGCTGGAAATCGGCATCGACCCGCACCGCCAGTCCATGCGCCAGGCGATCATGCTCGCTGCCAATGGCGCAAGCCACATTCGCAGCCATGTCGACATCGACACCACCCACGGCCTCCGGCTGATGGAAGGCATCATCGAGACCCGCCAGGCGCTGAAAGATGTCATCGATATCGAGATCGTCGCATTCCCGCAGTCGGGCCTCGTCACGCGGCCCGGGACTGCCGAGTTGCTCGACAAGGCTCTGAGCAATGGCGCTGAAGTCCTTGGCGGTATTGATCCTTGCGGCATCGATCGCGACCCGAAGGGCCATCTCGATGCGATCTTCGGCCTTGCCGAAAAACATGGAAAGCCGATCGACATTCACCTGCATGAGCAGGGCGAACTCGGCGCCTTCAGCATGGAGATGATGTTCGAGCGCATTCGCGCGCTCGGCATGCAGGGCAAAGTCGCGATCAGCCACGCCTTTGCGCTCGGCGCACCGGACTATCTGCGCGTCGGCGGCCTGATCGAACAGATCGCCGAACTCGATATCCGTATCGTCACGACAGGCTCTCCATCTTCGACCGTGCCTTCGATCCTGCGTCTGAAGGATGCCGGCGTGAAGGTTGCTGCCGGCTGCGACGGCATCCGCGACACCTGGGGCCCGTGGGGCCAGCCCGACATGATGGATCGCGCCCGCATCCTCGGCATGAAGAACGGCCTGCGCCGCGACGTCGATCTCGAACATGCGCTTTACGTCTGCTCCAAGGGCGGCGCCGACGTCATGGATATCAAGGGCTATGGCCTCGATGTCGGCTGTGATGCCGATTTCACCCTGCTCACCGGCGAGACGCTGGCGCATGCCGTCGTCGACGTCGCGCCGCGGCCGCTGGTGGTCAAGCGCGGCCGCGTCGTCGCCCGCAACGGCGTTGCGGAGGTGGCGATCCCATGACCAACATCAAGGACCTTACACTCGGTGAGCGCGCCGAAGGGCGCACGCTTCTGACGGCGCAATGGGTGCTCGGGCACCGCGACGGTTCGCACCGGCTGATCCCGAACGGCGAAGTCGTCATCGAGGGCGGCACGCTGCTCTATGTCGGGCCACGTTTCGAGGGAGAGGTGGCACGCCGCATCGATCTCGGCGCTGCCATGATCAGCCCCGGGCTCATCGACCTCGATGCGCTCTCCGATCTCGACACAACGATCCTTGCGATCGACCATCAGCCCGGTTGGGCCAAGGGTCGCGTCTGGCCGTTGAGCTACATCGAGCGCGGCCCCTATGAAATGTACACTGAGGAGGAACTGGCGTTCCAGAAGCGCTTCGCTTTCGCGCAGCTCCTCTTGAACGGCATCACCACCGCAGCGCCGATCGCCTCGCTTTTCTATCGCGAGTGGGGCGAGACCGTTGCGGAGTTCGCAGCCGCGTCCGACGCGGCAGGTGATCTCGGTCTTCGCGTTTATCTGAGCCCGGCCTATCGCGCCGGCGGCATGATGGTGACGGCGCCGGGTCAGCTTGAAGCGATCTTCGACGAGGCAAGGGGGCTGAAGGGCCTCGACGACGCGATCGGTTTTATCCGCGAGCACGAAGGCCGCCATGGTGGCTTGGTGAAGGGCCTGCTGGCTCCCGACCGAGTGGAGACCTGCACCGAGAAGCTGCTGGTGCGCACCGCCGATGCGGCGCGCGACCTCAATTGCCCGATCCGGCTTCATGCTGCGCAGGGCACGATGGAGGTCGACACCGTCCGCCGCCTGCATGGCAAGACGGCGCCGGAGTGGCTGGCGAGCTTCGGTTTCTTGAGCGACCGGCTGATTGCGCCGCACGCGACCCAGGCAACCGATAACGATCTGCGTCTCTATGCCGAAAATGGCGTGAGTATCGTGCATTGCCCGCTGGTTTCGGCCCGCGGCGGCAGCACGCTCAACTCGTTCCGTTCGGTGAAAGCCCGCGGCGTCAACATCGCCATGGGAACCGACACGACGCCGCCGGACATGCTGATGAACCTGCTGGTCGGCCTGATCGCTGCCCGCGTCGTCGAAGGCGACCCGTCAGCCGTCAGCTGCGCCGATCTCTTTGATGCTGCAACACTTGGCGGCGCCAAGGCACTCGGTCGCTCGGATCTCGGTCGCCTGGAAGCGGGCGCCCGCGCCGATATCGCCGTGTTCGATCTGATGGACCATCACATGGCGCCGGCGATAGATCCGATCACGACGCTCGTCGTCGGTGGTTCCGGACGCGTCACCAAGGCGGTCTTCGTCGATGGCCGTCTGTCGATGCGCGATGGCGAGGTGGCAGGCTTCGACATGAACGAAGCGCGCGCGAAGGCGCAGGTCCAGTTCGATGGCCTGATTGCCAAGTATCCCGAGCGGAGCTTCGGTCACCCGCCTGTCAGCGAGATCTTCCCGCCGAGCTACCCATTGGAGGTGCAGCGATGACTGAACATACCTCATCGGCCGTGCTCGACGTGCGCGGTCTCTGCGTCGAATTCCCTGGCCGCCATGGAACGGTGCAGGCGCTTTCCGACGTTTCGCTCAGCATTCGCCCCGGCGAGATCCTCGGCGTCGTTGGTGAATCCGGCGCCGGGAAGTCGATGACCGGTCTTGCCGTCCAGGGCCTTCTGGAGCCGCCTGGCCGCATTTCCGGCGGCGAGGTCTGGGTCGGCGGCCGCCGCATCGACCAGCTCGACGACAAGCAGATGCAGCAGGTGCGTGGCCGGCAGATCGGTGCGATCTTCCAGGACCCGTTGACCTCGCTGAACCCGCTCTTCACCGTCGGGGCGCAGCTCGTTGAGACTATCCGCCTTCACCTGAAGCTTTCCAAGGCCGATGCCAAGGCGCGGGCCATCCAGCTTCTGAAGGAAGTCGGCATTCCGGCGCCCGAGGCGCGCTATGACCACTATCCGCATCAGTTCTCGGGTGGCATGCGCCAGCGCGTCGTCATCGCCCTGGCGCTCGCCGCAGAGCCGAAGCTGATCATTGCCGACGAACCGACGACGGCGCTCGACGTCTCGATCCAGGCGCAGATCACCTCGCTGCTTCGCCGTCTTTGCGACGATCACGGAACGGCGGTCATGCTCGTCACTCACGACATGGGCGTGATTGCCGAGACGGCCGATCGCGTCGCGGTCATGTATGCCGGGCGGCTCGTCGAAATCGGCCCTGTCGCAGAGGTGCTGAAAAACGCCCGTCACCCCTATACGCGGGGCCTGATGGGCTCGATCCCGGCGCTTGGCCGCCGCGTCGAACGGCTGAACCAGATCGACGGTTCCATGCCGCGGCTGAACGCGATCCCCGCCGGGTGCGCCTTCAATCCGCGCTGCCCGGATGCCGGGCCGCGCTGCCGCAAGGATCGGCCCGAACCGGCGCCGGTTGGGACCGGCGTCGCCGCATGCTGGCTCAATGCAGGAGGAGTGCTATGAGTGATGCCCTGACGGTCAACGACCTGACCTGCAATTTCGACGTTTCGGCGCCTTGGCTCAATCGCATCATCGAGCGCAAGCCGCGGCAGTTCGTGCGCGCCGTGGACGACATCAGCTTCAGCGTGCCCATGGGCGGCTGTCTGAGCCTCGTCGGCGAATCCGGCTGCGGCAAGTCGACGGTGGCGCGGCTGGTCACCGGTCTTTATCGCGCCAGCGAAGGCGAGGTGCGGTTTGCACCGAGCAAGAACGGCGAGCCGCTCTCGGCCCAAATGATCTTCCAGGATCCCTATGCCAGCCTCAATCCGCGCTGGCGGGTGCGCAACATCATCGCCGAACCGCTGCGCGAGTTGAAGCTGCGCAACTCCGAAGCCGAGATCATGGAGCGGGTCGGCGAACTGCTGACGATCGTCGGCCTTGCGCCTTCGGACGGCGCCAAGTTCCCGCACGAGTTTTCGGGCGGCCAGCGCCAGCGCATCTCGATTGCCCGCGCGCTTGCCGGCGAGCCGGAGTTCCTCGTCTGCGACGAGCCGACCTCGGCGCTCGACGTGTCGGTCCAGGCGCAGATCCTCAACCTCATGCGCAAGCTGCAGGACGAGATGGGGCTCACCTATCTGTTCATCAGCCACGACATGAGCGTGGTTCGACATATGTCGGACCGGATTGCGGTGATGTATCTCGGACGCATCGTCGAGGAGGCCGACACCGAGACGCTCTTTGCCAATCCGAGGCATCCCTATACCCAGCTGCTTTTGGAGACGATCCCGGATATTACCCATCCGAAGCGCGGACGCAGCATTGCGGCGAGCGAAGTGCCGAGCCCGCTGAACCCGCCGTCCGGCTGTACCTTCCATCCGCGTTGCCCGTTTGCAGACCAACGCTGCAAGAGCGAGCGGCCAGAGATGCGCAGCTTCGCTGACGGCTCGCGTGCCGCCTGCCACCGCATCGAAGAAACTGTGAAGGCGATCAACGCAGCGTAACGCCAACCTCTTTCCCTGAAGACTTGGGCTCCGTGTCGTACCCGTCGCGGAGCCTCTTTTTTTGCCGCCGGCGATTTCAGTACTTGCGCCAAGCAACTCCCATGCCCTTTCGCATCGCGGTCTTTAGGCAAATGCTAGGCTGCTAACCGGAATTCAACGAAATAGACCGATGACCATTCCCGGGCTCCAGCACTCACGCTAGGGTAGGGGCCAATGGTCGGACCGCTTCCCGCTCGGGACATCCGGCCGGGATCGAAATGCGTTGATTTGAAGAGTTGGCTTATGAACACGACCTCCGACACCGATTTCCCCGTCCTCAATGCCGTTGAAGCCCGCGTTCTCGGATGCCTGATCGAGAAGAAGGAAACGACGCCCGACGTCTATCCGCTGACGCTCAATTCGGCGCATTCGGCAGCCAACCAGAAAACGGCGCGCGATCCCGTCATGGCGCTCGAGCAAGTCGAGATCCACCGCGCTCTCTCGTCTCTGGGGCAGAAGGGGTTGGTCCGGCAGGCATTTGCCTCGCGGGTCGAGCGCTACGAGCACCTCGCAGCCAACCGCTTTTCGCTGACGTCACCGCAGGTCGTCGTGCTCGGCCTGCTTCTTCTCCGCGGCCCGCAGACGGCCTACGAGCTTTGGGCGCGCAGCGAGCGCATGGCGCGGTTCTCGTCGATCGAGGAGCTGAAGGACAATCTGGATCTGATGATGGGCCGCCGGCCGCCGCTCATCGTTCAACTGAACCGGGGCGCCGGCCAACGCGAGGACCGCTTCGCGCATCTCTTGTGTGGTGAAGTCGAGCAGCCTGCCGAACGGGCGCCCGTGTCGTCGGCGCCGAGCGGTTCGGCCCTATCGGCCCTCGAAGAACGACTGGAAGCGCTTGAGCGGAAGGTGGCGACGCTTGAGGAGCAGCTTGACGCCCTGACGCGCTGACAGCGCGGGTCCGGAAACAAAATGTCCCGGGCGCCATGTGCGCCCGGTGACATATTCGGATGCGCTCAGCTGGCGTCGACCAGCCGGCAGGCCGGTGTTTCCTTGGCGCGCGGATAGTCGTAGGCACCGACCTTCGAGGTGGCATAGCCGCCGCCGACCAGCGCTTCGGCAAGCTTCACGGCCGCCGTCACGCCGTCGATCACAGGCATGCCGGTACGTGCCTTCAGTCGGTCGCAGAGCTCAGACATACCGGCACAGCCGAGGATGATTGCTTCGGCGCCATCCTCCTGGCGCGCTTTCAGGATCTCCTGAACCAGCATCTCCTCGGTGTGGGCCAGATCCTCCTCCAGCGCCAGCACGGGCATGTCGACCGAGCGCACCTTGCGGCAGCGATGGCCGGCACCATAGGCCTCTGCCAGATCCTCGATGATCGGCACGGAGCGGGGCAGGGTGGTGATGATCGTAAAGCGGGTCGCGATGTTCATCGCCACCTGCACTGCCGCCTGACAAATGCCGATGACCGGACCGCGAGCGATCTCGCGTGCAGCGCCAAGTCCGGGATCGTCGAAGCAGGCGATCACATAGGCATCGACGCCGCGCGCTTCGCCTTTGCGGATTTCCGCAAGCATCGCCGGCACGGCCATCGCTTCGTCGGCATGGCCTTCGATGCTGGCCGGGCTCGATGTCGGGTTGATCGATTCGAGCTGGGTGTCGGATGCTGCGACGCGCTCGGCGCTGCGATGCGCCTGTTCCGTCATCGAGCGGGTGGAGTTCGGATTGATCAGCAGGATACGCATGGATCAGCTCGTCTTCCGCATGGCGTTTGCAAGGGGGGCGTAGGCGGTCATGTCGGGCGTCGGCATGACGAACTGACGATCCGATGTGATGTAGTTGTTGGCGTGCAGCCGTGCGATCGGCTGGTATTGGGAGGGATCGACGTAGCGGCCTTCCTCGTCGAGGCAATCCTTGCGCACGTGCATATGCACGACCTCGCCGAGCACGATGACGCGGCGGTCATATTCGATCAGCCGCTCGACGCGGCATTCCATCGAGCAGGGTGACTCGACGATACGGCGGGCGCCGACCTTGAGGCCGTCAGCCGCCGTCAGTCCGGCGATTGCCACTTCGTTGACATCCGGCTCGAAGGACAGGCCGCAAACCAGCATCTGATCGGCGATCGCCATATCCACCATGTTGACGACGAACTCGTTGGTGCGCCGGATATTGGCGACCGTGTCCTTCTCTTCCCCGTTCGGGCGGGTCTGGATACCGAGAATGACGATCGGCGGGTCGTGTGAGAAGACGTTGAAGAAGCTCATCGGCGCGGCATTGTCCTGTCCGCTCGGCGAGAGCGTCGAGACCAGCGCGATCGGTCGCGGACCGATGAAGTTCGTCAGCAGGCGATAACGGTCCTGGGCCGGCAGTTCTGTGAAATCGAAGTCCATCGGAGCTCTCAATTGGCGCCGCGGCCCGGTTTTTTGCCGGTCGCACGGTCGTGTTTAAGCGGTTGCCATTGCACATCAAGTTGCGGTACACAATATTGTCTACAATTTTGTAGTCAATATCTAACTGCAGCGGATGGAATTGACTTTGAGCGCCGCACGGCGAGAGTAAGCGAACGGCTAAGGGAGATTTCATGTATAACGCGGACGAAGTCGCCGGTGCTCCGACGGCGATCATTTGCGAGAAGATCTGGCTTGCGATTGCAGAGCGTCGGCTGCGGCCGGGAACGCGATTGAAAGAAGAACAACTTGCCGAAATATTCTCCGTCAGCAGGGCTCGCATCCGCCAGGCGCTGACCGCGCTCGAGCGCGATGGCCTGGTGACGATCATGCCGAACCGGGGCGCCTTCGTCTCCGAGCCTTCGGTAGACGAGGCACGCGATGTCTTCGTTGCCCGCAGGGCGATCGAACAGCGGGTCGTCGAGCGGCTTTGCGAGCGCGCCAATCCCAAGGATATCGTCCGGTTGCGCGCCCATATCGAAGAGGAGCGCATTGCCGGCCGATCCGGCAATCTCTCTGATATCGTTCGGCTTTCCGGTGGTTTCCACCTGTTGCTCGCTGAGCTTTCGGGGTCTGCCTTCCTCTTCGGTATTCTGCGCGACCTCGTGTCCCGGACATCCCTGATCACCGCAATGTACAGGTCAAACCACCTGCACAATTGCGGACCGGACGAACATCTGGCCGTGGTCGAATACATCGCGTCACGCGACGTCGCGAGCGCGATCAAGGAAATGGCCGAGCACCTGAACCACGTCGAAGCGGAGCTGGATCTCGACGAGGAGAAAGACCAGCCCCGCGATCTTCGCACCGCATTGCTTTGATGCGGCGCGCGCGACCCATTGCACCGCACTTTAGAGGAGGCGGTGCCTGCAAGCAGACTGAAGGAAGATATGACCAACCGTAGTTACTATGCGCCGCATGGCGGCAACCCGCCACAAACCCAACTCCTTTCGGATCGCGCGGTCTTCACCGAAGCCTATGCGGTGATTCCGAAGGGGACGATGATGGACATCGTCACCAGCTATTTGCCGTTCTGGGACAAGACCCGGCTGTGGATACTGTCCCGGCCGCTCTCCGGTTTTGCTGAAACATTTTCACAATATATCATGGAAATCGCTCCGGGCGGCGGCAGCGACCGGCCGGAACTCGACGAAGGCGCCGAGGGCGCGATCTTCGTCGTCGAGGGCGAACTGACCATTACGCTCGACGGTAAGGCGCACAAGATGCAGCCGGGCGGCTTCGCCTTTATCCCGCCAGCGAGCAACTGGACTGTTCGTAACGGAAGTGAAGCGACCGTTCGTTTCCACTGGGTGCGCAAGGCTTACGAGTACGTCGATGGCCTGCCCGCGCCGGAAGCTTTCTTCACCAACGAGGCCGAAATCACCCCGTCGCCGATGCCGGGAACGGAAGGCAAGTGGGCAACGACCCGCTTCGTCGACCCGACGGACCTGCGCCACGACATGCACATGACGATCGTCACCTTCGAGCCCGGTGCGATCATTCCCTTTGCCGAGACGCACGTGATGGAGCACGGCCTTTATGTGCTCGAAGGCAAGGCGGTCTATCGGCTCAATCAGGACTGGGTCGAGGTCGAGGCCGGCGATTACATGTGGTTGCGCGCCTTCTGCCCGCAGGCCTGCTATGCCGGCGGCCCGGGCAAGTTCCGTTATCTGCTCTACAAGGACGTGAACCGCCACATGAAGCTGCGCTCGCGTTAAGCGAGCCAACGCTAGGATAGAAAAAAACCGCGCGTTCCACCGAACGCGCGGTTTTTCTTTGTAATCAGGTGGCGGCACCTGGACCCCGTTGTTTAACGGAAGGGCGCGTTCGCCTCCTCAGTCCACCAGTTGCGGATCGGCTGGCTGCAGGCTGCGCGGCTGGAGGCGCCTGAGCGTGTTGCCGGTCGGGTTCTTGTCGAGGTGCAGCACGCGGGTAAAGAAGTCGCTGCCGCGTTCGGTGCGTCCGATGTTGACGATCGCCACGCCCTGAAGCTCGTCGTCCATGAACTTCAGCACGCGCTGGTAGGCGTCGTCCTCAAGAGTATCGAGCGCTTCGTCGATGATCAGCCAGCGCGGCTTGTGCAGGCTGAGCCTAGCGATGGCGAGGAGGCGCTGCTCGGCCTCGCTGAGGTTCATCTGCTTTCGCGCATCCTGGTCGAGCCGGCCGCTCAGACGGCCAAGGCCGACCTTGGAGAGAACGGCGGCGAGTTCGCCCTTGCTGTAGGTATCGGGCGGGCTCGGATAGGCGAGCACTTCTCCAAGCGTGCCCGGCGGGAAATAGGGAGATTTCGGCACAAAGGCGAGGCCGTCGTCCACCGGCAGTGCAATGCGGCCGTGCCCCCAGGGCCAGAGCCCGGCGATCGCGCGGAAGAACGGCGCCTTTTCCACCTCCGGCGCGCCGGTGACGAGCACGCGCTCGCCCGGATCAATGGTGACGCTTGGCTCGCGAAGCTGGATGCAGCCGGTCGGCGAGACGATCTCGATGTTGTCGAAGCTCATCTGCGGCGTATCGGAGGTCCTGAAGTCGATGCGCTTGTCGCCCTCATGCCGTTCGTCGGTCATCAACAGCGCCGAGCGGAAGGCGGCGACGCGCAGCAATGTGGCGCGCCAGTCGGCGATCGCGCCGATATTGTCGACGAACCAGCGCAGCGACGCATGCACCTGGTTGAACGCGCCGACGGCCATCATCAGCCCACCGAAGCTCAAGTCGCCGGCGAAATAGACCGGTGCGGCAATGACGATCGGCGCGACGACGGTGATCCAGCCATAGCCGCCGGTCACCCAGGTGAGCCGCGTAACCGCACGCAGCAGGCCGTAGCTGATCTCGAGCACCGAGGCGAGGTCGCGCTGCAGCCGCTTTTTCTCATTGGCTTCGCCTGACGAAAGCGACACGGCTTCGATATGTTCGTTGACGCGCATCAGCGAGAAGCGCAGCGCCGCCTCCCGGGCATAGTGTTCGCCATTGAGCGCCACGAGAGGCCGGCCGACGAGCCAACTCAGCCAGGAGGCGGTGCCCGCATAGAGGATAGCGGCCCAGACCATGTAGCCGGGAATGTCGAAGGAATAGCTCGCGACATGGAAGACGAAGCCGTCGGACAGCGACCATAGCACGCCGATGAAGCTCACCAGCAGAATGCCGGATTGGAAGAGGCCGATCGAAAGTCCGGCCGAGAGATCGGTCAGGTGGCGCGCGTCCTCATGGATGCGCTGGTCCGGGTTGATGCCGATGGCGCCCGCATTCGCCAGCCGGAACGCGCGCGTCGGGCGCATCCATTCGGTGATCAGGTCCTGGGTCAGGCCTTCGCGCAAGCGCAGCTTGATGACCTGCCCGAGCCATGTTTGCAGAACATTGAGAATGAGGAGCACGCCGGCGATCTGGGCGAAGACGACGAGCTGATGGAGAAAGGCCGGAAGGTCGCGTCGCTCGAGCGTGTCGTAGAACGGCTTGTACCATCGGTTGAGGATGATCTGACCAAAGGCTGTCACAACGATGACAACGATGATGCTTATGCTCAGCCAGATGATCTTGTTGCGCAGTGGCGAGGCCATGAAGGCCCGATGCATCATCCGCAATTGATCACCGAGGGATTGTTCGTCGCTGGGTTCTATCCGGCCGCTATTTTTGCCGTTCGTCCGGTTCGACATCGGTGCGAATCTCTCCTTCCCGGTCTCCTCAAGTAGAATATAGCCTGCCTTACCCTCTCTCCCTAGCGCGGATTGTCTGCGCCCACATGTAACCGCGGTCACAGCGCGGATCGTAAAATCCGTGACAATGCGGCACGCTGCCTGAATTGCGGCGGGAAAGTTGAATTGCAACCCTCCGCAGAGGGTTCATAGTTTCGTGAGCGAGGTCGAAACACGGCACCGAGGGAGGAGCCTGCATGTCGGCGCATCTCGATCAAATCCGCGATCAGCAAAGAGAGACCTGGGACCGCTTCTCCGCTGGCTGGAAGAAGTGGGACGCACTGGTACTCGGATGGCTCGCCCCCTTCGGCGAGGCAATGATCCGGCAGGCGGCTATCAAGGACGGCGATCAGGTGCTTGACGTCGCTGCGGGAACCGGAGAACCAGGCCTGACGGTGGCGGCGTCGATACCGAAGGGCCGCGTGACTGTCACCGACCTTTCAGAGCGCATGTTGCAGGTGGCGACGGAGAACGCCCGGCATCGCGGCCTTGCGAATTTCGAGACGAGGGCCTGCGACGCTGGCGCCTTGCCGTTTCCGGATGCGACATTCGACGCGGTCCTCTGCCGGTTCGGCTTCATGTTTTTTCCCGACGTTGCAGCGGCAGCCCAACAGTTGAAGCGGGTCGCAAAGCCCCAGTCGCGTGTATGCGCTGCCGTGTGGGGTGCGCCGGAAAAGAACAACTGGGCAACGACGATCATGGCGACGATCGCCCGACACGTCGACATACCGAAGCCACCGTCCGGCGCGCCCGGCCTGTTTCGCTGCGCGCCCGCAGGCCTGATGAAGGCCGTTTTCGAGGATGCGGGATTGCGCGACATCCACGAGGAGGAGGTCACCACCACGATGGTCCACGGGACCCCGGAGGACTACTGGGCCTTCATGACCGAGATTGCAGCACCCGTGGTCGCCGGACTGGCGCAAGCGGACGATCAGACGCGCAGCCGCATCCGCAGCGAGGTTCTCGATCTGGCAGGCCAGGCGATCCGGGCGGGCAAGGTGGAACTGCGCTCGACGGCAACGATTATCGCCGGCACGCGACCATAGCAGAAGGGAACGACGGGGAGGGGAGATTTTCATGGACAAGCGATCGGCAACGTCCAGCGGGGTGGAGGAAACGCTCGACCCGAAAGACTGGGCTGAATTGCGGGCTCTGTCGCATCGGATCGTCGACGATGCGATCGACTATCTCAGCCAGGTCCGGGAACGGCCGGCATGGCGCAACATGCCCGATATGGTGCGGGAGAGCTTTGCTGCCCCGCTTCCCAGAACGCCAAGGCCGCTTGAAGAGATCTACGCGTCGGTCGCGGAAAACGTGCTCGGCTATCCCATGGGCAACATCCACCCGCGCTTCTGGGCCTGGTACATGGGGTCGGGAAACTTTACCGGTGCGCTTGGCGAGTTCCTTGCAGCCGTCCAGGGATCGAACGTCGGCGGCGGCAATCACGCTGCCGCACTGATGGACCAACAGGTCGTCAATTGGTGCAAGGAAATGCTGGGATTTCCGATATCGGCCAGCGGCACGCTCGTCAGCGGCGGCTCGGTCGCCAACATTGTCGGCCTGACGGTTGCCCGCAACGTCAAAGCCGGGATCGATGTGCGTGCGCATGGCATCGGCGATCGGCCGCTCTGCTTTTACGGTTCGGACCAGAGCCATAGTTGCCATCGCAAGGCGGTGGAACTGTTCGGCCTCGGCGACCGTGCCCTCCGGCGCGTTGCGACGGATGCCGAGTTGCGCATCGATATCGCGGTCTTGCGCCGTGTGATCGAGGAGGATCGCGCGTCCGGCCGACTGCCCGTCTGCATCATCGCCAATGCCGGAACGGTGAATACCGGCGCCATCGATGACATCCAGGCTCTCGCCGATCTGGCTGCAGAGTTTGGCCTCTGGCTTCACGTCGACGGCTGTATCGGCGCTCTGCTCCGGATCGCGCCCGAGAATGCCTGGCGCGTCGAAGGCATCGAAAGGGCAGATTCGATCGCGCTCGATCCGCACAAGTGGTTGCATGCACCCTTCGAAGCGGGGTGCGTCCTCGTTCGCGATGCGGCCGCGCACCGCGGCACCTTTGCCGTTACGCCAGAATATCTGGAGTCGACTGTGCGCGGTCTCGCCTCGGCGCCCTGGCTTTATGACTATGGCCTGCAGACGTCGCGCGGTTTTCGTGCCCTGAAAATCTGGATGTCGCTGATGGAGCACGGCATCGAGAAGTTTGGCCGCCTCGTCGACCAGAATGTTGCTCAAGGCCATTATCTGAGCCACCTCGTCGAGGCAGAGCCGCAGCTCGAACTCGTAGCGCCGACCAGCATCAATATCGTCTGCTTCCGTTACCAGCCGGAGGAAATGACGGCTGATCGATTGAAGGCGCTGAACACGGAAATCATGCTGCGGCTCCAGGACGAAGGGACCGCGGTCATCTCCGATACGACCGTGCACGGCGAGCATTGCCTGCGCGTGGCAATCAACAATCACCGCACGCGACGGGAGGACCTGGACCTGTTCGTGCGCGAAGTTGTGAGACTCGGACGGGAGATCGTCGCAGGCGGCGGCATCGGCTGACACTATCGCCCTGCGCGGCTGCAAGCGTCACCGGGTTGCGGCCGGTTCTTGAGCCGGCAGGGTGTCTGACGCCGGCGTGGCTTGGAGCATGCGCAGCATCTCAGTGATCGCGGCTTCCCGCTGTGGATCCTTGCCGGCCGCATAGGCAAGCGGAAATGCCACTTGCACATCCGGCGCGATGCCTACCCCCTCAAGCCGTAGCTCGTCGCCGATGACAGCATCCGACACCGCCACTTCCAAGAGGCTGTCGTCCGGTAGCACATAGGCACGGCCGGCAAGCAGAGCACCGGCAGTGCGCTCGCCGATCAAGGTTATGGCATGCTGCCGCAGCGTGTAGGCGAAAAGTTCGAGACCGCTGCGGGTTCCGTTGTCGATCAGCGCGACCACAGGCTTTTGCCAGCGGAAATTGGCAAGCGTGGCTTCGCCCCGGCGTGGAATCAGCCGGAACGTCGGCGTACCGCCGACCAAGAACTCGGCCGCGTCTGCCGGCCCGCCGCCCCAGCGGCCGCGCAGGTCGACGACGAGGCCTTCAGCATCCTTCAAGCGGCCGCTCGAAAGCGCCTCGGCGACGAGATCGAGCCCGTTTCGCGTGGAAAGGGTCCAGAGGCGCACATAGCCGATCTTCCGGCCGCCGGTCTCGACCAGTGCGATGCTCTCTTCGATCGCTCGCTCGAACATCGGAAGTGGTCGCAAGCTTTCGACAGGAACCTGCAGCGACAACGGCTCCGCATCGCGGTGGCGGCGGAGCCGAAGCTCGACCGTGCGGCCGACCTTGTCTTCGAAGGATCCGATCTCATGATAAGCTTGCCCGTCGACCGAAAGGATCTCGTCGCCGACGAGGAGGCCCGCCTTTTTTGCAGCCGACCCGTCATAAACATCGCTGACGAAGCGCTGCCCGTTATCGAGTGTCGTCACCATGCCGATGCCGGGATAGCGCGCGGCGCCATCCGGCGGAAAGAGACGCCGCATATCGTCACGGATGGCGAAGCGGAAAATGTCGGCGAGCTCGAAATAGTCGATCGTGTCGGCTTTGAAACGTCCGGTATGTGAAACCCCAAGACTTGCAAGGACGGACGTGATCGCCGAATCGACGCGTGAAGCCGGGCTCGTCCTGGAAAGCGCCGCCACGGGATCCGTGATCTCCGCCTGGGCGGCGGTATTGAAACGGTCAAGCGCCTTGCCGTCATAGAAGTTCGCGTTCACCAGCTCGATCACCCGGTCGAATGTCGGCTCACCGGAGCGTGGTAGCTCCGCGGCCCACGCCACAGCGGCCATCGACATGACGAGGCTGGCGATCAACGCTGTAAAACTTAGTCTCGGCCGCATGGTCTTTGCTCCGGTTCTCGCGCCGCCGATTATCGGCAAAAGCGCGCGCACCTGCCGGCAAAATCGCGTGATCACGCCGTGATGCCGCGCCCGGCCCCCGATTTGCCGAAACCGCTGCCGCCAAACCTTTCAGGTTCGTGTCAGGTTAGGGTGGCTTGTGTGGTGCATCGATCGCTCCGGGGACAGAGGCGATTGCCCTCTCGTTTGGCGTGCTCCGGAAAAGAAAGGAAAGTGCGAATGGTTGGCAAGGCCCCGCATCTACACGTGCACGACAACAGCCACCGCCGGGACGAGGTATTCGCCGCACCGGACCAAAACGTCGGCGACTTCGCCTTCAATGCCACCGTGGCCGCCGTCTTCGACGACATGGTCAGCCGCTCGGTTCCCTACTACGGCGAAATCCAGCGGATGGTTTGCGAACTCGCCAGCGACTTTGCCGAAGCCGATACCAACCTCTACGACATCGGTTGCTCGACCGCGACGACGCTGCTCGGGCTCGACGCCATGGTTGATCCCGCCGTGCGCTTCGTCGGCATCGACAACGCTCCCGACATGATCGAGAAGGCGAAGGAAAAGATCGTCCAGGCAAATTCCAACCGGGCGATTGATCTCAGGGGAGGCGACCTGCACCACGGTATCGAGATCCACAATGCCAGCGTCGTCCTGATGCTTCTGACCCTGCAGTTCGTGCGCCCCCTCTACCGCGAGCGCGTCATGCGCTCGATCTATGACGGCCTCAACGAGCGCGGCGCTCTGCTGCTCGTCGAGAAACTGACCAGCGAGGATTCGACGTTCAACCGCTTGTTCATCGAGCACTACTACGACTACAAGCGCCGCAACGGCTATTCCGAGATCGAGATCGCTAAGAAGCGCGAGGCGCTAGAAAACGTCCTCATTCCGTACCGCCTGGAGGAAAATTTCCAGCTGCTGAAGGAAGTGGGTTTCCGCAGCGTCGAGGTCTTTTTCCGCTGGTATAATTTCTGCGGCATTGTCGCGATCAAGTAGGACGGACCGACAATGATCGCAATCGGCAATTTTCTCTTCCGCTTTCGTAACCAGCTTTTTCCGGCGATCATCGTGGTCATGTTCCTGCTGATGCCGCCGCCGGCATTGGTGTTGGACAACCCGCTGCTGACGCTGGCCAAGGATGCGGTCGCGATCCTCGTCATTCTGGCCGGCCTGGCGCTTCGCGCGACCGTCGTTGGCTATAAGTATATCCAGCGTGGCGGCCTGAAAAAGAAGGTCTACGCCAAGGACCTGGTGACCGAGGGCATGTTCGGCGTTTGCCGGAACCCGCTCTATGTCGGCAACATGCTGCTTTACTCCGGCGTCTTCCTGCTGCACGGCAACCCGCTGCTCATCGTGATCGGCATCGGGCTCTTTGCCTTCATGTACCAATGCATCGTCTATGCGGAGGAGGCGTTTCTGCTTCGCACCTTCGGCGAAGCCTATCAGGCCTACTGCCGCGACGTGCCGCGTTGGGCGCTGCGCCTTTCAAACTTCAGCCAATCCACGGAAGGAATGGCGTTCAACATCAGACGTGTCGTCGGCAAGGACTATTCCACCGTCTCGGCGGCCATGATCGCGGTGCTCGCGACGGAGATGTACAAATTCGCGACCTACGAGCCATCAGGCCGGAATGCTGGCGTGCTGGCCGTTCTTGGCGGCGCGATGGCTCTGGTCGGGATCGCGACGGCGGTGATCAGCTACAAGAAGAGGCGCGGAGCCTTTCGCGATCCCGTCGCCTCCTGAAATCCTCCCATTTTCGCGCCCTGTAGGCGGCGGCCGAGACGGGCAGCCTCACCGCATTTCGCCGCTTGGGCGGTCAAGGACTTGACGGCCATCCCCGATCGACCCTAGGCAAGGACGAACAAGTGTCCGGTGATATCTTGAGAGTCCTACTAGTCGAAGACGATCAGGTTCTGGGGGAGGCGCTACGCGACCATGTTGCCGCCGCCGGCCACGCAGTCGATTGGTTCAAGCGCATCCTCGATGCGGTGGCGGCGACCGATACGGTAACCTACGGACTGATCCTGCTCGATCTGCGATTGCCCGATGGCGAAGGGCTGACGCTCCTGCGCTCGCTCCGCGCGCGTAGCGACGGCACGCCCGTGATCATTCTGACGGCACACGACCAGATATCCGACCGGATCGCGGGGCTCAACAGCGGGGCGGACGACTATCTGGTCAAGCCCTTCGACCTCAATGAACTGACGGCCCGCATGCTGGCCGTTTCCAGGCGCTATACGGGCAACGCGACGCCGACGGTCAAGCTGCCCGGCATCGAGATCGACCAGGTTCACCGCAAGATCGCCGTCAATGGCGACAGCCAGAGCCTGAGCGCTCGGGAATGGGCCGTTTTGGACAAGCTGGCCGCGCATCCCGGCGCGCTTGTTTCCAAGGCGCAGTTGCACGATGCGCTTTACGCCTTCGGCGCCGAGATCGAAAGCAATACGGTCGAGGTCTATATCAGCCGCCTGCGCAAGAAGATCGGGCCCGACCGGATCGAGACCGTGCGCGGCCTCGGCTACTGCCTCAGGTGATCGCATGTCCGACAAGAGGAGCATGACCCGCAGACTGGCCATTGCGCTCACCAGCGTCGTCGCCCTCTTCTGGTTCGTTGCGCTCGGGCTTGGCGTCTACGTGATGCAGGACGAGTTCACCGAAATCTTCGACAGCGGCGTGCAGGAAACCGCCGAACGATTGTTGCAGATCGTCGCGGACGACGCGGCTAAGGACGCTGCGAACGGGCTCACAAAAGCCCCTATCGTGGCGCCTGCGCTCAACGCGCAATTTCTTACCTACCAGGTGCGCGACCGCGACGGCCGCGTTCTCTTTGACGACGGCGCGCCGGAGCCCTTTGCGGTTCCCCTTGCGACCGGCTTCTCCCAGACCGCCACCCATCGGATCTACACGGCCGGAACGACTGACGGATCACTCTACGTGCAGGTTGCCGATGCGATCGAACATCGGACAGAAGCGCTCATGGAAGGCGGGACGGCGCTGCTTCTGCCGCTGCTCGTGCTGATCCCGGGCAGCATCCTTGCGATCGTCTTCGTCGTTCGCAGCACGCTGTCGCCGGTGTCGCAGCTGCGCGACGATATCCTGACCAAGGACAGCGGTAATCTGGCGCCGATCGACGAGGCGACGCTGCCGCGCGAGCTGCGGGCGATCGCGCGTTCCGTAAACCTGCTTTTAGCGCGGCTGAAGGCGGGTCTAGAGGCGGAGAGAGAGTTCACCTCGAACAGCGCCCATGAGTTGCGGACCCCGATTGCCGGGGCGCTCGCGCAGACCCAACGGCTGGCGCGCGAGGTGCCGCCGGCATACCAAGCGCGAACCACCCAGATCGAACGTGCGCTCATGCATCTGAGCCGGCTTGCCGAGAAGCTGCTGCAGATGTCGCGCGCCGAAGCGGAGATTGCCATTTCGGACGAGCAGCAAGATCTGCTGCCGGTGTTGATGGTCGTGATGCAGGATCTGGAGCGATCCGCGCTCGGCGCCAACCGCCTGAACGTTCAGGTCGCCAAGGGCACCGTCCTCGAACGACCGATCCGTGCGGACGCCTTTGCCATCGTCTTGCGCAATCTCCTTGAAAACGCCCTGATCCACAGCCCGCCGGGCAGCCGGGTCGATCTCCATGTCGATCCGATGGTTATTCGCGTCACGAACGAAAGCGCGGTAATCGGTGAAGACGTGCTTGCCAACCTGACGAAGCGCTTCGTCCGTGGTCCGACCGAGGCCTCCGGTTCCGGGCTCGGGCTTGCCATCGTTGAGCGGCTGGTCGCGCAGATGCAGGGCCAATTGCTCATCGCTTCGCCGGCGCGGGGCAAGACGCAGGGGTTTGAGGTCGAAGTCCGCCTTTGACGGCTGCAGGACCGGTTAATCCGGTCGCGTTTCCCTTTCCCGCAATCAAGGTCACGCGAGGAAAGGACGAACAAGCGGGACGCATGAACGGCGCCCCGCTTGCCTCTGGATCTTACTGCTGGTCGAGCGCGCGGGTGAGGCTCAGCGCCGCGATCGTGCAGATCGCACCCGAAATCAGGTAGCCGCCGATGAAGATGATGCCGAAGCTGCTGGCAAGCCCGAGTGCCACGAGGGGCGCGAAAGCGGCGCCGACGAGCCAGGCGAGGTCCGACGTCAGAGCGGCACCCGTGTAGCGATAGTACTGGGTGAAGCGCGAGGAGACGGCGCCCGAGGACTGGCCGAAGGAAAGGCCGAGGATGGCGAAGCCGATCAGGATGTAAGCGTCCTGGCCCTTGCCGCCGGCATCCAGCAGGAAGGGGGCCGAGAAGCTGAAGATCGCGATCAGGATCGCGCCGATCATCAGCTGGTTGCGGCGGCCGACCCGGTCGGCAATCACGCCCGAAAGCACGATACCGATGGCACCGACGACAGCACCTGCCACCTGAACCCACAGGAATTCAGCCGCCGACTGGCCGCCATTGAGCGTCACCCAGCTTAAGGGGAAGATGGTGACGAGGTGGAACATCGCGAAGCTTGCGAGCGGCACGAAGGCGCCGAGCACGACGTCGATGCTGTGCTTGCTCAGCATCTCGAAGACCGGCCGCGCCTCAAGCTCCTTGGCTTCCATGGCGGCGCCGAATTCCTTGCTGGCGACGATGCGCAGGCGCGCGAAAAGCGCCACGACGTTGATCGCAAAGGCGACGAAGAACGGATAGCGCCAGCCCCAGGCGAGGAAATCTTCCTGCGAAAGGTTGCTGACGAAATAACCGAAGAGGATGCTCGCAAGCGCAAAGCCGATCGGCGCGCCGAGCTGCGGGATCATCGCGTACCAGCCGCGGTGATTCTGCGGCGCATTGAGGTTCAGCAGCGATGCGAGGCCGTCCCAGGCGCCGCCGAGCGCAAAGCCCTGGCCCAGCCGGAACAGCGCCAATAGCGCCACCGCCCAATATCCGATCGTGTCATAGCCGGGCAGGAAGGCGATTGACGCCGTCGAGCCACCGAGAATGACGAGCGCGATCGTCAGCTTCGTGCCGCGCCCGTAGTTGCGGTCGACCCACATGAAGACGAACGAGCCGACCGGGCGGGCGAGGAAAGCGAGCGGGAACAGCGCGAAGGACATGAGCGTCGCGGTGACCGCATTGGGCGCGAACGGGAAAATCAGCTTCGGAAAAACGAGGATCGAGCCGAGGCCGTAGACGAAGAAATCGAAGAATTCCGAGGTTCGTCCAATGACCACGCCGATGGCGATGCTGCCCGGGGACAGAGGCTTGTCGTCCTCGTGAATGCGACGTGCATCCCGCTCGAGACCAGACGATGTTGGGTTAGCGACCGAAACCATGAATTTCTCCGACGATCGAACGTCTTGTCGTTAGAGTGTTGACCAATTGGCGTCTGATATCAAGAATGCCGTGCACGTACCTGCGCACATGCCTCATTCGAGTTCGTGCCTAACGTTCGCTGGAACAGCCGGCATCGAACCGACAATATGCCTTTGCGCCCGTACAAACGCGCATAGAGCGATACGGTCGTCACTGCACTGCGGCAAAATGTTGCGCTGCGACGATGGACCTCACTTCCATGCCCGATCATGCCCGAGTAATGCCGACTAGACAAAACGCAAGTTGAGGCCGCAATGCCGAAGCCATACAGTTTAGCCGGACGATCGACGATTGCCGTCCTGTTGCTCTCCGTCCTCTCGGGATGCAACATGGTGGTCATGTCGCCTTCCGGTGATATCGCCGCGCAGCAGCGGGATCTGATCGTTATTTCGACGGTCCTGATGCTGTTGATCATCGTTCCCGTCCTTTTCCTGACGCTGTTCTTTGCCTGGCGCTATCGCCAGTCGAACACGGCCGCCAAGTATGATCCGGAATGGCACCATTCCACCGGCCTCGAAGTCATCATCTGGTCGGCTCCGCTCGCGATCATCATCGCGCTCGGCGCGATCACCTGGGTCAGCACCCATAAGCTCGACCCCTATCGACCGCTCGATCGGATCGATGCGGCGCGCCCGGTGACCGAAGAGATGAAGCCGATCACGGTCGAAGTCGTCGCGCTCGACTGGAAATGGCTGTTCTTCTATCCGGAATACGGTATTGCCACGGTCAACGAGATGGCGGCGCCGGTCGACGTGCCGATCAACTTCAAGATCACTGCCTCGTCGGTGATGAACTCGTTCTACGTTCCGGCGCTCGCCGGCATGATCTACGCCATGCCCGGCATGCAGACCAAGCTGCACGCCGTCATCAACAAGGCCGGCGAATACGAGGGCCTCTCGTCCAACTACAGCGGCGACGGCTTCTCGCACATGCGCTTCAAGTTCCACGGTGTGGACCAGGCGGGCTTTGACGCCTGGGTTGCCCGCGTCAAGCAGAACGGCACGATGCTCAATCGCGACGCCTACCTGAAGCTCGAAAAGCCGAGCGCGAAGGAGCCGGTGCGCTACTACGCTTCCGTCGAAAACGGCCTCTATGAAGCCGTTCTCAACATGTGCGTGCGCGAAGGCCAGATGTGCATGAAGGACATGATGCACATCGACATGATGGGCGGAGCCGGCGTCGAAAGCCATGAGAACCGCGCCAAGCTCGAGCATGACAACCGCCATACGGGCGGAGTGACCGAAGCGGCCGCACCGGCCGCGACCTTCCCCGAAACCGGTAACCCCGCCAAGAGCGAGGAACCGGCCGAAGGCGTCAAGGAAGGGCAGCCGGCGCCGATGAACCACGACATGCACAAGACGCAGTAGGACTTTCGCGCGCTCGCCGGGTTTGATCCAGCGGGCGCCAGGGCCCTTCGGGCCGCAATTCGAGACATATTGGAAGACCCATGTTTGGTGACACCAGCCTCACGCAATTCATCTTCGGGCGGCTTACCTGGGAAGCGATCCCATACCACGAGCCGATCCTTGTCGTGACCTTCGCAGCCGTTGCCGTCGGCGGCCTGGCGATCCTCGCGCTGATCACGAAGTACAAGCTCTGGGGCTATCTCTGGAACGAGTGGTTCACGTCGGTCGATCACAAGAAGATCGGCATCATGTACATCATCCTGGCGATCGTCATGCTTTTGCGTGGATTTGCCGACGCGATCATGATGCGCATACAGCAGGCGATCGCCTTCAACGGCAACGAAGGCTATCTCAACCCGCACCACTACGACCAGATCTTCACTGCCCACGGCGTGATCATGATCTTCTTCGTGGCGATGCCCTTCGTCACCGGTTTCATGAACTATGTCGTGCCGCTGCAGATCGGCGCGCGCGACGTCTCGTTCCCCTTCCTTAACAATTTCTCGTTCTGGATGACGACGGGCGGTGCGGTCATCATCATGATGTCGCTGTTCGTCGGTGAATTCGCGCGCACCGGCTGGCTCGCCTATCCGCCGCTCTCGGGTGCTGACTACAGTCCCGGCGTCGGCGTCGATTATTACATCTGGGGCCTACAGGTGGCGGGCGTCGGGACGACCTTATCCGGCATCAACCTGATCGCCACCATCGTGAAGATGCGTGCTCCGGGCATGACCTTCATGAAGATGCCGGTCTTCACCTGGACGTCGCTCTGCACCAACATCCTCATCGTCGCGACCTTCCCGATCCTGACGGCGACGCTTGCGCTGTTGTCGCTCGACCGCTACCTCGGCTTCAACTTCTTCACCAATGACCTTGGTGGCAATCCGATGATGTACATCAACCTCATCTGGATCTGGGGCCACCCGGAAGTCTACATTCTCGTACTGCCGGCCTTCGGCATCTTCTCCGAAGTCGTCGCGACCTTCTGCGGCAAG
>JAESGS010000448.1_pt1 | contig 31894 bp, 32 predicted proteins | sample 9269761 | NCBI WGS metagenome assembly JAESGS01 (sample SAMN15741799, study PRJNA653493) | algae metagenome | isolation source: Cyanosarcina radialis HA8281-LM2 and co-occurring heterotrophs from damp... | place: USA: Makauwahi cave, Hawaii | collected 2011-01-06 | reverse complement strand
GGCCGGCCGACGACCGGCGGGGAGTACGCGAACGCGCCGACGGCCGCGACGACCCCGCCGAGTAGTCCGATGATCCAGCCGCGCATGGCCCCGCCTCCGCCCGAGATTCCGGTCCTATCGGATGTATCGGCTACGCCGGCGCGGGAATTCATCCGAGTTGGCAACGTGGGGAAAAGATTCAAGTTCCGGGTCGCGACGACGGCCGCGGGGAAAAATAAACCGAGTGGGTATCCTCTGTTTCGAGGTTCTCGATGACCGCGGACGAACTGCAACGGCTGCTCGAATCGGTCCGGGCCGGGGACGTGGAAATCCCGGCCGCGGTGAAGCTGCTCGCCCCGCCGACCGGCGACCTCGGGTTCGCGACGCTCGACTTCCACCGCCGCGAGCGCTGCGGGTTCCCGGAGGTCGTGCTGGCCGAGGGGAAGACGGCGGACTGGGTGGAACAGGTCGTCCGGCGGATGCGGGAGGCCGGGCAGGACTGCTTCGCCACCCGACTCAGCCCGGCCCAGGCGGACCACCTGGCCGGCCACTTCCCGGACGCGGAGATCGACCGGCTGGCCCGCACGTTCTGGCGGCCGATGCCCGGCGACCGGCCCGCGGCCGTCGGCGACATCCTCGTCGTCACCGCGGGCACGGGCGACCTACCCGTCGCGCAGGAGGCGGTCGTCACGGCCCGCGTCATGGGCACGCACGCCACGCTGATCGCGGACGTGGGCGTCGCCGGAATTCACCGCATCCTGAAGCACCGGGAGCGGCTGACGGCGGCGGACGTGATCGTCGTGTGCGCCGGCATGGACGGGGCGCTGCCGAGCGTCGTCGGCGGGCTGGTCGATTGCCCGGTCATCGCCGTGCCGACGAGCATCGGGTACGGGGCCGCGTTCGGCGGCGTCGCGGCGCTGTTGACGATGCTGAACAGCTGCGCCGCCGGCGTCGTGGTCGTGAACATCGACGCCGGGTTCAAGGCCGGGTACGTGGCCGCGCTCACGGCCCGACGGATCGCGAAGGCACGGCCCGACGGACGGTGAGGGCGGCGCTGGCCGTCATCAGCACGACGCCGCTCGCGGACACGACGTAGGCGGCCGGGACGAAGAACGCCAGCCGGTCGAACTCGCCGAACGCCAGGTCGCGGACCAGTTGCGACAGCACCGAGCCGGTGTACCCGATGGCGTCGGCGAGTTGAATCGCGAACACGGACGTTCCGGCGAACCGGCTGGCCGCCATCAGCCGCTCGAACAGGACGGCCCCGTAGGGCACGAACGCGAGGTACTGCCCGACGCCGAGGGCGGCCATCCACGCGAAGGCGTCGATCATTCCCGCCTGGTATACGGCCGTCGCGACGCCGATGACCGCGAACCCGACGACGATGACCGCGTACACGCACCACAGCGCCGCCCGGTGGCCGCGGACGAGGTTCAGCCCGCCGATCGCGACCACGACGCCGAGCATCGCCCACAGCTCCGTTCGGGTGAAGATCGCCCGTCGGTCGCCGAGGCCGAGGGACTGGAACAGCTCCGCCCCGTAGTGGTCGCGGAAGTCGCGGAACGCCGTGACGAACAGGTACGCCGCGAGCAACAGGCCGAACCCGACGCCGAACTGCCGGAGGAACGCCCGCCGCTGTTCGCGGCCCATCGTCGGCCGGGCCGCGCGGTCCGCGATGTCCGCGGCCGACGGCTCCGGCAGCTGGTTCAACAGCACCACGGCCAGCGCGAACGGGCCGAGGAACAGCCCGCCGGTGACGGCCGGCATCCACGCCTCGGCGACGCCCCACGACTTCATCACGAGGTCGCGGCCCACGTCCCGCGTCACGGCGCCGGCGATGACGTAGGAGCAGCTCAGCCCGGCGATCATCGCGTCGCTCGCCCGGCGGCCTTCCAGGTAGCGGACGCACAGCCCCCACACCATGCCGAGCGGAAGGCCGTTGAGGAACATCGCGACCGGCTTCCAGTCCGCCGGCAGGTTCGCGAACAGCACGAGCGCGGCTTCCGCGAACAGGATCAGCCCGACGAGCCAAACCGCGCGGCGGGACGACCGCACCTCGGAGCAAAACTTCGTGCCGAGGTACTTCGACAGCATGTAGCCGAGGATTTGGGCGACGACGCACGCCGTCTTGAGTTCGACCCGCGTGTCGAGGAACCGGAGGCCGGTGAACGTGACGGCGTCGAACGGCTTGCGGAACGCGTACATGCCGAAGTAGACGGCGAACGCGGCGGCGACGCCGTAGGCGGCGAGCACGCCGACCGGGGCGGGGGCGAGGCGGCGGGTGACGGCAGACGGCAAGCGCGCACTCCGGGCGGACGCGGCGAGTGTACGGGGGCGGCCGGGGGCGGGGCATGAAGTTTCGGGGAATCCCCGCTACCCCGCCGGGTGGACCCACGGGGCACGGTACGGCCGCTTCAGTTTGGCCGTTGCCTCCTCGTCGCCGACGCAGGCGTGCTTCTCCGCGTCCCACGTCAACGTCCGGCCGAGTTGCTGGCTCAGGTTCGCGAGGATGCAACTGGCCGACGAGACGTGCCCCTCCTCGATGTCCGACACCGGCTTGCCGCGGCTCTCGCGGGCCTTCAGGAAGTCCTGCCAGTGGGCGCGGATCGCCGGGGCGACGTGCTTCTCCAGGTCCTTCTCCGTCTTGTCCTCCGGGTACTGCTCCAGCTCGTACGTCACGTCCTTGTGGACGGCCTTCCCGTTGTTCGGGACGAAGTCGTACCCCATGACGCTCGCCTTGAGCGTCCCCTTGTCGCCGTAGATCGTCGCGCCCCACGGGTACTTCGGGTCCGGGGCCGGGCCGTAGGTGCGGTGCTGCCAGACCACGTCGAGGTTCGGGTACGTGAACGTCGCGGTCTGCGTGTCGGTGATGTTCGCCTTCGACTTCTTGTCCACGAAGATGCCGCCGGTGGACGACACCTTCAGCGGCCAGCCGAGGCCGAGCATCCACCGGACCATGTCGAACATGTGGATGCACATGTCGCCGACGATGCCGTTGCCGTACTCCATGAACGCCCGCCACCGCCGCGGGTGGACCAGCGCGTTGTACGGCCGCAGCGGGGCCGGGCCGGTCCACATCTCGTAGTCCAGGTGCTCCGGCGGCGGCGCGTCCGGCGGGTTCTCCTTCGCCCGCATGTGGTAGTAGCAGTACGTCTCGACGAGGCCGACGGTGCCGAGCTTCCCCGAGTCGATGAACTCCTTCTTCGCCTCGACGAGGTGCGGCGTGCTCCGCCGCTGGGTGACGACCTGCACGACCCGGTTGTGCTTGCGGGCGGCGGCGAGCATCGCCTTCCCCTCCAGCACGTCCACGCTGATCGGCTTCTGCACCCACACGTCCATCCCGGCCTCGCACGCGGCGATCATCGGCATCGCGTGCCAGTGGTCCGGCGTCTCGACCATGCACACGTCCAGGTCCTTCTCCTTGAGCAGCTCCCGGTAGTCGCCGTACACCCGCGGCTTCTTCTTGGACGCCTGCCGCTGGCCGACTTGCTCCGCGGCGTCGGCGAGCATCTTCGAGTCCACGTCGCACAGCGACACGACCTCGACGGTCGGCAGCACCTGAATGAGGCGGAACAGGTCGCACTTGCCGTACCACCCGGTCCCGATCAACCCCACGCGGAGCGGCTTGGGGTCGGCGGCGGCGGCGAAGTACCCGCCGGTCGAGAGGGCGAGGCCGGCGGACGCGGCCGAGAGGAAGTCACGACGGTCCATGAGAGAGGCTCCGGGCGAACGAGGTGCGGGCCGGACGAAGCGAGGACGCGGGAAGTGTAAGGGGGACGGGATCGGTCGGCCAGCAGGCCGCCGCGGCGGTCAATCGGCCCGCGGGTCGGGCTTGTTGCGGCGGTGCTCCCTCACCAGGGCGAGCAGTTCCCCGGCCGTCGCCGGCCGGTGGCCGGCGCGGCGGTTCGCGTCGCCGATCCGGAACAGCAGCGCCCACTGGCGGAACAGCGTCCGGTACGCCCGCCACAGGGGCCACGTCGGGTCGTAGAGGTTGGTCGATTCCGACGACACGCCGTTCAGCTCCACGACGGCGAACCCGCGGCCGGCCCGGAACGCGGCCGGGTCGGCGTACCGCACGTCGAACCGGCCGACGAAGAACCCGTCGAACGGCCCCGCGATGGCGTCGAACGCCGCCTCGAGTTCGGGCGTGAGCAGGTGGCCGCCGTCGCGGAACAGCGTCCCCTGGCAGTGGTTGCCGGCCGTCGCTAGCGCGAACCGCTCCCCGGCGGCGAGAACGCGGCCGACGTGCGCGGCGTGCCGGTCCAGGAAGACCGCCGCCTGCATCCGGAACCGCGGGTGCGCCCAGATCAGCCCTTCGAGCGTGGACCGGCCGTCCCCGGTGACGACGGGGAACACCTTGTCCGTGATCGAAAAGACGTGGCCGCGGGCCTCGCCGGGCAGCCGGTAGTAGAACACGCCGGCCTCGAACGGGCCGGGGTGGAACGGCTGAACGACGACCGGGCCGGGGTTCGCGAGCAGGTACTTCTCCGCGTCCGCGAGGTCGTGCGCCTTCCGCACGCCGGCCCCGCGCTCCCCCACGTCCGGCTTCAGGATGACGGGGAAGTCCCATCCGGCCTCCCGCACCCGTTGCGTTCGGTCGCGGATTTCGCCGGGCGGGATTAACAGCGTGGGGACGACCCACTCGGCGGGCAGCTTCGCGAGGATGTCGGCCTTCGACTCGCCGACCACGCCGCCGGCCGGGGCGATGCCGGGGTTCGCCGCCGTCCAGACGGTGAGGCTGCGGTAGCGCGCCGCCAACAGCAGGAACCGCGGGACGAGCGGCAGGTAGAAGACCCACGCCGGCCAGAACTCCCACCGCCAGACGCGGGACACCGCCGCGACCAGCTTCGCCCGGCCGACCGGGTCGAAGAGGCGGGGCAGCGCCTTCAGCCCGAGGAACCCGGCCCCGCCGACCGCCGGGATCGCGAGCCAGCCGATTCCCCCCACGGACGCCCCGGCCCACGCGACGGACAGGACGAGCAGCGGCGTCCAGACCGCCGCGGCCGCGGCCGCCCACGCGAGGAACCGGTACGGGCACGCCCCGACCACGCCGGCGGCGAGGAGCAGCGGCACGCGGGTTCCGGGCAGGAACCGGGCGGCCACCACCGCCCGCCCGCCGTGGTCGCACAGCCGGCGGGACAGCCCGGCGAGGCGGGCCTCGGGCAGGAGCCGCCGCGCGAACCGCCACCGCAGCAGCGGCCGCCCGCCGGCCCGGCCGAGGAACCAGACGGCGAAGTCGCCGAGGACGACGCCGGCGAAGCAGGCCGCGAGCGCCAGCGGGACGCTCACCTTCCCCGCGGCGACCAGCAGCCCGACGCCGATGCAGGTGAGGTCTTCGGAGACGAACGCGGCGACGATCACGCCGACGGCCAGGGCGACCGGGTCGGCGGCGAGGGCGGCGAGGAAGTCGGTCATGGGACGCCCGCGGGTCGGAAGGCCAGGGCGGTTCGGGTTTCGCCCGCCGGGTCGAACGCGGGCGCGGTGTACCACATGGTCGCCCCGGCGTCGTCGAGTTCGATGACGGCGTGGCTGACGGTCCGGGCCGCGTCGCGGGTCATGTTCACGCTCAGATGGTCGCGGCCCGGCCACCGGTGGCGGTGGAACGCGTCCTGGGCCGCGGCCCACCCGGCCGGCGGGCCGGCAAACAGCTCGTCGAACAGCTCCCGCCGCACCCTTTCGACCAGATGGTCGCCGAGGCCGGACGACGTGAACAGCACCGGGGAGCCGCCGAGCAGCCGGCTCGCGACCATCGGTGCGCGGCCGTCCCATCGGACGTCGGCGACGATCCCGCGGCCGACGAGGACGAGGCGGAACGGGGCGAAGTCGTGATAATTGAAGGCGCGCTCCAGTTCGGCCAGCGCCGCGGCCGGGGCGTCCGACCCGACCAGCGCGGGGATGAGGTCGCCGCGGCTCCTAACAGGGGTCCGGGAACAGGGGTCCGGGGTCAGGTGGGACCGGCCTTCTTCCTGACTCCTGACTCCTGTTCCCGGACCCCTGGGATTCACGTTCAGCACCGCCAGCGTTAGCCCGGCGTCGTTCACCGCCAGCCACGTCCCGCCGGACGGCGAGTCGGTGGGTAGCACGGCATGGCGGTCGCCGAACCGCCGGACCGCCGGCGGCGCGGCCGGCGGGCGGGTCGGCCGCTCGTCGCGGTTGAACGCCAGCCGCAGCCGGTCCCACCGCATCGGAACGACGGTCAGCGTACACATGCCCGGCTCCGCTGGTGGGCGACCGTGGACGGGGCGTACCCGAACTCGGCCGGGGGGTCGCCGCCCAGCAGCTTCACCATGATCCCGATGATCGCGTTGTGGTGGACCGTGTGGCTGACGACGAACGCCAGCTCCCGGTCCGGGCTGGTCTTGACGGCGACCGGCGGCCGGTCCGGCGTCACCAGGGTCGTCAGCTCGACGAGGGCGGGCAGCCCGGCCCACGGGAACGCGGTCACCTCCCCGTCCAGCCGGAGGATTTCGGCCATCGCGGCCAGCCGGTCCCGCTCCACGTCCGTCCCGCGGTCGCGGTGGTCGTAGTTCACCCGGCCGTCCCGCAGCCCCCGGAGCAGCGCCGCGACGTGGTCGAGGTTGTGCCGGACGTGCCCGCCGACGCTGCTCGGCACGACGCCGACCGGCTTCCGGGCGTACTGCTCGTCGGTGAGGGACGCGACCAGCTCGAACAGCTGGCGGAGCAGGCCGACGAGCGGCCGGACGGCCGGCGGCTCGGGACGTTCGGGGGCGCGGGCCGGCAGGATCATGTCGGGGTTCCGGGGTGGGTCGGGCTGTTCGTTCGATGCGAACCCGCCCCGCCGGGTTACACGAGCCGCGCGGGGGACGCCTACGGCCCCGTCAGGTAGTCGATGAACGGCAGTTGCCGCCACCGGAACGCGAGGACGACGACCGCCCCGACCGCGACGGCCACGGCCAGCCCGAACAGCAGCCCGCCGTCCCCCTCGCCGGTCGCCGGGTTCGTGACCTCGATTCCCAGGGACGTGAGGTGCGTCAGGATCGCCCCGGCGATGACGGCCAGAGCGACCGCCGCCCCGACGGCGGCCGTCCGCGGGATCAGCAAGAGGACGACGCAAACCAGTTCCACCAGGCCCACGAGCGTCGCGGCCGGGCGGCCGCCGCGGGACTCGAAGATGGCCCGCGTCTCGGGGGCGTAGGTGAACTTGAAGTACAGCGTCTGGGCCAGGACCGCGGCGACGGCGACCTGCGCCGCCCACGGCGCGGCGACGGCGGCCCACCGGGTCGGCCGGGGCGTGTCACGCGGCGGCGCGGCCGGCATCGAAGTCGGGGTCATCGCGTTCCTCCCGGTGTCGGCGTCCGCCGGCCGGGATACGATGCCGACACCGCCCCTTCGGTTACACCGAGCCACCCATGCCCGCCGACACGCCCCCGGTTGACGCCGCCGAGCTGGAGACCCTCCGGGCCATCGTCGAGGGGACGGTCCGCGAGACCGGGGAGGAGTTCTTCCGCGCGCTCGTGCGGAACCTGAGCCGGGCGACCGGCGTGCCGAACGCATTCGTGGCCGAGTTCGCCGATTCCGCCACCCGCATCCGGTCGCTCGCGTTCTGGGCGAACGGCGAGCACCGCCCGCCCGAAGAGTGGGATCTGGCCGGGACGCCGTGCGAGGACGTGCTGAAGGGGAACCTGTGCCACCACCCGACGGACGTGTGGCGGAAGTTCCCGAAGGACGAGGGGGTGGAGAGCTACCTCGGGGTCCCGCTGCGGGACGCGGCCGGGGCCGTCCTCGGCCACCTGGCGGTGTACGACCGGAAGCCGATGCCGCCGCGGCCGCGGCTCTTGTACACGTTCCAAATCTTCGCCGCCCGCGCCGCCGCCGAACTGGATCGGCTGCGGATGGACCGGATGCTACGGGACAGCGAGCGGCGGTTCCGGGAGCTGTACGAGGACGCCCCGATCGCCTACGTGACGCTGGACGCGGCCGGCTGCCTGCGGTCCGTCAACCGGGCGACGGTCGAACTCCTCGGCCGCCCGGCCGCGGCGCTCGACGGGTCCTGCCTGGCCGACTGCGCCCCGCCGACGCCGACCGGCCGGCCGCGGGTGCGGGGCGTCCTCGACGAGTTCCTGGCCGGCCGGGCCGTCGCCGGGGCGGAGGTGGAGTTCGCCCGGCCGGACGGGTCGCCGCTGTGGCTGGCGCTGTGGGTCCGCCCGCACGCCGACCCCGCCGGCGGCGTGGGCGGCGGCCGGGCGATCGGGGCCGACATCACGGCGCGGGTGCTGGCCGAGCGGGACCGGGTCCGCCTCCAGCAGGAGAACCTGTACCTCCAGGAAGAGATCAAGGCGGCCCACAACTTCGACGAGATCGTCGGCCAGAGTCCGGGGCTGGTGTCCGTCCTCCAGCAGGTGTCGAAGGTGGCGGTCACGGACGCGACCGTCCTCGTCACCGGCGAGACGGGGACGGGCAAGGAGCTGATCGCGCGGGCCGTCCACTCGGCCGGCCCCCGCCGCGGGAAGCCGTTCATCAAGTTGAACTGCGCCGCCCTCCCGACCGGGCTGGTCGAGAGCGAGCTGTTCGGGCACGAGAAGGGGGCGTTCACCGGGGCGACCGCCCGCAAGCCCGGCCGGTTCGAGCTGGCCGACGGCGGCACGCTGTTCCTCGACGAGGTCGGCGAGCTGCCGGCCGACGCCCAGGCGAAGCTGCTCCGCGTCCTTCAGGAGAAGGAGTTCGAGCGGGTCGGCGGCACGGCCCCGGTGAAGGTGGACGTGCGGGTGATCGCCGCCACCAACCGCGACCTGGCGAAGATGGCGGCCGACGGGACGTTCCGGGAGGACCTGTTCTACCGGCTGAACGTGTTCCCGGTCCGCCTCCCGCCGCTGCGGGACCGCAAGGACGACATCCCGCTGCTCGTCCGGTTCCTGGCCGCCAAGTTCGCCGCCCGGATGGGCAAGCCGCTCACGACCGTGGGGAAGGACACGCTCGACCTGCTCGTCGCGTACCGGTGGCCGGGGAACGTCCGCGAGTTGGAGAACGTGCTGGAGCGGGCCGTCATCCTGGCCGACGGCCCGGAGTTGGAGATCGACCCCGAGGTGCTCGCGGTCCCCGCCGCGGCGGCGGAACCGGCCGCGGGCGGGCGGAGCCTCACGGCCGTGGAAGCAGACCACATCCTGTCCGTGCTGCGGCAGACGAACGGGGTGATCGAGGGGCCGAACGGCGCGGCGCGGGTGCTGGCCCTGCACCCGAACACGCTCCGCAGCCGGATGAAAAAGCTCGGCATCGAACGGCCCGCCCCCGACGGCTGAGTACGCCGCCGAGGGCTGTTGTCTTGTTCCCTCCCCCCTTAGGGGGGAGGGAACAAAGGCACAAACGTCCCTCGTCCAACCACGTACCCTCCCACGACCGGTCGTGGCCGCCCACGAAATCTCGTGGGCGGTTCGGCCGCGGTCGCCAACGCTTCTCAACAAACCGCGTCCACGTTCATCTCTGAACCCTTCGTTTCCAGCGTTCCTGGCGCGGACACGGTCCCGCGCACGGATTCGGCACGCCGCTCGCGTTAGGCACGACCCGCGACCGAATTCCACGTTCCCCCGAGATATTTTTTATGACCCCGACCGCGGCCGGGTGCGGCCCCTGCTTGCCCGCATCGAACCCCGACGCCGAGCTGCTCGCCCGCCTGCGGGCCGGCGACGAGGCCGCCTACGAGGCGCTGTTCCACCGACACGCCGGGGCGATGCTCGCCGTCGCCCGCCGGTTCCTCGGCGATACTGACGACGCGGCCGACGCCGTGCAGGAGGCGTTCGTGTCCGCGTTCCGCGCGATGAAGTCGTTCGCGGGGACGGCCCGGCTCGGGACGTGGCTGCACCGGATCACCGTGAACGCCTGCCTGATGAGCCTCCGCGGCCGCCGGCGGGACCGGCTCGTTCCGCTCGACGAGTTCGCCGCCCCGGCCGCCGCGCCCGACGACGACCGGCTGGACCGGGCCGAGACGGCCGCCTGGGTCCGGTCCGGCATCGCCGAGCTGCCGGACGCCTACCGGACGATCATCCGCCTCCGCGACCTGGACGGCCTGGACACGCACGAGACGGCCCGGCGGCTGGGGACGAGCACGGAGGTGGTGAAGACCCGCCTGCACCGCGCCCGCCAGGCGCTGCGGTCCCGGCTCGCGCCGCGGTGCGCGGCGTGACCCGCGCGGGCGGGGAACTGTTACCTGAGCTTCCGACTTGCATCAGAGCCGTGTCCTTCCCGGAGTGTCCGCGTGACCGCCGCCGAGTGGATCGTGATTGCCGTCGCCGCCTACGCGGCCGTCGGGCTGGCGTTCGGGCTGGCCTTCGTCGCCGTCGGCGCGGCCCGGCTCGACCCGGCGGCGCGCGGCACGTCCGTTGTCTTCCGCGCGGTCATCCTGCCCGGCAGCGTCGCCCTGTGGCCGGTCCTGTTGTGGAAGTGGGTCGGGAGGACGGCGGCATGACGCGAGCACACCGGCGGGTCCATGCGTGGGCGTGGGTTGTGATCGCGGCGGCGGTCGCCGCGGTCTGGGTCGCGACGGCGGTACGAGGTGGGCCGTGAGCGTCATACACGCGCCGGTGAAGTGGAACCGGAACAAGCGAGTCTACGACCTGTTCGTCGCCGGCGGGGTGCTCGGCTACCTCGCGGCGTTCGTCGCGGTCGGCGCGCTGATCGGGATCGGTTTCCCGATCCTGCTGATGCGGGCGCTCGGGACGTGCGCCCTCGTGATGCTGCACGTCGTCCTGGCCGTCGGCCCGCTCGCGCGGCTGGACCGCCGGTTCCTGCCGCTCGTGTACAACCGCCGCCACCTCGGCGTGGCCACGTTCCTGGTCGGCCTCGGGCACGCGGCCGTCGCCGTCGGCTACTACCACGGGTTCGGCGGCGTCAACCCGCTCGTCTCCGTCCTCTCCATCCCCGGCCCGCTGCCGTTCGAGTGGCTCGGCCTCGCCGCCCTCGGCGTCCTGTTCGTCATGGCCGCCACCAGCCACGACTTCTGGCAGAAGGCGCTCGGCGCGAGCGCGTGGAAATGGCTGCACATGCTCGTGTACCCGGCGTACGGGCTGCTCGTGCTGCATGTGCTACTCGGGGCGCTACGGGCCGAGCCGAACCCGCTGTACCCGGTCGTGGTCGGCGTCGGGTTCGCCGCGCTCGTCGGGCTGCACCTGGCCGTCGGGGTCCGCGAGCGGCGGCGGGACCGCCGCGGGCCGGCCGTGCCGCCGCGGTTCCCGCTGGAGGTGGCGTGGGTGGACGTGGGGAGCGTGGACGACATTCCCGAGGGCCGGGCGAAGGTCGTCTGCCTCCCGGACCGGGAGCGGGTGGCGGTGTTCAAGTACGATGGCCGCGTCTCGGCGGTGACGAACGTGTGCGCCCACCAGCGCGGCCCGCTCGGCGAGGGGAAGGTCGTGGACGGGTGCATCTCCTGCCCGTGGCACGGGTGGGAGTACCGGCCCGAAGACGGGTGCTCGCCGCCGCCGTTCCAGGAGAAGATCGCCACCTACCGGGTGCGGCTCCAGGGCCGCCGCGTCCTGCTCGACCCGGACCCGCTACCGCCTGGCACGCCGGTCGAACCCGCCCGTATCGAGGAGTTGGAGCATGTCCGACCTTGACGAGCACTTCATCGGCTGGCTGCCGATGCCGCGGGCGTACCGCCGGTTCCTGGTCCCCGTCGCCGCCGGCGTCGTCGCCGCGGTCGTCGCGCTGGCCGCGGTGATCGCGGGAAGCCAGCAGTCGCCGGGAGCCGGCCGGTGGGACGACGGGCAGCCGGTGGCGTTCACCGGCGTCGCCTACGCCGACCCTTACGCGACGGTCCGCGTGCCGGGCGAGAACCCCGGCGACCCGCCGGTCACGCTCCTGCTCGTCGAGGGGGGGAAGTTCGGGGCGGGCGACCGCGTCCGCCCGTTCGACGGCCGGGCGGTCCGCGTGGCCGGCACGCTCCTCGCCCGCGACGGGTGGCGGATGCTCGAGCTGGCGGCCGGCGACGACGGCCTCCGCGCCGCCGAGCTGCCGCCGGACGAGCTGGCCCGCCTCCGCCGGCCGCCGGCCCGCCCGCTGGGGGCGGTGACGCTCCGCGGCGAGATCGTGGACGCGAAGTGCTACCTGGGGGCGATGAAGCCCGGCGGCGGCCGGACGCACCGCGGCTGCGCCGTCTTGTGCCTGCGGGGCGGCGTCCCGCCGTTGTTCGTGTCCGACGGCGCGGGCGACGGCCCCTCGACCTACCTGCTCGCGAGCGAGTCCCTCGGGCCGATCGACGCCGTCCGGCGTGACACGGCCGGCCTCCCGACCGTGCTGGAAGGGACACTCGAACAACTGGGCGACCTCCCCGTCCTCCGCCTGACCGCGCCGCCCGTGCGAGGGGAGTAAGGCGGGCAGAGAGGCCACCGTCTCCCGCGAAGCCGTGGGGGTATACGTCGGGTGGCGGACGATGGCGGCAATCGACGGGTCGAAACGAGGACGTGTCAGACGGGAAGCAACCGATGCCGAAATCCGAAGGGCACTCATCCACGGGAGTGTATGGGAATCGAACCCACTGGGGGCGTTGTTCACACCCCCCACTGGTTTTGAAGACCAGGGCCGGCACCAGCCGTGCAAACACCCCCAAGCGGTCCAATCCATTCTAAGCGCCGCGAAGCGGCGGCATAGACGGCGGCCCACGATTCGCCCTCGGCAACCTGGCGCGAGGCCCCGGCTCAATACGCGTGCCTCTGCCTCTTGAACAGCATCGTGAACAGCGTCAGCGCCATGATCCGCAGGTCGAAGAACGGGTTCCAGTGCGTGATGTAGTACAGGTCGAACTGGATGCGGCGGCGGAGTGAGGAGTTCCCCCGCCAGCCGTTGACCTGCGCCCACCCGGTCAGCCCGGCCTTCACCGCGTGGCGGGCCGCGTAGTTCGGGATCGTCTTCTTGAACTGGTCCACGAACACCGGCCGCTCCGGCCGCGGGCCGACGATGCTCATCTCGCCCCGCAAGATGTTGAACAACTGCGGCAGCTCGTCCAGGTTCGTCTTCCGGAGGAACGCCCCGATCCGCGTGCAGCGGGGGTCGTTCTTCGCCGTCCACACGGCCCCGGTCTTCGCCTCCGCGTCCGGCCGCATCGAGCGGAACTTCAGCATCTGGAACCGCCGGCCGTCGAGCGAACACCGCTCCTGCCGGTAGAACACCGGCCCCGTGCTCGACAGCTTCACCAGCGCCGCGATCAGCAGCAAGAACGGCGAGAGGGCGACGAGGCCGACGAGCGAGAGGACCACGTCCATCGCCCGCTTGATGGCGACGTTCACCCCGAAGTGCCGGTTCTCGCGGAGGCCGAGGACGGTCATGCCGTGCAGGTTCGTCGTCGTCAGCGACAGCGCGGACATGGCCGGGGCGTCGGCGATCAGCCGCATCTCCAGCGTCGTCTGCGACAGCGCGTCGAAGATGCGGCGGACCTCGCCGTACCGGTTCATCGGCAGCGCGATGAAGACGTGCTCGATGTGCAACTCCTCCACCAGCCGCGGGAGGTCCGCGATCGGCCCGACGACGGGGTGATTCGTCCGATGGTGGTGCGCGTCGTCCTCGACGTAGGCGACGGTTTGAATCCCCATCCACGACGCGGTTTCGAGCATCTTGGCCGTCGTCCGGGCGAGGCGGCCGGTGCCGACGATGAGGGCGTGGCTCTGGTTGTACCCCCGCGCCCGCAGCCGGCCGAGCGCCAGCCACGAGAGGCGGCGGGAGAGTAGGATGCCGACGACGGCCAGCGGGGCGAAGAACGCGAACATCGCCCGCGGCCGGTACGGCGACTGCATCGCGAAGGTGATCGTCACCACCAAGAGCGTGAGGAACCCGACGCCCTTGAGGACGTGGTACAGCTCCTCGCGGAACCGCGAAAGCCGGGTCACGTCGTACATGGCCGACGCGCGGAACGCGACGAGGCCGAGGACGATGACGAGCGGCAGTTGGCCGACGCACAGCTCGAACGCCGGGGCGTCCGGGGCGACGATGGGAACCCACCCGGACCGCAGCCGGACGAAGTCGGCGGCGAGCCACGCGAGGGCGGTGGCGGCGAGGTCCCAGAACTGGAACCACGCGCGGAGCGGTTCGCTGCTGCGGGCAATCATCGCGGCCTTGTAGCACCGCCCGCCGGCGGGTGTCAAGGCGGCTAGAATGGGGGGACCACACCGGAGACGACGCGATGAAGTTGACCGCCGATCAGTTGCTGGCCCGGCTGTACGCGCTGCGGAAGGACTACGCCGACGACCCGGAAGACGAGACGTACCAGGCCCTGCACGCGGCGTTCATGTTCGTCTCGTACAACATCGCCGCGTTCAAGGAGTACGTGAAGAAGGAAGGCGAGAAAGAATAGCGGGCGAAAGCCCAGACACGGCCGTGCCTGGGCTTTCCGTCACGCGCTCACGACCGGCAGCTTCCGCCGCCCCAGCCCCTCGGCGTCCTGCTTCGGCAGCCGGTGGGCGTTCACCTTCTCCCAGTCCGCCAGCTCGACCATCAGCGCGTCCACGATCTCTTCCTCCTTCACGCGCCGCACCATCTCGCCGTTGCGGAAGATCATCCCCTGGCCGTTGCCGGCCGCGATGCCGATGTCGGCCTCGCGTGCCTCGCCCGGGCCGTTCACCACGCACCCGAGCACGCTGATCTTCACCGGCAGCCGCCGGCCGTTCAGCCTCTGTTCCAGTTCCGCGATGATCTTCTCCAGGTCGATCGCCAGCCGGCCGCACGTCGGGCACGCGATCAGTTCCGGCCGCCGCACGCGGCGCTGCGTGGCCTGCAGGATGTCGAACGCGGCCGCGATCTCCGGGACCGGGTCGCCGAGCAGCGAGATGCGGATCGTGTCGCCGATGCCGTCGAGGAGGATCGGCGACAGCCCGGCGGCGCTCTTCGTCACCGCGTAGGGCGGCTTCCCGGCCTCCGTGATGCCGATGTGCGTCGGGTAGTCGGCCAGCCGCGCGAACAACCGGTACGACTCGACCGCGACCAGCACGTCGCTCGACTTCAATGACACGATGATGTCGCGGAACCCCTCGCTCTCGCAAATCTCGATCGACCGCAGGGCACTCTCGACGATCGCCGGCGGGCACGGGAACCCGTACTTGTCGATCAGCTCCTTCTCCAGCGACCCGGCGTTCACGCCGATGCGGATGGGAAGCCCCTTGTCCTTCGCCTTCCGCACCACCTGCCGGAACCGCTCCTCCGTGCCGATGTTGCCGGGGTTCAGCCGAATCTTGTCCACAGGATGATCGAGCGCCGCGAGCGCCATCTTGTAGTCGAAGTGGATGTCGCAAATCAGCGGGATGCTGATCCGCTCCTTGATCCGCGACAGCGCCCCGGCGTCCTCCGGCTTCGGTACGGTGACGCGGACGAGTTCGCACCCGGCTTCCTCGAGCGCGTGAATTTGTTTGATAGTCGCTTCCACGTCGAACGTGTCGGTCGTGGTCATCGACTGGACGCGGACCGGCTCGTCCCCGCCGATGCCGACGCCGCCGACATTCACCACGCGGGTCTTGTGCCGCGGCTTGCCCGGAACCTTCGGGGCGGATTCGAGGACGCTGTAGTCGAAGCGGGGCATCATCAATCTCCGGGCCGCCGGGGGAACGCACGAGGGTAACCGTGGTTAGTGTAGTGCGGGCAACGAAATCGCGTCGAGCCAGACTTCCGAAGTCCGGCTTCGACTTCGGAAGTCGAACGGGAGAGGGGCGTCAGCAGTTACAGTTGAAGTTCCCGCGGGGGATCGACTTCCGAAGTCGAAGCCGGACTTCGGAAGTCAAGATTCCCCGAACCTCCGCCCCGGCCGGGTGTCTGTCGCGGCATGACGCACCTGCACAAGTTCACGGCCGACCACCGGCTGCTGGTCACGGCCGCGGCCCACGCCGGCGGGTTCCGCGACCCGGTCGCGTTCGACGCCGACGTGTTCGAGTACCACCTCCTGAAGGCCGCCCGCCGCGGCCGGTTCGTCCCGGTGGACGGCGCGTTCATCCGCGACTGGGACCCGACGTTCCGCCGCACCTACCCCGGCATGAACGTCGGCCTGCGGCTGTACCACCTGGCCGGCGTCACGTTCGTGAAGGCGTACACGGCCGACGCCGCGGACCACTACTGCTGCGGGTACAACATCCTCGTCTGCGACCGAGCCGACTACACCCGGCTCTACCGCTTGGCGAAGAAACTCCGCAAGGAGGCGACGCCGCCGAACCCGCCGCCGGTCCTGGCCGCGGACGTGCAGGACAAGCTCTGGCAGAACACCGTCGGCTACCTGGAGCCGCGGAACCTGGCCCGCATCCGGCGGTTCGGCGGCCGGGCGAAGCGGGGCCTGCTCCTCACCGGGCCGCCCGGCAACGGCAAGACGAGTGCCTGCCGGTGGATTTATCAAGAGTGCGTGCGGCGGAACTGGGACTACAAGCTCATCTCGCCGGACGACTACGCCGCCGCCCGCCGGGACGACGACCCCGGCGAGGCCGTCCGCCGGCTGTTCAAGGTGTCCAAGCAGGGCGTGATCTTCTTCGACGACCTGGACATCGCGCTCCGAGACCGGGACACGGTGAAGGAGACGGACGACCAGTCGGTGTTCCTGACGGCCCTGGACGGGGTGAGCGGGAACGAGGCGGTGGTGTACGTGTTCACGACGAACTGCGACATCAAGCTGATCGACCCGGCGTTCCGCCGGCCGGGCCGGATCGACCTGACGCTGCACTTCCCGCGGCCGGACGCGGCCCTGCGGCGGAAGCTGGTCGAGCGGTGGGACGCGGAGATTCGCGCGACCGTCGGCGTCGAGCGGATCGTGGCCGACTCCGAGGGGTTCAGTTTCGCGGAGCTGGACGAGTTGAAGAACCTGCTGATCGTGGACTACCTGGAAACGAGCGCCTGGGACTGGGACCGGGCGAAGCGGACGTACCGCGAGAACCGGGCGGAGCTGTCCGCCGGCGGCAAGTCGCGGCTCGTGGGCTTCGGCCTCGCCGCGGCGACGACGAACGGCAACGGGCACGGGGGGAAGTGAGTTAGGGGCGTTCGAGAACTCAGGCTGCCCCGGCCCGCAGCCGGAGGGCCTGCCCGCGAGTGTGGAGCGGGATCAGTTGGTTGGCGCGGAGCGTGTGTAGGCCGTAGGTCGTCCCGTTCGGATCGCAGAATTCGACCTCGAACGCCTCGCCGTTGCCGAGTACATCGACAACAGCTCCGACCTCCCCGGCCGTGAGTCCCAAGGCGGGCACGTCCGCGGTCAGGGCAACGGTGTCCAACAGTTCGATCCGGTTTGGCATGATGACCCCTCTCAGTGAACATAGCACGTTGTCAGCCGAGGGAAATCCTCCCCCGCGCGGACGATCCAAGCGGACCGGATGGTCGCCGAGCCGATTTGTGTGGTGGCTACGAAGTCGAGTTGATAACGCTGACCGAACTCGTCCGCCGCACCCGCCACCGCCTCGCCGGAAGCGGCCGCGTCCAGAAGCCAGTTCCGCAACAACACCGCGTCCGTCATCGTGATGCCCAACGCGGCCCGAAACACGGCCGCCTTGTGCTTGCCGACCGGGTGTTCGATCGACAGGCAGTATTCGGTGAGCTTGCGGGGATCGACCTCGGCCCGTTCGGGATTCGGCAGGGGCATTTCAGGATCGTAATCCCAGTATGTGAGGTACGCAAGACTCTCTATTCACGGAGCCGCTCCGGCAGCAGTATTTCACCGTCGGTGACTTTCGTGAGTGCGCTAAACCCCAACTGGCGTGCCGCTTGTTCGTACATGCGGATGAAGCCTACCGCCTCCGTCTTCAGCTTGAACGACCGGCCATCAACCTTGCGTTGGGGGACGAATATCTCAGAAACCAGAGCCAACTCGATGAACATCGATTGGAGCCAAGGGACTTCTCGCGTGTATCCCGAAGCCCATCGCGCGCCGCAGGCGTCCATGATTCGCTTGTGCGAACCCCGTCGGTCATACGAATCGACCATTTCGCAGCAGCCGAAATGCACAAATGAAATTGCCCCCGCTTTTGCCCGGCCGAGCGCCTCAATAATTGCTTCGACGGGAATGTCTGTGCGTGGGTTCGGACTCAATCCTGATTTGCCGCCGTGACTCGCGAAGTAAAGAAACGCCCCGGCATTCCTCGGGATATGAGAAACGTAATGTTCGATGTCTTCCGCGTTCCTAAACGTGCGATGGCAAAGGTCGATGTTCCGGTGGCTTGTTGCCAACGCTTGGAAGTACGGCAGCACGAGGGGGACTTCGTGCTTGCTCCACCAAAAGCCTTCGAGCACCACGATGGGAGCTTTACTCATGCGTCACAGCGGTTGGAGAAGGTAAGCAGTCGGCCACGCTCGCGTGGAGGCAATCCAACGGTCACGTTGATGAAATGGTTCAATAAGTAACGGCCTGGGGGAGTAGCCGCAAGAAAAAACCTGACGGGCCGAGGAAGGGCGTCGTTGATCAAATCACGTACTGCAACCCCTGCCCCGCCTGGGACAGCGCGGCGAGGGTCGTCTTCTCCAGAATGTCCCGGCGGCTCCGCAGGATCGTCCGCCACACGTCCCGCAACGCCAGCGCCATCGGCGACGCCGTGCCGTCCGTGCGGGTCGTCGGGCGGTTGCCGTTCGCGCCCGGCTCGGACCGGTCGATCACGTCCATGATGTCCGCCAGCGTGACCTCCTCCGGCGACCGGCCGAGGTGGTAGCCGCCGGCCGCCCCGCGGGTGCTCGACACCAGGCCCGCCCCCTTCAGTTGCAACAAGATTTGCACGAGGAACCGCTGCGGGATGCCGTGCGCGTCGGTGATGTCCACCAGCCGCACGGGCCGCGGGTCGCCGTGGCGGATCGCCAGTTCGAGCATGGCGAGACAGGCGTACTCGGCCTTCGCGGAAAACAGCATTAGATGCCCGCCCCGTCTTTGACTTCGATCACGTGTAACCCGCACTCCTTCTTCACCTTGCCCGCCCACCGGCCGGCCCGGTCGTCCTCGCCCGGCCGGACCGCCCGCGTACACGGCCAGCAGCCGATGCTCGGGTAGTCCTGGTCGTGCAGCGGGTTGTACGGCACGTCGTGCTTGTGAATGAACCCCCACACCTCGCGCTTCGTCCAGGTGAGCAACGGGTTCACTTTCACCACGTTGAACTTCGCGTCCCACTGGACGACGGCCGCGTTCGCCGCGCGGTTCTCGGTCTGGTCCTTGCGGATGGCCGAAATCCACGCGAGCGGGTCGTACTTCGCCATCGCGTTCCGCAGCGGTAGCACCTTGCGGTCGAAGCAGCACTGGTCCGGCCGGTGCGTGTACAGCGGCCCGCCGTGCTCGGCCTCGTACTCGGCGACCGTCGTGGTCGGGCGAACGTACACCACCTCGATGCCGTAGCGGACCTTGATCCGCTCGCGGAGGTCGAGCGTTTCCTGGAACTGGTAGCCGGTGTCGAGGTTGATGACGGTGACGGCTGGCTCGATCTCGGCGAGCATGTGCAGGATGCAGCAGCCTTCCGCGCCGAACGCCGTCGCCATGAGCAGCCGCGGGTGGAACTGCTTCACCGCCCACCGCAGCACGTCCTGCGGCGGCGCGGCGGCCAGCTCCCGCGCGGCCGCGGCGATGGCTTCATCCGACATACGGGCGACGGTCATGGGAGACGCCTCTGATCCTGCGGAGTATCTTTATCGAAATTCTAAGGTTTGAGTCAAGGTCTCGATGAGAAATCGGTGTTGGAAGTCCGAGTTCCTGCCCGATTCGCCCGGTCGGAACATGATTCCAGACGCGGCTGATAATCATAAAATGTTTTCCGATATGATTTTATGTTGTTGTCAAAAATGATTCCGGACTTTTGAAATGATTCCAGCGGAGGGTGGGGGTGTCGGGTGTGGAATCATTTTCGACTATCATGGCAAGACCATACCATCGCCGGAACGCGACCATGAAAGCGGAAGTCATTTCCATCGGCAGCGAGATCACGAGTGGGCAAAACCTCGACACGAACGGCCAGTGGCTCAGTCGGCGGCTCGCGGAGTTGGGCGTGCCGGTCGGGTTTCACACGACCGTCGCCGACGACCTCGCGGACAACATCGCCGTCTTCCGCACCGCCCTCGGCCGTGCCGACGTGGTCCTCGCGACGGGCGGGCTGGGGCCAACGCAAGACGACCTGACGCGGGAAGCGATCGCCGCCGTCGCCGGGGTCGAGTTGGTCGAGGACGCCGCGTCGCTGGACCACATCCGCGGGCTGTTCGCGAAGCGCAATCGCGAGATGCCGGAGCGGAACCGGGTGCAGGCGTTGTTCCCGCGCGGGGCGGAGTCGATCTTCAACCCGTCGGGCACCGCCCCCGGCGTGTGGATGCGGTTCGGGGCGAAGGTCGTCGCCGCGATGCCCGGCGTGCCGAGCGAGATGTTCCGCATGTTCGACGAGCAGGTCCGGCCGCGGCTGCTGGCCGCCGGCATCGGCGGCGGCGGCGTGTTCGTGCAGCGGAAGATCAACACGTTCGGGACCGGCGAGTCGGCCATCGAGGAGAAACTGCTCGATCTGACGCGGCGGGACCACGTTCCGGAAGTCGGCATCACCGTCAGCGACGCCGTCATCTCGCTCCGCATCCTCGCGCGGGCCGCGACCGAGGCCGACGTGAAGTTGCTCGTCGCGCCGGTCGAGCAAACGATCCGCGCGCGGCTCGGCGACTACGTCTTCGGCGTCGAGGACGAGGAACTTCACGACGTCGTCGTCCGCCGGCTGATGGAGCGTCAACAGACGGTGGCGACGGCCGAGAGCGTGACCGGCGGGCTGGTGGCGCACAGTCTGTCGAAGGTCCCCGGCGTGAGTTCCCACTTGATGGGCGGCGTGGTGGCGTACACGAACGACGTGAAGACGCGCGAACTCGGCGTGCCCGTGGAGATGATCGAAAAGTACACGGCGGTGAGTACGCACGTCGCGAAGGCGATGGCCGAGGGCGTGCGAACGAAGTTCGGCACGGCCTACGGCGTCGCGACGACCGGCTACGCCGGGCCGCAGGCCGCGGCCGACGGCACGCCGGCCGGCACGGTGTACGTGGCCGTCGCGTCCGCGAACGGCACGCGGGTCCAGCCCTTCACCTGGGGCGGCACGCGGACGGAAATCCAGAGCCGCACGGCGAAGCTGGCGCTGAACCTGCTCAGGTTAGAAATGCTTTCGTAGGGTGGGTCGAGTCTTCGAGGCCCACCGTGTTGGACGACATCCGCGCCGGTGGGCCTCGAAGACTCGGCACCACCCTACAAATCACACCCCCAACTTCGCCTTCGCGTCTTCCAGGATGGCCTTCGTCGCCGTCGCGCCGACGCGGGTGACGCCGACCTCGCGGACCTGGATCAGCGTGTCGTAGGTCCGCACGCCGCCGGCCGCCTTCACCTGCACGAACGCCGGGCTGTGCTGCCGCATCAGCTTCAGGTCCGGGATCGTCGCCCCGGTCTCGGCGTACCCGGTCGAGGTCTTCACCCAGTCGGCCCGCACCTCGCCGCAAATCTTGCACAGCTCGATCTTGTGTTCGTCCTTCAGGAGCGCGTTCTCGAAGATGACCTTCACCTTCGCGTTGGCCGCGTGCGCCACGTCCACGACGGCGGCGATGTCGTGGGCGACGTAGTTCCACTCGCCGGAAAGAACCTTGCCGATGTTGACGACCATGTCGAGTTCCGTCGCGCCGTCCGCCAGCGCGATTTCCGATTCGGCGACCTTGATCTTTGTGACGTGTCCGCCGTGTGGGAAGCCGATGGTCGTGCTGGCCTCCACCGTGCTACCGGCGAGCAGCTTCGCGGCGAGCCGCACGGCGTAGGGCTTGATGCACACCGACGCGACGTTCAACTCGCGGGCGAGGAGGATGCCGCGCTCCAGGTCTGCGTCCGTCAGTTGCGGCTGGAGCAGCGAGTGGTCGAACATCTTGGCCAGGTCGGCGAGCGTCGGCATGAGAAACCCTCGTGTGGTGGAGGGGAGTCTATTGACGCAAAAAGCCCCGGCACGATCGTGCCGGGGCTTTCGGGTTTAAGGATCGCGTTACGCCGCTTCCGCCTTCGGAACCTCGAACAGCCACCCGGCCGGCCGCGGCATCCGGTTCGGACCGATGGGGCCGTCCGCCCGCCCTTCCCACTCGTGCGCCCGCAGGCTCGCGAGGATCCGCTCGGCGACGGCCAGCGCCTCCCGGCCGTCCTCGCCGGTGACGCGGGGCGTCCGCCCGGTCCGCACGCAATCGATGAAGTGCCGCAGCTCGCTCGTGAGCTGATCGCCCTTGCGGTCGCCGTCCACGTACCGCACCTGCAAGTGCCGGCCGAAGACCTCGTCCTTCAGCCGGGCGCGGGCCGCCGCGTCGAGCCGGTCGGCGCGGAGGCCGTATTGCCGCACCTCCGGGCTTTGTTGAACGAGGACCAACTTCCGCGTGACGAAGTCGATGCCGGCGTACCCTTCCGGTGCCCAGATGCGGAGCCGGCGCTTCGGCCGCTGCGTGATCCGGCTGGCGGTGACGTGCGCGATGCACCCGCTCTCGAACACGAGCCGGGCGTTCACCATGTCCTCGTGGCCGCCGAACGCCGTCGCGCCGACCGCCTCCACGGACTTCACGGCCGTGCCGTCGAGCGCGAGCAAGAGGTCGATGTCGTGGATCATCAGGTCGAGGACCGCGCCGATGTCGATGCTGCGGCCGGTGAACGGCCCGTGCCGTTCCGCCTCCACGAACTTCGGCCGGATCGGGCGGCGGACCAACTCCTCGAAGGCCGGGTTGAACCGCTCGATGTGCCCGACCTGCAGCGGCACGCCGGCCTTCGCCGCGAGCGCGATCAGTTCGTCGGCCTCCGCCAGCGTCGGGCAGATCGGCTTCTCGACAAGAACCGGGACGCCGGCCTTAAGGAACGCCGACGCGACCGGGTGGTGGTGGATCGTCGGCGTGACGATGGAGACGGCATCGACGGCGTTCAGCAGCGGCTCGAACGCCGTGTACGGCCGCGTCTTGAGCCGGTCGGCGACGAGTTTCGCCTGGTCGATGCTGGAATCGACGACGCCGACGAGGTCGATGTCCGGCATGCCGGCGAGGATGCGGGCGTGGTGCTGCCCGAGGTGTCCGACGCCGATCACGGCCATTCGCAAGCGAGTCATGTTGCCTTGCCTTCCTTGGCTCAGTCCGCGGGCACGTCCGTGTGCCGGTTGATCCCCTGGGACCGCGGCGTCCCGCCCGCCACGGCCCCAGCCACTTAAGACAGGTCGCCGATACCGGGAAGGTTGGCGGGCGGGACGCCCGCGGTCCCAGGGATTGCCTCCCAAAATTATCACACCGCGTCACGCGGCCATGCGGCGGGGGGGAAACGCCCGGACGGCCGGGGCCGTCGCGTTCGCCTCCGGGGCGACCACCCGTCGCGCCAGGTCCACGTTCAGCGCGTGGCCGGACCGGTAGGCGACGACGTGCCCGGCCAGGTCGCAGCCGGTTAGCGACAGGTCGCCGACGAGGTCGAGAATCTTGTGCCGGGCCGGCTCGTCCGCGAACCGCAGCTCGTTGCCGATCAGCCCGCGGGGGCCGAACACGAGCAGGTCTTCCACCTTCACGTGCCGGCCGACGCCCTGGGCGCGGAGGGCCGTCGCCTCTTCTTCGAGCACGAACGTCCGGCAGCCGGCGAGGTCGCGCGCGAACGTCTCCGGCGTCACGTCCACGGTGGCGACCTGCCGCGGGATCGGCGACCGCGGGCCGTAGTCGAGGATGTAGCTGATCCGCAACGTGGCGTCCGTCGCCGGGTGCAGGGCGACGCACGCGCCGTCGCGGGCCACGATTACCGGCGACCGCACGGTGAAGACCGGCTTGCGGGTGTCTTGCGGAACGATCCCGGCGTCGCGGATCGCGCGGACGAACCCGGCCGCGGACCCGTCGAGGCCCGGCGGTTCGGGGCCGGTGAGTTCGATGGTGCAGTTGTCGATGCGAAGGCCGGCGAGCGCCGCGAGGACGTGTTCGACGAGGGTGACGCCGTCCTGGGTTGTCCCGATGGTCGTGCGGCGGCGGGTGTCGGTGACGGCGGCGGCGCGGGCCGGCGTGCGGGGCGAGCCGGGCCGGTCCCCGCGGACGAACACGACGCCGGCGTCCGCCGGGGCCGGCCGCAGCCGGGCGCGGACCGGGCAGCCGGTGATGAACCCGGTCCCGGTCACATCGACGGCGCGGGCGAGCGTCCGTTGGAATCGGTACGCGATCGGTCGCACGGGGCGGGTTCCTGAGCGGGCGAGGGAGCGCCCGCCGGAGGCCGGCGGGCGCGAGCGGGGCACTACTTCATCGGGGCCGCGGGCGGGGCCGCCGCCGGGGCCGTGCCGCCGGCCGGCGTCGCCGCCGGGGCCGGGATCGGGCCGGGGGCCGCGAAGTTCTGGTTCAGCGTCAGCACCACGACCTTCGTGATGTCGATGCTCGGCGACACGTAGAACGGCATCGCCGCCGGCGGCCGCAGCTTCAGGTCGTAGTACAGCGGCGACTTCATTTCCTCTTCCGTCAACGCGTCCGGGTAGGCCATCACGAGCTGGAACCCGTTGACCTCGGCGACCCGCTCCACGACGGTGCGGATTTGCGTGAACAGCTCCTGCAGGTGCTTGGCCGACTTGTCGTCGATCTCCTTGCGGATGCCCTTCTCCAGGTCCTCGAACTGCCGCTGCATCGCGACCATCTCGCCTTCGAGCTGTTGCTTCTTGGTCGGCGCGGTCTCGGCCCGGATGGCTGCTTCCTTCTCCAGAATCTGGTTGCGGAGCTTGGCCAGTTCCGCCCCCTTCTTCTGCCGCTCCTCGTTCATGGTGGCGGCGAAATACTGCCACCGCTGGAAGTCCTTCATGACGCGGGCGACGTTGAACACGGCCACGGTCCCGCGGGTGGCCGGGGCGGCGGTCGTCGCCGGCGGCGTGCCCGCCGGGGCCTGGGCCTTCAGCCCGGTGGCCGCGTACCCGGCGACGGCCAGCGCGGCCACCGCCATCAAGTAGACAGAAATCCGCTTCACGATTGGCCTCCTCTGCCCGTGCCCCCGCCGCGGTCGGAGAGTCCGTTCCCCGTACCCCCACCCGCGCGGTGGTGGTTCGCCTCAGTGTTCCGTTCCAAGATGAACCGTCAGGGTCGGGCGGTTCTAACCGAAGGGTCGCGGGGCGTCAACACGAATACGCGCCGGCGAAGGCTAGCCGGGGCAAGCTGGGAAACGTGCGGGCCGGTCACCGAAGCTCGTTCAGTAGCGCGTCGAACCGCGGCAGGCACACGTCCAGGGCGTACTTCTCCAGGACCAACTCCCGCGCCGCCCGGCCGAGCGGCTTGTGCCCGGCCGGGTCGTCGAGCACGTCGTTCGCCGCCGCCGCGAACGCCTCCGGCGAGAAGAAGTCGGCGAGTAGGCCGGTCTTCCCGTGGGAAATGACCTCCCGCACCGGCGGCGTGTCCGACCCGAGGACGACGGCCTCGCACGCCATCGCGTTCAGCATCGACCACGACAGCACGAACGGCACGGTGAGGTAGACGTGCAGGTCCGTCACGGCCAGCAGGTTCGCGAGCGCCGGTTCCGGCAACAGGCCGGTGAACGCGAACCGCGACAGGTCGTAGTCGCCCTGGGACAGCACCCAGTCCTTGAACGACTTGCCGCCGGTGAACTTCTCGTCCCCGCCGTAGCAGACGCGGTCCTGCCCGACGACGACGAACAGCACGTCCTTGCGGCGGTCGCACAGCAACTTCGCGGCGCGCATGAAAATGTCGAACCCCCGCATCGACTCCATGCCCCGCGACACGTAGGTGACGATCTTCGTCCCCGGCGGGATCGGCCGGCCGCCCACCTCCCGCGGCCCGGCGGCCGGCTTCCACAGGGTGGTGTCGATGCCGTCGAACACGACGCGGACCTTCGGTTGGTACTCCGCGGGCAGGCGGCCCCGCTGCCACTCGGTCGGGCTGTACCCGAGGTCGCAGGCGTCGAGGTCGAGCAGGATCATGGCGTTCCGGGCGCGGGCGCGGAGCTTGTCGATCTCCCGCGACGGGAAGTCCGGGCGGAAGTCCATGTCCGCGCCGACGGTCCGGTAGAAGTACTCGAAGAAGTTGACGACCCTGACCGCCGGGTAGAGTTCGCGGAGGAACAGCGTGGACCCGAACCCGGAGTGGCCGACGACCACGTCCGGCCGCACGTCCGGCCGGGCGGCGAGCGCCTCGTAGACGGCGTGCGTCTGCCAGATCGCGTTCTCGAACGTGCGGGAGCAGTGGTGCGTCCGCTCGGTCGCGCCGCCCGTCGGGTGGTACGGGATGCACGTCACGCCGGGGATCGCGCCGGGCCGGGCGGTGGCGAACGAGCACGCCCACCCCGGCCGGGCCGCGAGCCGGGACGCGAACGGGCCGAACTGCGCCGGAAAGTTCTGATGGACGAAGAGGACGTGCATGGGTCTGTTGTAGGCCGGGTCGGGGCATTGCGCCGACCCGCCGGGGGCGGCGGACGCCGACGTTACCTTAACGGCCGGGCCGGGCCGCGGTATGACAACTTCATGACCGCCGACGCGCCGCGACCCGCCGATTCGCTCTGGAGCGTGCCGAACCTGCTCTCGCTGTCGCGGGTCCCGCTCGGCGTCGCGATCTTCGTCTGCATCAACTACAAGCTGTGGCCGGCGGCGCTCGGGCTGTTCGTCGTCGCGACGATCACCGACTGGCTGGACGGCTGGTGGGCGCGGCGGTTCAACCTCGTCTCCCCCATCGGCCGCAGCCTCGACCCGCTGACGGACAAGTTCTTGATCTGCGGGGTTTTCATTTACCTCCAGTCGGCCGAGGTCGGCGTCCTCCCGTGGATGGTGACGGCGATCGTCGGCCGGGAAATCCTCATCACCGGCGTCCGCGGCATCGTCGAGGCGGCGGGGAAGAAGTTCGGGGCCGACTGGTTCGGGAAGCTGAAGACGGCGCTCCAGTGTGCCGTCATCATCGGCGTGCTGTTCCTGCAATGGGTCGGGGCGGCCGAGTACCCGGCCCTGGAAAGTGTGTACCTGGTTCTCTTGTACGCGATGCTGTTCGCGACGGTCGGCAGCGGCGTGCAGTACCTGGTGAAGGCGGCGCGGCTGATGCGCTAACGGAGGCGACCGATGGCCGGCGTTCACGGCGAACACATGTACGGGTACGTGGACCGCGTGCCGGGGTTGTGCTCCGTCGCGACGCAGTTCTTCCACATCAACTTCGTGCCGCTGTTCCCGCTCGGCACGTACATCGTCCTCGAAGGGGCGAGCCCGCAACAGGGGCCGCAGGGGAAGCGGATCCCGATGAACGCGAAGTCCGTGCTCGTCGGGTACTTCCGCGGGTGGGTCGGCCTCGCCGCGGTCGGGCTGTTCGCGTACTGCGCCATCCAGGCCGGCACGATCCTGCTCGACGGCCAGCCGGACGGCCTGGTCCGCGGCCTCGTCATCGCCGGGCTGCTGGCCGCGTACTGTTGCGTCTGGTGGGCGATGCTCGCGACGCACAGGTCGTGGCTGGCCGCGTGGGGCGTCGTCCTCGCGGCGACCGGCGGGTACTTCTGGTGGGACCACGCGAACCCGCCGCCGCCGAAGCCGGCGAACCCGTTCAAGGCCGTGATGCCGAAGCTGCTGAAGGAGCGGGAGGAGCTGCCGACGTTCCTCGCGTGGGCGCACGGCTGCCTGTTCGCGCTGTGCGCGATGCGGACGTTCGACACGGCCGGGCGGCTGCGGGCCTACGACCTCGGCGAGATGCTCGGGCTGACCGAGGAACAGATCGACGAGATCCGGGAAAGTCAGTCGCCGCAACCCGACGGGCAACCGAAGGCCGACGAGTATTCATCGTGAACGACCGGCAACTCACCACCGGCCCCGGCGGCCGCGTCCTGACGAACGCCGGCGTCTGGTCGCCGGACGGCAAGTGGATCGTGTACGACACCCGGTCGGACGCGGCCGGGGACAGGTTCGACGGCACGCGGATCGAGATGGTGAACGTCGAGACCCGCGAGGTCCGCGTGCTGTACGAGTCGAAGCGCGGCGCGCACTGCGGCGTCGTGACGTGGCACCCGAAGGACCCGCGGGTCGTGTTCATCCTCGGCCCGGAGGCCCCGACCGCCGACTGGACCTACGGCCCGTCCCGGCGGCAGGGGGTGATCGTCGAGGCGGGGACGCCGGGCGCGGCGGTGAACCTGGACGCCCGCGACCTCGTGCCGCCGTTCACGCCGGGGGCGCTCCGCGGCGGGTCGCACGTTCACGTCCACAGCCCGGACGGGCAGTGGGTCAGCTTCACCTACGAGGACCAGTACCTGACGAAGTTCGCCGACGAAACGGCCGACCGCGAGGTGAACCTCCGCAACGTCGGCGTGTGCGTCCCGGCCGGCGTGGTGAAGGTGAACCGCGGCCACCCGCGCAACCACGACGGCACGTACTTCACCGTGCTCGTCACACGGACGACGGCGAACCCGAAGCCGGGGTCGGACGACATCAAGAAGGCGTTCGAGGAAGGTTGGGTCGGCGCGAACGGGTACGCCCGCGCCGACGGCACGCGGCAGCGGCGGGCGCTGGCATTTCAGGGGCACGTCGTCACCGAGAAGGGGGAGACGATTTCTGAAGTGTTCCTCGCGGACCTGCCGGACGACGTTCGCGTTGCCGGCGACGGGCCGCTGCAAGGCACGGAGACGCGGCGGCCCTACCCGCCGAAGGGGACGACGCAGCGGCGGCTGACGTTCACGGCGAAGCGGAAAGAGCCTGGAATTCAAGGCCCACGGCACTGGTTGCGGTCGTCGCCGGACGGGTCGCGGATCGCGTTCCTGATGAAGGACGACGCCGGCGTGCCGCAGTTGTGGACCGTCTCGCCGGTCGGCGGGGTGCCGACGCAGCTGACCCGCACGCCGGCCGGCGTCGGGTCGGCGTTCACCTGGAGTCGGGACGGCAAGCGGATCGCGTTCGCGTCGGCGGACCGGGTCGCCGTCGCGGACGCGGCGACGGGGGAGGTACGGTTCGCGACTGACGCCGGGCTGTCACCGATCCGCCCGGAGGCGTGCGTGTTCTCGCCGGACGGCTCCCGCATCGCGTTCGTACGGCGGGTGAGCGACGCGAACCAGATTTGCGTCGTGGACGTTGCACCTTGACTTCCGAAGTCCGGTTTCGACTTCGGAAGTCGGGGCGGAAGGGGGCGGTTGCCGATCTCACGACGGCCTCTGCTTCGCTCGACTTCCGAAGTCGAAGCCGGACTTCGGAAGTCGGGGCACTCACTTCGACAAATCGAACGTCAGGTCGCGGCCGCCCCAGAGCATCGGGATGTGAAGCTTCCGCGGCCCGGTCACGCGGTCCTTCGCCAAGTACACCACCAACTGGTGGTCCTCCATCCACTCGATGCTGTTGCTGCGGATCGGCAGCGTCGCGACCCGCTCGTACTTCTCCGGGTGCGCCGCCAGCACGCGCCGCAGCTGCGCCTGGGCCGGGAGCGTGTACTTCACCGGCGGGTCTTCCACGACGATCGCGTCCGGGGCGAGGGCGTCGAGCACCTTCAGAATCTCCCGCCCCGTCGCCGCCCACTCGACGTAGGCCGCGGCGGGGTCGCTCTTCACGGCGTACAGGAGCTTGTCGCCCCGGGCGACCCAGAGCCGCCGGTCGGCGTCGGCCTGCCGCACCGAGTAGATGAACGTGCCGTCGAACAGGCCGTCGAACAGCACGACGCCGGGGCCGTCGATACGGGCCAGGACCGCCCGCGCCGCGTCCTCGTACCCACGGACCCACTTTACGGGCTGCCGCAGCGTCCAGCACGCGGCGTTGCCGACGACGAGAACGATCGCGAGAACCTTCAGCCAACGGCGCTGCGGCCGCAGGGCGAAGTCGGCGGCGAACACGCACCACGCGGGCAGCCAGTAGATCGTGTGCCGCGTCTCCTGCTCCGCGAACGGCACGAAGAACCCGTAGACCACGGCGACGAGCGCCCAGTACGGCCGCGACCGCTCGCGCGCCTCCGGCCGGAACGACGCGATCAGCCCGAGCACGGCGAACACCATCACCATGAAGCTCAACTGAAACCGCAGCCGGACGAAGTAGTAGATGACGCGGTCGATGCCGGTCCGCACGACTTCGGGGTTCGTGCCGGTCGTCGCGCCGAGGGCGTGCTGCTGGCCGACGGTCTGGTACGCCAGCCAGTAGAACGGGGCCAGCGCGAGCAGGACCGCGGCCACCGCAATCAGCACGTCGCGGCGGAGGACGACTTTGGTTTGCCGAACGAGTACGAGCCAAACGAGGAACAGCGGCGCGAAGAACACGGCGTCGTACCGGTGCAACCCGCCGGCGACGGTCCACACCGCGAACAGGAGCAGGTCGCGGCGGCGGCTTTCGCGCAGGTACGCGTCGAAGTGGACCATCGCCCCGAGGAGGCACGCGAGCGTCGGCACTTCCAGCATCACCGCCCGCGTGTTGATGAACACCTCCCGCGACAGGATTAGCAGCACGCACGCGAGGAGCGCGACGCCCGGCGCGTGGGTCCGCCGCACGAGCCGGTGGAAGTACAAAACGGCGACGACGAGGTACGCGAGCAGGACGCCGCGGGCGGTGGCGTGCGACGGGCCGAACGCGAGCATGGCCCCGCCCTCGACGGCGTAGAAGCCGGGCGGCCAGACCATGAGGCCGAGGCACGGGTACTGGGCGTAGAACCGCTCGGCGTAGGCCCGCGGGGCGAGGAACCCGCGGTCGCGGACGGCGTCGTGGACGAAGATGCCGGTCATGACGTGGCGGGTCTCGTCGCCGCTGAAGAACGGCTCCGTCGGCTCGTGCCAGACGAGGTGCAGCCCGACGGCCGCGACCAACACGGCTGCGAGGGCGAGGGTGGACTTCGGCATCGAGTTACATTACGCGGCTAACGATGCACTTCAGGTAGCCGCTCTCCCGGCAGGCGACGTTGACCGGGTGGTCGGCCGACGGGCCGCGGCGCTCCAGGATTTGCGTGTCCCGCTTCGCGTCCGTCGCGACCTGGGCGAGGATGTCTTCCAGGTCCGTCATCGCGATGAGGCCGGTGCAGCAGCAGGACACCAGCACGCCGTCCGGGGCGAGCAGCTTCATCGCGAGCTGGTGCAGCCGCCGGTACCCCTTCAGCGCCTCCGGCACGGCCGCCCGGTTGCGGGCGAACTTCGGCGGGTCGAGGACCACCACGTCGTACTGCCGCTTCTCCTCGGCGAGCGTCCCCAGGTGCTTGAACACGTCCGCCTTCGTCGCGGTCAGGGTGACGCCGTTGAGTTCCGCGTTCCGCCGGGCCAGCGCCAGGGCCGCCTCGGAAGCGTCCAGGCAGTCCACGCTCGCCGCCCCAACCTTCGCCGCGTAAACGCCGAACCCGCCGGAGTAGCTGAACGCGTCGAGTACCCGCTTGCCGGCGCACAGCCTCGCCACGGCCGCGCGGTTGTCCCGCTGGTCGAGGTAATAGCCGGTCTTCTGCCCTTCCGCGAGGTTCACCGCGAACTTCAGCCCGTTCTCCTCGATGACGTGTTCGCTCGGCGGGACCTCGCCCCACAGGGGTTCGTCGCGAAGCTCGGCTCCTTCCAGCTTGCCGATGCCCTTCTCGGTGCGGAGGTAGATGCCGCGCGGTTGCAGGAGTTCGCGCAGGATGTCGGCGATCATCTCGCGGCGTTTCGCCAGACCGAGGGCCGTGAACTGCGCCGTCAGGAACTCGCCGTACCGGTCCACGACGAGGCCGGACAGCCGGTCGCTCTCGCTGAAGCAGACGCGGTACGCGGCCGCCGGGCCGTGGTTCAGCTTCAGCACGTCGTGCCGCAGCTTCACCGCCTCGGCCAGCCGGTCGCGGAAGAAGTCGCGGTCGAGCGGCTTCGCCTCGTCCCACGAGTAGAGGCGGACGAGAATCTTCGAGTTGCTGTTGAACAGCCCGCGGGCGACGAAGTTCCCGGCCGACGACCGGAGGATGACTTCGTCGCCGTCGGCCGGCGTGCCGTCCACGGACGCGACGGCCCCGGCGAACACCCACGGGTGGCGGGCGAAGAACGGCTGGGCGCGCTTCGGCTTCAGGATGACGGATGCGGTGGTCATGCGGTCGGATTCTTTCGGTCATATAGCCGCCGGCTTGCCGGCGGGGTTTT
>JAESGS010000446.1_pt1 | contig 31915 bp, 24 predicted proteins | sample 9269761 | NCBI WGS metagenome assembly JAESGS01 (sample SAMN15741799, study PRJNA653493) | algae metagenome | isolation source: Cyanosarcina radialis HA8281-LM2 and co-occurring heterotrophs from damp... | place: USA: Makauwahi cave, Hawaii | collected 2011-01-06 | reverse complement strand
TCACCGGGAGGGAAAGGCGTACCCCCCTCCCTAACCCTCCCCCCCAAGGGGGGAGGGGACAAAACCAGTCAACGACCGTCCGCCCTCACACCTCGAACACCGCCTGCACACCCGGCTTACCGTACACCGCGCCGCCGGTCAGCACGGTCAGGTTCGGCCGCACGTCGCACTCGCCGGGGCTGTGCGTGTGGCCGCAGAGCACGGTCAGCCGCCGGTCCGGATACTCGGCCATGATCGCCCGCAGCACGTCGCCGACGGCCCGGCACGCGAAGAACGGCAGCCAGTCGTCGTCCGAGATCTTCCCCTGGTGCCAGCACGCCTCGCGGAACGGCGGCACGTGCGTCAGCAGGATCACTTCCTCGTGCCGCTCCAGCGCCCGCGGCAGCACCCGGCGGACGTGGTCCGCCGCCTCCCGGCCGAGCGACCGCAGCTTCGCCACGTGGTCCGCGTGCGACAGTTCCTGCAAGTCCTCGATGAGGAAGTAGTCGTTCAAGATCACCTGCGTGTTCGCCACGTCGCCGTACCCGCCGTCGCCCCACCCGTCGTGGCCGACCAGGGCCGTGCGGTCGGACAACGACACGACGCCGGCCGTCGGCAGCCACGACAGGTTCGGCACGGCCTTGCACAGTCGGCCGAGGTCTTCGCGAACGGCCGGGATCGAGCTTCGATAAAAGTCGTGGTTGCCGAGGACGAAGTAGACCGGCTTGGCCAGTTGCGCCGCCAGTTCGCGGAGGTACTCGCCGACGTTCGGGGCCTCCCCGGTGTCGCCGCCGACGAGGACGGCGTCCGGCGATTCCGCCCGCACGCCGTCGATCAACGACTGGAACACGCGGGGCGAGACGAAGTTGAGGTGTAGGTCGGTGAGCCAGGCGAGGCGCATGGAGGGTGTCTCCGACGAGGGGAGTCGTCGTCAACGGCGGGCGCGAACATTGGCGCGTGATAGTAATAACACCCCATTCTCATCTTTGTTCCTGACGAAATGAATCTCTTCTTTCGCGGCGGCGGTAGTTTCTTTGGAAGCCTGGCCGCGGGCCGCGTGTTATTCTCGTGTGTGACCGACCTTGCCCGCAGGCCCGCCATGACCTCGACCGACCAGATGGAAATCCCGACCACCGACCCGGCCATCCCGCCGGAACTGGCGAACCACCCCCGCTACCGCGTGCTGAGCCAACTCGGCGCGGGCGGCATGGGCATGGTCTACAAGGCCGAGCACGTCATGATGGGGCGGACGGTCGCGGTGAAGGTGATGGCCCAGAAGTACACGGCCAACCCGCGGGCCGTCGAGCGGTTCCGCCGGGAGGTCCGCGCGGCGGCGAAGCTGGCCCACCCGAACATCGTCACCGCGTTCGACGCCGACGAGGCCGAGGGGCGGCACTTTTTAGTGATGGAGTACGTCGAGGGCGTCAGCCTGGACCGGGTGGTGAACCGCCGCGGCCCGCTGCCGGTCACGACCGCCTGTCACGTCGCCCGGCTCGTTGCCCTCGGCCTCGGCCACGCCCACTCAAAGGGGATGGTCCACCGGGACATCAAGCCGCAGAACGTGATGGTGAACCGCAAGGGCCAGGTGAAGGTCCTTGACTTCGGCCTCGCCCGACTCGCGACGGACTCGGAGTTGCCGCCGGAACCGACGGGCGAACAGACGCCGCCGCTGAACGCGGCGGTGACGGCGACGAACATGGTGATGGGCACGCCGGACTACCTGTCGCCGGAGCAGGCGAAGTGCAGCCGGGACATCGACCATCGCTCGGATTTGTACAGCCTCGGCTGCCTGCTCTACTTCGCGCTGACCGGCCGGCCGCCGTTCCAGGACGCGAGGTCGGCGTTCGACAAGGTGCTGGCCCACACGCGGGAGACGCCGCCGCCGGTGACGACGTACCGGGCCGACATCCCGGCCGACGTGCAGGCCGCGCTCGCGAAGTTGATGGCGAAGGACCCAGCCGACCGGTTTGCGTCCGCCACCGAGGTCGCGGCCGCGCTGCACCCGTTCGCGAAGTCGTCGCCGTCCGGCGCGACGGCGTTCACGGCCGTCCCCGTGGCCGACCCGGTTCCCGTGCTGGAAGCGATCCCGCTGTTCGACTTTGAAGTCGTGGAAGAGACGCCGAACACGATCGCGGAAACCGTCGCCGTCACGCCGCCCCGGCAGGTGACGAAGCGGATGAAGAAGCTGCCGCGGAAGCCGCGCCGGAATTGGAAGCCGCTCGTCGGGGCCGCGGCCGTCGCCGTCGGCGCGATCGTCCTGCTCGCGGCCGTCAGCAGCCTGTTGAAGAACGCCGGAAAGTCCGACCCGACGATTCCGCCGCCGGCGAACAACGGCGCGCAAGCTAAGGCGGCTCCGGTCCCGGCGCGGCCGGCGGCCCGCGTGCTGTTCGCCGTGCCGAAGCGGGGCCTGTTCCTGGACGACTACGAGCCGGTGCGGGCGCGGCTCGTCGAGCTCGGCGTGACGGTGACGACGGCCGGCACGTCCCGCGGCCCGTGCGGGCTGATGGGCCTCGACAACCGCCCCGCGCCGGTCGCGGACCTGGCCTTCTCCGAGGTCCGCCCGGAGGACTACGACGCGATCCTGTTCCCCGGCGCGGACGTGTTCGAGATGCTGACGCCGGACTCGCGGCCGACCTTGAACCGGATCGTGCAGGCGATGGACGCCGACCGCAAGGTGATCGGCGGCATCTGCGTCGGACAGCGGGTGCTGTTGCAGTTCAACCTGTTGCGGGACCGGAACGCGGCCCTACCGAGCGAGCAGATTCGGCCGCAGTTCGAGCGGCAGGCGGAGCGGGTCTTCGGCGTGAAGTGGGACAACTGGCGGCGGGTGGTGACGGACGGCCACGTCGTCACCGCGAGCGGCGCGGAGGAAGCCCGCGAGTTCGCCGACGCCGTGTTCGCGGCCGTGCGGAAGTAACGCCCGACTTCCGAAGTCCGGCTTCGACTTCGGAAGTCGATCCCGCGCGGGGACATTTGCCCGCATCGGGTGCCGTTGCCGGTTCGACTTCCGAAGTCGAAGCCGGACTTCGGAAGTCAAGTCATTCGCCCACGAACGGGTTCGTCCGCTTCTCGAACCCGATCGTCGTCACCGGCCCGTGCCCCGGATACACGACCGTATCGTCCGGCAGCGGCCACAGCTTCTCGCGAATCCCCTTCGCCAGCACCTCGAAGCTGCCGCCGGGGAAGTCCGTCCGCCCGACGCTGCCGCGGAACAGCACGTCGCCGCCGAGCACGACCGTCGGCCTCACGCCGCGGACGACGTAGACGACGTGCCCCGGCGAGTGGCCCGGAATCTCCCGCACGTCCATCGCTAGCCCGGCCAACTCCAGCACGTCGCCGTCCGCCACCGTGCGGTCGGCCGGCGGACTCGTCACCGGCATCCCGTAGTGGGCGCTGCGGTTCAGGTGCGGGTCGGTCAGCCAGTCCCGTTCGCCCTCGCCGATGATGATGGGGGAGGTCGGGAACGCCCGCTTCAGGGCCGCGTTGCCCGCGATGTGGTCGAGGTGGCCGTGCGTGTTGACGATGGCGGTGAGGATCAGCCCGCGGGCCTCGATCTGTTCGAGGATCAATTCCGGCTCGAAGCCGGGGTCGATAACGAACGCCTCCGTGTTGCCCTCGACCCAGACGAGGTAGGCGTTCTCGCCGAACAGTTCCGACTCGATCGTTTCGATCTGGATTCGCACAACGGCCTCTCCGGGGCCGGATCATTCTAGAGAATCAAGTAAGTATACAAAATTACACATTGTGTCGTGTGTTTCGTCAACATCCCCGCGCAAGGCGTGTGTGACGGGACGTGGCGATGTTGGCGACCTTGGCGATGTGCTGCCAGTCTGGCAGCCCGACTTGCACGCCGGGCCGATCCCGCGATAATGAGGCTACTCCTGCCGGACCCGTTCCGAGGTCGTCGCATGCGTTGGCTGGCCGTGTTGCTGCTCGCGAGTCTCCCCGCCCGCGCCGCCGAGCCGAAGATCGACGCCGAGTACTTTGAAAAGACCGTCCGCCCGCTGCTCGTGGAGCGGTGTCAGAAGTGCCACGCGGCGAAGAAGGCGAAGGGCGGCCTCGACCTGTCCACGAAGGCCGGGTTCCTCGCCGGCGGCGACACCGGGCCGGACAAGAACCTGTTGGTGCAAGCCGTCCGGTACGACGGCGACGTGAAGATGCCGCCGAGCGGCAAGCTGCCGGACGCGGAGATCGCGGTCCTGACGGCGTGGGTGAAGGCCGGCGCGCCGTGGCCGGACGACGGCGCGGTTGCGGTTGGCCCGAAAGGGATGGACGTGCGGGGCCTCGCGTCACGGCACTGGGCATTTCAGCCCGTTCGACCACTCGTCGAAGGCAAGTCGATTGACTCGTTCATCCGTGCCGACCTCGCGAAGGCCGGGCTGGAACCGGCCAAGCCCGCGGAGCCGGAAAAACTGCTGCGGCGCGTCTACTTCGATCTGATCGGCCTGCCGCCGACCGCGGCCGAGATCGACGCCTTCGTTCACGACAAGTCACCGGACGCCTTCGCGAAGGTGGTCGAGAAGCTGCTCGCGTCGCCGCACTACGGCGAGCGGTGGGGCCGCCACTGGCTCGACCTCGCGCGGTACGCCGAGACGCGGGGCCACGAGTTCGACTTCGAGATTCCCGATGCGTGGCGGTATCGCGACTACGTCATCCGCGCGTTCAACGACAACCTGCCCTACGACCGGTTCGTGCAAGAACAGATCGCCGGCGATTTGCTTCCCCCGCGCTGGCATCCGAAGGAGCGGTGGAACGAGGCCCTCATCGGGACCGGGTTCTGGCACTTGGGCGAGGGCGTGCATTCGCCGGTGGACGTGCGGATCGACGAGGCGAACCGGTTCGACAACATGATCGACGTGTTCGGCAAGGCGTTCCTCGGCCTGACGATCTCGTGCGCCCGCTGTCACGACCACAAGTTCGACCCGATCCCGACGGCCGACTACTACGCCCTGTACGGCGTCCTCGGCAGCTCGCGGTACTCGCACTCCGTCATCGACGACCCGGCCGCGACGGACGCCATCCTGAAGGAGTTGAACGACCGCCGCGGGGTGCGGCCGACGAGGGTTCCGCCGGACGCGGACCGCCGCGGCACGGAGGGGTTCGAGGACTTCCGCGGTGACTGGGCGAAGCGGTGGTTCGTCACCGGCCCGGCGTTCCGCACCACGACCGGCCACCCGCACAGCGGCCGCGAGTCCGCGGCGCTCGTCGGCGCGATCCGCTCGCCGACGTTCACGATCAACGCGAAGTACCTCGCCGCCCGCGTCGCCGGGAAGGGGGCGCACCTCCGGCTGATCCTCAACAACCTGCAACTGATTCAAGCCCCGATCTACGGCGACCTGCGGCGGGCCATCGACCACGGCGAGGAGTTCAAGTGGGTCGTGTTCGACCTGTCGATGTGGCCGGGGCAGGCGGCGTACCTGGAACTGCTCGACGAGGGCAACGGGTACGCCGCGATGAGCGAGGTCCGGCTGGCCGAAACGAAACCGACGGCGAACGGGACCGAAACGTGCGCACCTGTTCCGGCGAACCCGACGGACGACCCGCGTATCAAGGAACTGGAGGCGAAGCTGGCGACCGTCCGCCGCGCCCCGACGATGATCGAGGGGACCGGCCGCGACGAGCGCGTGTTCATCCGCGGCGGGCCGAAGACGCTCGGACAACCGGTGAGCCGCCGGTTCCTGGAAGTGTTCGCCGGAAGCGACGCAAAGTCGCCCGCCGGCAGCGGCCGGCTGGAGTTGGCGAAGGCGCTCACCGACCCGACGAACCCGCTCGTCGCGCGGGTATTCGTTAACCGCGTCTGGCAGCATCACTTCGGCGTCGGGATCGTCGCGTCGCCGGACGACTTCGGCAAGCAGGGGCAGGCTCCGACGCACCCGGAACTGCTCGACCACCTCGCCGCCGGGTTCGTCCGCGACGGGTGGAACGTCAAGAACCTGCACCGCCGGATTCTCCTCAGCGAAACCTACCGCCAATCCGCGCACCCCAACCCGGCGACGGCCGTGAAGGTCGCGACGGCCGACCCGCTGAACAAGCTGCTCCACCGCGCGAGCGTGAAGCGGCTGGAGGCCGAGGCGATCCGCGACGCGATGCTGGCCGTGTCCGGGCGACTGGACCGCACGCCGTTCGGCCCCGGCGTGCCGCCGGCCCTCACGGAACACATGATCGGCCGCGGCCGCCCGTCCGCGTCCGGCCCGGTGGACGGGAACGGCCGTCGGAGCGTTTACCAGCAGGTGCGGCGGAACTTCCTGAACCCGTTCTTCACCGCGTTCGACTACCCGACCCCTTTTACCACGATCGGCCGCCGCAGCGTGTCGAACGTCCCGGCCCAGGCGCTGGTGATGCTGAACAACCCGTTCGTCCTCGGCGAAGCCGACCGCTGGGCGACGGCCACGGAGAGGGAGCCGCGGCGAATCGAGGCGATGTACCGGGCCGCGTTCGGCCGCCGCCCGTCCGCGACGGAGCTGGCCGCGGCGGCGGCTTTCGTCGGCGAGCAGGCGAAGGCCGCCGGCGACACGAAGGCGTGGGCCGAGTTCGCGCACGTCCTGTTCAACGCGAAGGAATTCATCTTCATCGAATAGAAGAATGGCCCGCAGATGACGCAGACTTCGACGCAGATGAAGAGGATGAAAACCAGGACCGGATTTTGGTTCTTATCCTCTTCATCTGCGCTCCCATCTGTGTCATCTGCGGGCCATTCTGATAGACCAACAAAATGATCCTGGTCGCATTCCTGAACACCGTGCGGTTCGCGAAGCTCATCGAGGGCGTCCTCGCCACGGCCGGCGGGTTCCTCATCGGGTACGTCGTCGTCGCGATCCTCGGCTGGTGGTTCGACAAGTACCTGCTCAAGCACAAGTCCCCGGAGATCGCGCATAAGATTTGCCGGCTGCTCGGCGGGCTGCTGCTCGCGATCCTCGTGGCGCTGATGATGTTCGGCGGCGGGGGCGGCGAGGGGAACGGCGACGGCGACGGGAAGGGCGACGGCAAGAGTTCCCCCGTCAACGGCACGCTCGACCCCAACACGCCGAACACCGCGCCATCACCCGTCCCGACGAAGCCCGCCCCGCCGACGGAGGAGCGCGTCCGCGTGACGATGCTCGGCGGCACGGATGTGAAGGATCAGAAGTTCTACCAGATCGACGAGGACGCCACCCCGCGGACACTTCAAGAGGTGAAGGCAGCCGTGCAGAAGAAGAAGGAATCGACGGCGAAGAGCCTCGGCTTGGAAATCGTGTTCGCCGAGCGGAACAAGTTGCCACAGGAGCACCCGGCCGTCACGCAGCTGGCGAAGTGGGCCGGCGACACGGCCGGCCTGACCGTCACGTTCCCGGCCGAGAAGCCGTAGCCGATGGGGGCCGCGCCGCGAATCGTGTTCTTCGGCATGCCGCACACCGGCAAGACCGGCCTGCTGCACGCCTTCGCCGACCCCGAGGCCCCGTTCCCCCTCTCCAAGTACGGCGACGAGAAGCCCGCGGCCGACCTGTGCCGGACGCGGCCGGACGGCGTCGTGCTGTGCGACGTGGACGGCCGGTCCGCGAAGGAGATCATCACCGACCCGGCGCAAATCCGCCGGCAGGACCAGACCGCGAGTACCGTGCGGAGCGCCGACGCGATCGTGCTGGCGCTCGACGCATCGGCGACGAACGAGGCGATGATCGACCTGTTCCGTTCGTTCGCCGCGTTCCTCGACGGGCTGGAAGAAACCCGCACGCACGGCCGCGAGGTCGGCGGCCTGCCGATCTTCCTCACGCTGACGAAGTGCGACCGGCTGCACGAATTCGGGGAAGATCCGAAGGCGTGGCTGGCCCGCGTGGAGGCGAAGAAGCGGTCGGTGCAAACGGCGTTCGAGGACTACCTGGCCCGCACCGGCCACGCGACGAACGCGAACGACCCGCTCGCGTTCGGCAGCGTCGAGGTCCACGTCGCGGCGACGGCCCTCCAGTTCCCGAAGGACACGCGGTTCGACGCGCTCGACGCGCCGTTCGGCGTGGAAGACCTGCAAGAAGACTGCACGAAAACGGCGTGGGCGTTCCGCCGGCGGATCGACGGCTCCCGCCGCCAACTGCGGTGGACGCTGGCCGGGTCCGGCGCGCTGGTGACCGCGATGGCCGCCGCGCTCGTCGGCCTGTTCGCGTTCTCGCCGACGGCCGACGAGGACCGGCTCGGCCGTCGCGTGCGGCTGTACCAGGAACGCGAAGGCCCGCCGGCCGTGCGGCTCGCGCAGCTCCACTTCGACCGCAACCGCAAGGAACTCGAATCGATCCGCGAGGACCACTCGTTCGCCGAGTTGTCGGAAAACGAGCGGGCGTTCGTCGAGGCGCGGCTCCGCGAGTACGCGGCGTACCACGACTACCAAACGCAGTTCCTACCGCCGCGGCCCGGTCCGGCGGAGGTGCGGCGGAAGGCGGAACTGGAGCAGTTGGACGCGGAGCTTTCGACGATCCTCGTGCCGCCGCCGGAGTTCGCCGCGGTGTGGGCGGACACGGAGGCGGTGAAGCTCTGGAACAAGTGGAAGGCGGACGCGAACCTCGTCCGCACGGCGGAGGGGGCACTGCACGAGTGGTATCGGGGGCTGGTTCGCCGCGGCACGACATTGCTCCTCGCCCCTGGCATCGACTACCGCTGGCGGCAAGAGGCGAACGCTCTGCTCGCGGCGGCGGAGCAACCGCCGTTCGACCCCGTGGCGACGATCCCCGGTTCGGAGAAGCTGCCGGTCCCGCGCGGAGCAGCGGTCCGGTACGCCGTCGCGTTCGACTTCGACCGTGTCGATCAGGCCCGTGGCGATTGGAACGACACGAAGGGCCGCGTGACCGCGATGCGCGACCTCGGCGACGCCCTCGGCTTGACCGCCGGGCCGAACACGCCGCCGGCCGTCCTGATCTTCCCGGACCCGACGGCGGACCTCACCGCCTCAGCGAGACTGGGCGCGGAGGTGCTCGCGAAGTTGCCGGCCGCGGAGTGGTTCGTGTCGCGGTTCCCGGACCCGATGCGGACGACGTTTCAGAACAAATTGCGGCAGTCGCAGGAGGCCGGGGCGCGGCACGTTCACGCCGTCCTGCGGGCGAAGCTCGGAACCGAGAGCCGCGAGGCGTGGGCGGCGGCCGCGAAGTGGTTCGACGAGCCGGACGCGAAAGCGTGGGGCCAACTCCTCGGCCGCATCGCGTCGTGGGGCGAGTTCGACGCCGGCGACCCGGTCGCGGAGGCGGTCGCGTTCCTCAAGAAGGATTCGTTCGCCCTCGACTTCACGAATCTCGAATTAACAATCCCCAACGACCTCCGCGACCGCCGACTCGTGCCGAACGGCCCGCTCGCCGTCCGGCACAAGGGGGCGGAGTACGCCTTCCGGGTCGTCGGCGAGCCGACGACGACGGCCGCGGCGAGCGTGTTCCGCCTCGCGGCGGACGGGCACGACGGCAAGTTGACCTACCGGCCCGGCGACGAGCTGTCCGCCGCCCTCGCCCTGAAGGCGGGGGACCGGTCCTTCCGACTGGACTGGTCGTATAGTGGCTCTACGGTGTATCAGTTCGACGCGCTGGCCCGCGAGCCGACGCTCCGGCCGGACGCGGCGACCGCCGTGGCGGAGCGGGCCGCCGGCGTGCGGCTGACGGCCGCCGGGCTGCCCCGGCTGCCGCTCGTGTTGAGAATCAATAACTGACACCCCGGTGTCATCAGGGACGACGGCCCATGCACATTCAGGACATCTTCCGCGACCACCGGACGACGTTCAGCTTCGAGTTCTTCCCGCCGAAGACCGACGAGGCGTCCGAGGAGCTGTTCCGGAACATCGCGTCGCTGCAGGAACTGCAACCGTCGTTCGTGTCCGTCACCTACGGGGCCGGCGGCTCGACGCGGGACCGGACGCACGACCTCGTCGTCCGCATCCAGAAGGAGACGGACCTGACGGCCGTGTCGCACCTGACGTGCGTGTGCCACTCGCGGGACGAGATGGCCGCGATCCTGGACCGGTACGCCGCGTCCGGCATCACGAACGTCCTCGCCCTCGGCGGCGACCCGCCGAAGAATTTGGCGAACTTCGACCGGTCGAAGGACGGGTTCCAGTTCGCGAACCAGCTCGTCGAGTTCATCCGCGGCCGGCCGAACAGTTCCGACGCCCGCGGGTTCGGCGTCGGCGTCGCCGGCTTCCCGGAGGGGCATCCGGGCTGCCCGAACCGGCTCGCGGAGATGGACAACCTGAAGCGGAAGGTGGACGCCGGGGCGGATTACATCTGCACGCAGTTGTTCTTCGAGAACCGCGACTTCTACGACTTCCGCGAGCGGTGCGAGCTGGCCGGGATCAAGGTCCCCATCGTGGCCGGGATCATGCCGGTCACGACGAAGGCCGGCATGGTCCGCATGGCCGAGCTAGCGCTCGGGGCGCGGATTCCGGCGCGGCTGCTACGGGCGGTCGCCCGGTGCGAGAACGACGAGGCCGTGCGGCGGGTCGGCGTTCACTGGGCGACGGAGCAGTGCCGCGACCTGCTGGACAACAGCGTCCGCGGGCTGCACTTCTACACGCTGAACCGGTCGGACGCGACGCGGACGATCTACGACAACCTCGGCGTCCGCGACTCCGCGGCGCTGCGGGCGGGATGACTTACCCATGCGAACCCTCTTCACGCTTCTCGTTCTCACCCTGCCGCTCGCGGCCCAAATGCCGCGTGCCCCGGTCGAGGGGAAGAACGGCATGGTCGTGTGCGTCTGCCCGATCGCGGCCGAGGTCGGCGTGGACGTGCTGAAGGCCGGCGGGAACGCGGTCGATGCGGCCGTCGCCGTCGCGTTCGCGGAGGCGGTGACCTGGCCGGAGGCCGGGAACATTGGAGGCGGCGGGTTCATGCTCGTGCAACCGCACGGTGGCGCGGACGCCACGTTCTTCGACTACCGCGAGACGGCCCCGGCCGCGGCCACGAAGGACCTGTTCGCCGACGGCACGACCGACTGGCGGTCGCACAAGTCGGCCGGCGTCCCCGGCACGGTCCGCGGGTTGGAACTGGCGCACAAACGGTTCGGAACGCGGCCGTGGAAGGACCTGCTCGCCCCCGCCGTGCGGCTGGCCCGGTCCGGGTTCACGGTGGACAGCCCGCTCGCCCGGCGGTTCAACGGCGTTCTCAACGACGGCAAGACGACGAACGCCGAGTTCCTGAGCATCTTCGGCCGGCCGAACGGCGGGAAGTGGCAGGAGGGGGACACGCTCAAGCAGCCGAACCTCGCGACGACGCTCGAAGGCATCGCCGACCACGGGGCCGACTGGTTCTACACCGGCCCGCCGGCCGACCAACTCGAAGCCGAGATGAAGGCCGGCGGCGGCCTCATCACGAAAGCCGACCTCGCCGGCTACGCCGCGAAGGAACGGCAGCCGCTACGCGGCACCTACCGCGGGTTCGACATCGTCTCCGCCCCGCCGCCGAGTTCCGGGGGGACCGCGATGATCGAGGCGCTCAACGTCCTGGAAACGTTCGACGTGAAGAAGTATCCGCGGGACTCCGTGGAGACGATCCACCTGCTCGCGGAGGTGCAGCGGCGGGTGTTCCGCGACCGGGCTGCGTTCCTCGGCGACCCGGACTTCGTCACCATCCCCCGCCACCTGACGACGAAGGACCACGCGAAGAAGCTGGCCGCGACCATCGACCTGGCGAAGGCGACGAGGAGCGAGGCGCTCGCGGAGGACATCCCGATCTCCGAGGGCGGCGGGAACACGACGCACTTTAGCGTCATCGACAAGGCGGGGATGTGCGTGTCGAACACGTACACGCTGGAGAACAACTTCGGCAGCCGGATCGTCGTCCGCGGGGCGGGGTTCGTGCTGAACAACGAGATGACGGACTTCAACCCGGTCCCCGGCACGACGACCCGCGGCGGGAAGGTGGGCACGCCGGCGAACGTCGTCGCCCCCGGCAAGCGGATGCTCAGCTCGATGACGCCGACGATCGTGCTGAAGGACGGCAAGCCGTACCTCGTCACCGGCAGCCCCGGCGGGCGGACGATCATCAACACCGTCCTGTGCGTGCTGGTCAACACGCTCGACTACGACATGCCCGTCACCGCGGCCGTGGACGCCCCGCGGCAGCATCACCAGTGGTTCCCGGACCGGCTGAGCCTGGAATCGGCCCCGGCGGTCGTAACGAACCGGCTGAAGGCAATGGGCCACACGCTCGCGGAGGCGAAGCAAGGCGACGCCCACACGATTCGCATCGACCCGAAGACCGGCGTGTACCAGGGGGCGGCGGATAAGCGGCTCAACGGAAAGGCGAGTGGATACTAAAGAATGTACTTTCCGACCTTTTGCTCGACGGCCTTCTGATAGACCTTCGCGGCAGTCGCCACGTCCTCGATGCCGAGGCCGAGCGACTTGAAGACGGTGATGTCCGTCGGGGCCTGGCGGCCGGGGACGCGGCCGGCGACGACGTGCGACAGCTCGACCACGTCGGCCCAGGTGAAGACGTGTTCCTGCATCGCCGCGACGAAGTCGCCCGCCTCGATCCGCGCCTGATCCTTGCTGTCGGCGGTGACGAGCGCGGCCCGGCGGAACACGTCCACGTCAACTTCCGCCTTCGCCAGGAAGTTCGACCCGGCCAGGTTCAAGTGTGTCCCTTCGCTCAGCCAGTTCCCGAACAGCACCGGCTCGCGGCTCGATGTGGCCGTGCAGATCATGTCCAGCCCGGTCGCGGCGTCCTCCGGCTTCGCCGCCGGGACGACCTCCGTGCCGCACACCTTCGCCATCTCCGCGGCGAACGCCGCCCGCTTCGCCTCATCCCGCGAGTAGACGACGGCTTTCTTGATCGGCCGCACCTTGCACACGGCCTGGAGTTGCGTCGCCGCCTGCTTGCCCGCGCCGAAGACGCCGACGGTCGCGGCGTCCTTGCGGGCGAGCTTCTTCGTCGCGACACCGCTGGCCGCCCCGGTGCGGACGGCCCCGAGGTGGTCGGCCTCGATGATCGCGATCAGCCCGCCGGCTTTCGGGTCGAAGAGGAGGACTTGGAACTGGGCCGGGAACTTGCCGGTGGTGTAGCACTTCAGCCCGACGGCGTTGAGCGTCTTCGCCGCGGCCGGCAGGACGTGCAGCATGACCTGGTCGGTCTGACACCGCGACCGTGGCACGTTCGTCGCCTCGTCCAGCGACAACTTGCGGAACCCGGCCTCGACCGCCTCCAGCGCCATCTCCATCGTCAGCAGCGACCGGACTTCATCTTCGGTGAGGTACAGAACGGACATAAATCACCCCGAAGTCCGGCCACGGATCAACACGGATGAGTACAGATCAGAAGAAATCATTTCTTTGGATTTATCTGTGTTCTCTGTGTTCATCTGTGGCTAGTTCTTTTCTCACGCGGCGGTCGCGAGCCAGTCCTTGAGCTTCGCGAGACCGGCCTCGATCACATTCTGGCTCGTCGCGAACGACATCCGCACGAACCCCTCCGCCCCGAACGCCGCGCCGGGCACGAGGTTGACGTGGGCTTGTTCCAGCAGCGTCGTGCAGAACGTCATGGAGTCGGTCACTGGCTTCCCGCTGAAGCTCTTGCCGAAGTAGCTCGACACGTCGAAGAACGCGTAGAACGCTCCCTCCGGCTTGAAGAACTTCACGCCGGGGATGGCGGTCAGCAGCTTCGTGACGACCTCCCGCCGGGCGGCGAACTCCTTGTGCATTTCCGCCACGCACTTCGGTGACTCCGGCGACTCGAGCGCGACGACCATCGCCGCCTGGCTGACGCTCGACGGACAGCTCGTCTCCTGGCTCTGCACGTTGTCCATCGCCTTGACGAGGTGCGCCGGCGCGACCGCCCAGCCGATCCGCCAGCCGGTCATGGCGTAGCTCTTGCTCGCCCCGCTGATCGTGACCGTGCGGTCCTTCAACTCCGGCCGCAGCGTCACCACGCACGTCGGCTTCGCGTCGCCGTAGCAGAGCTGCTCGTAAATCTCGTCCGACAGGAGCGCGACGTTCGGGTGTTGCAGCACGACATCGACGAGGGCTTCGAGTTCTGATCGGCTGTAGACCGCGCCGGTCGGGTTGCTCGGCGAGTTGAGCATGAGCAGCCGCGTGTTCGGCTTGATCGCCGCCTTCAGCTGCGCGGGCGTCATCTTGAACCCGGCTTCGAGTGTCGTTTGCACCAGCGTGTACGTCGCCCCGGTCATGCTGACGAGGTCCGAGTAGCTGACCCAGTACGGGGCCGGGATGACCACGTCGTCGCCGGGGCCGACGGTCGCCGCGAGGACGTTGTGGATGCTGTGCTTCGCCCCGTTCGAGACGAGGACGTTCTCCGGCCCGCACTCGAACCCGTAGGTCCGACCGTACCACTTGGCGATGGCCTTCTTCAGCTCGGCCGTGCCGCCGGCCGGGGTGTAGTGCGTCTGCCCCTTCGCCATCGCGTCGTTCGCGGCGTCGCAGATGTGCTTCGGCGTGTTGAAGTCCGGCTCGCCGAGGCTGAAGTCGTAGACCGTGACCCCCTTCGCCTTCAGCTCGCGGGCCTTCGCCCCGGCGGCGAGGGTGGCGGACGGCTTGACGGAATCGGCCAGCTTGGAAACGCGGATCATCGGACTTCGTGCCTTCGGGAAGGAGGGTGGCGGCCACCGAACATCGTATACATTCCCGGAACCGACGGAACCCCCGCGATGCGTGTGGCCCACTTCGTTCAACGATACCCGCCGGCGATCGGAGGTTCGGAGGGCTACTTCGAGCGGCTAACGAAGTACCTCGTGGGGTGTGGCGATCGTGTGGAAGTCTGGACCTCGTCGGCCGTCGAGCTGGGCCAGCTGTGGGGCGGCAAGCGGCCGAACACGACGCTGCAAGTCTCGCCGAACCTCGTGGTCCGCCGGTTCAAGCCGCTCGCCTTCCCCGGCCGGCGATACGTGCTGAAGGCGCTGTCGCTCATCCCGGTCCGCCACCTGCAAGCCCTGACGCTGCCGTGCAACCCGGTCTGTCCGGGGATGATTCAGGACGTGCTGACGTTTACCGACCCGCTGGACGCGGTCCACGCGACGTGCTTCCCGTACACGTTCCCGATCTTCTGCGGGCTGTGGCTGGCCCGGCGGCGGGGCGTGCCGTTCTACCTGACGCCGTTCCTGCACCTCGGCGACCCGGCCGACCCACACGACCGCACGCGGCGGCAGTACACGCGGCCGGTGATGCGGTGGCTGCTGCGACAGGCCGACGGCGTGTTCGTGCAGACGAAGACGGAACGCGACGCGGTGTTGAGCCTCGGCGTGCCGGAGCCGCGGGTCCACCTCCAAGGGTTGGGCGTCGATCCGACCGAATGCACCGGCGGCGACCGGGAAGGCGTTCGCGCGAAGTGGGGCGTGCGGCCGGACGAACTCGTGATCGGCCACCTGGCAAACCTGAGCGTCGAGAAGGGAACGGTCGATCTCTTGAAGGCGAACCCGCCGGGCCGCGTCGTCCTCGCCGGGCCGACGATGCCGAACTTCGAGCGATTCTGGGAGAGCTACTCGCACAAGGACCGCATCGTCCGGCTCGGCGTGCTGAGCGAGACGGAGAAGCGAGACTTCTTCGCCGGGATCGACGTGTTTTGCCTGCCCTCGCGGACGGACGCATTCGGCCTCGTGCTGTTGGAGGCGTGGGCGAACGCGAAGCCGGTCGTCGTGTACCGCGCCGGCGGCCCGGCCGACTTGGTGCGGGACGGGGCGGACGGGTTCGTGACGGGCTGTTCTCCGGACGGCCTGCGAGAGGGCTTGATGAAATTGGCGGACGGTGAGCTTCGGGCGCGATTCGGACGAGTGGGGTCAGAGCGAGTGTCGCGCGAGTTTCAATGGGAAGACAAGTTGCAACGTGTGAGGCATGTTATCGGCGGAAAGCCCAGGGTCGGCCGACCCTGGGCTTTCCGCCCGTGACAATCAGTGCCCCGCGATCTGCTTCTCGTAGTCCGCGCGGCTCAGCAGGTGGTCCAGCGTCGCCCCCGGCGCGAGCTTCACCTTGAACATCCACCCCGCGCCGAGCGGGTCGGTGTTTACCAGCGACAGGTCGGCCGTCCGCTTCGTCGCCGCGTCGTCGGTCAGCTTCAGGTTGATCTCGACGACCTCCCCGGCCACCGGCGAGTTGATGCCGCTCGTGGACTTCACCGACTCGATGACGCCCGCCTCCTGCCCGGCCTTCAGGACCTTGCCGACCTTCGGCAGGTCGAGGAACGTCGGTTCCGTCAGTTGCTCCACCGCGAACTTTGTGATGCCGACGGTCACCACGTCGCCGTCGAGCTTCGCCCACTCGTGCGTCGGCGCGTACCGGAGGGTATCCAGGTCCATCTCGGGCCTCACTTCTTGCGTTGATAGAACGGGAGCGGAACCACCGTCGCCGGGACGTGCGTGCCGCGGATGTCCACCAAAACGACCGTGCCGGGGGCGGCGTACCGCGGGGCGACGTACCCCATCGCGATGGACCGGTCGAGCCACGGGGCGAAGCTGCCGCTCGTGACGACGCCGACCGGCGCGGACGGGTCGGCGAACAGCACGCAGTCCTGCCGGGCCGCCCGCTTGCCGTCGAGTTCGAGGCCGACCCGCTTGGGTCGATGAACCGCCGCATCGTTCGCGGTCGCCAGCGCGTCCCGGCCGATGAACTCCTTGTTCAGCTTCACCGCCCACTCCAACCCGGCCTGCAGCGGGTCGATCTTCTCCGTCAGTTCGTGCCCGTACAGCGGCATCGCCGCTTCCAGACGAAGCGTGTCGCGCGCCCCGAGGCCGCACGGCACGACGCCCTTCGCGAGCAGGTCGTCCCAGAGTTGCCGCCCCAAATCGTTCGGGACGATGACCTCGAACCCGTCCTCGCCGGTGTACCCGGTCCGGCTGACGACGCACCCCTTGTCCCGGTATCGCGTCGGCTGGGCGTAGAAGTATTTCAGCTTCGCCACGTCGTCCGCGAACAGCCCGGCCACGACCTCGACCGCCTTCGGCCCCTGCACGGCGACCATGACGGTGTCGGCCGTCTGGTCCTGAATCTGCACGTCCCCGTCGGCGTGGTGCTTAAGCCAGCCGAGGATTTTCGCGTGGTTCGCGCCGTTCGCCACCATCGCGTAGCCGTAGGGCCAGCGGTACACGAGCACGTCGTCCAGCGTGCCGCCGTCGTCCTTGCAGACGAGGCCGTACCGCACCTGCATGTCCTTCATCGTGGCGACGCTGTTGGTGAACACCTTTTCCAGCAACTTCGCCGCGTCCGCGCCGGCGAACGAGAACCGGGCCATGTGCGACACGTCGAACACGCCGACGGCCGACCGCACGGCCTTGTGCTCGTCGATGATGCCGGCGTACTGCACCGGCATGTCCCACCCGGCGAACGGAACCATGCGGGCGTTCGCGGCCAGGTGCGCGTCGTACAGGGCGGTGCGAAGGTTCGACATGCTGGCATTTTCCGGGGCGGAGACGAATCGGCCACAGATGAACACAGAAATCACAGATCAAAGACAAATCAAGAAATGATTTCTTCTGATCTGTTTTCATCCGTGTTCATCGGTGGCTAAAATTCCTTACCCGAAGGACGGACGACTTGCCCAAGACGAAGGACCAGCGCGAACTGTCGCTCTCCGACCTGCCGGCCCTGTTGCGGGCGACGGAGGGTTGGGGGGCGCTGCGCGCCGCGCTGCCGCGGCGGGAGAGCGGGACCATCGACGGGGCGTGGGGGTCGTCGGCCGCGCTCGCCGTGGCGACGCTCGCGGCCGAGAAGCCGCCGGCCGTGCTGGTCGTCGTGCCGAACGTGACGGACGTGGGGCCGTGGGCGGAAGACCTCGCGTGTTTCGCCGGCACGCGGCCGCTCGTTTTCCCGGCGTGGGAGACGTGGCCCGCGCCGACGCACCAGGGCCGGCTTGCGCCCGAGACGGCCGAGCGGCTTCGCCTCTTGCAGAAGCTGGGGGTGGGCGAGTTGGCGTCGCCGGTCATCCTCGCGCCGATGGCGGCGGTGATCCAGCCGACGCCGCCGCGGGCCGACCTCGCGAGCCGCGGCCGGACGCTGACGCCGGGCGAAGTCGTGGACGTGAACGAGTTCCTCGAATGGCTCGTCGCGAACGGGTTCAAGCGGGTGGAGGCGGTCGAGTACCCCGGCGAGTTCGCGAAGCGCGGCGGCATCGTGGACCTGTTCCCGCCGGACTCGCCCGACCCGGTGCGGCTCGAATTCTTCGGCGACGAGTTGGAGTCGATCCGCCTCTTCGCGGCGCAATCACAACGCAGCCTTGAGAAGAAAAAATCCGTCACGATTGTTGGCATCGGGGGCGAAGCCCACGGACGAACGTCCGTGGGGAATCTGACGGATTACCTCCCGCCCGGCGCGTGGATCGTCCTCATCGAACCCGGCGACCTCAAGGAGCAGGGCAAGCACTTCTTCGAGCGGGTCGCGAACCCGGAGGGCCTGTTCACCGTCGAGGGCGTCTTCAAGCAGCTCATGCAGTTCGCGACCGTCACCGTCACGGCCATGCCGCGGGCGTCCGTCGAGGCGAGCTGGCACTTGCACGTCGAATCCGTCGAGCGGTTCAGCGGCAACGTCCAGCGCGTGCGGGACGAACTCGACGCCGTCGGCTCGGCGGGCCGCGTGCTGATCGCCTGCCAGTCGGAGGCCGAGTGCCACCGGCTGACGGAAGTTCTGAAGGCCGGCAAGCTGTCGGAGTCGCACCGCCTCGCGCTCGTCACCGGGCACGTCCGCACCGGGTTCCGGCTCGTCGGGCCGAACGTCGTCGTCCTCGGCAGCCACGAAATCTTCCACAAGGACCTGCTCCCGCCCGGCGTCAAGGACACGACCAAGCCGACCTCGCGCAAGATCGAGTCGCGGGCCATCGACACGTTCCTGGACCTCAACGACGGCGACTACGTCGTCCACGTCGCGCACGGCATCGCCCGCTTCCGCGGCATGCGGGTGCTGGAGAAAACGTCCGCCCTCATCACCGGCAACGACCAACTCGACGAGGCGGACGAGCACGCGAAGAACGCGGTCGAAGAGAACCTGATGCTCGAGTTCCGCGACGGCGTCTTCCTCTACGTCCCTGCCTCGCGGATCGATTTGATACAGAAGTACGTCGGCGGTTCGACGGCGGAACCCACCCTCTCGAAGCTCGGCGGCACGGCCTGGGGGCGGAAGAAGGCGCAGATCAGCGAGGCCGTCCGCGACATGGCCGCGGAGATGATCCAGATTCAGGCCGTGCGGGCGTCGCTGCCCGGCAGCCCGCTGCCGGCCGACTCGGAGTGGCAGGGCGAGTTCGAGGCCGCGTTCCCGTACCAGGAGACGCCCGACCAGGCGGCCGCCATCACCGAGACGAAAGCCGACCTCGAAAAGGCCCGGCCGATGGACCGGCTCATCTGCGGCGACGTGGGCTACGGCAAAACCGAGGTCGCCATCCGCGCCGCGTTCAAGGCCGTGGACAACGGCAAGCAGGTCGCGATCCTCGTGCCGACGACGATCCTCGCGGAGCAGCACTACCGGACGTTCGGCCAACGGTTCGCCGAGTACCCGTTCGTCGTCGAGTGCCTCAGCCGGTTCCGGTCTGGGGCGCAACAGCGGGACATCGTCCGCCGCGTCAAGGAGGGCGAGGTGGACGTCGTCGTCGGCACGCACCGCGTCGTCGGCAGCGACATCGCGTTCAAGGACCTCGGCCTCGTCGTCATCGACGAGGAGCAGCGGTTCGGCGTCGAGCACAAGGAGAAGCTGAAGCGGCTCCGGGCGATGGTCCACGTCCTGACGATGACGGCCACGCCGATCCCGCGGACGCTGCACTCGGCCCTCCTCGGCATTCGCGAAATCTCGAACCTCGAAACGCCGCCGCCGGAGCGCCTGCCGGTCGAGACGCGGATCATCCGGTGGGACGACCAGATGATCCGTCACGCAATCCTTCGCGAGTTGAACCGCGGCGGGCAGGCGTACTTCGTCCACAACCGCGTCCACGACATCCTCGACGTCGTCGCGAAGGTCAAGATGCTCGTCCCGGAGGCCCGCGTCGTCCACGGCCACGGGCAGATGAACGAGCACCAACTCGAGGCCGCGATGATGAGCTTCCTGCGAAAAGAAGCCGACATCCTCGTCGCGACGACGATCATCGAGAGCGGTTTAGACATCCCGAACGCGAACACGATCTTCATCGACGACGCGGACATGTACGGCCTCGCGGACCTGCACCAACTCCGCGGCCGCGTCGGGCGGCAGAAGGCGCGGGCCTACGCGTACCTCATCGTCAACCCGTTGAAGCTGCTCACGCCGACGGCGCAGAAGCGACTGAAGGCCATCGAGGAATTCACCGAACTCGGGGCCGGGTTCAAGATCGCGATGCGGGACCTGGAAATCCGCGGGGCCGGGAACATCCTCGGTACGGAGCAGAGCGGGCACATCGCCGCCCTCGGGTACGAGATGTACTGCACGCTGCTGGAGAACGCCGTCCGGCAGCTGAAGAACCTCCCGCCGCGGCAGTCGGTCGAGGTCCACGTCGATCTGCCGTGGCCGGCGTTCCTGCCGCGGGACTACGTGCCGGGGCAGAAGCTGCGGATCGAAGTTTATCGGCGGCTCTCGCGGCTGCGCGAGGTGCGGCAACTCGCCGACTTCCGGGCCGAACTCGCCGACCGCTACGGCCCGCCGCCGCCGGAGACGGAGTGGCTGCTCCGCACCACCGAAATTCGCCTCTACTGCGTCCGGTGGCAGGTCGGCAGCGTCAACCGCGACGGTCGCGACCTCGTCTTCGGGTACAAGAGCCGGGCGAAGGCCGACGAGCTGGCGAAACGCTCCGGCGGCCGGTTCAAGGTCGTGGACGAGAAGAGCGCCTACCTCCGACTGAAGCCGGAGGAGGACACGCCCGAAGCGATGCACGACTTGCTTAAAAAAGTGCTAGGGTAAATCCGTTCACATCTCCGTTCCGCGCCACCGCCACCGCCGCCAACTTTTGGGGGCTACCCCGTGGCGGTGTCGCCCGACGGCTGCTCGATTCGGAGGCAGGCGTGGCCCGAAAACTCGGCTGGCTGCCACCCTTGACCATGTTCGCGCTCGACGTGGCCCTCACGCTCCGGGGCCAGCCGGCCGAGTATTGGGCCGGCGATTACTCGCGGGCCGTCGAGGCGAACCCGCTCGCGTGGCTGATACTCGCCGTTCACCCGTACCTGTTCCTCGGCCTGGCAATCGGTTGGGCCGTCGCGTTCGTCGCACTGGTGACGCTCTGGGAGCACCGACTGGCGAAAGTGGTGGCATTCGTGCTGACCGTCGGGCACGCCGTCGGGGCCGCCAGCTGGCTGCTGCGGCTCGGCTGGCCCGGCGTGGCCGCGGCCGTCGGGCTGATGGTCGCGGCCGAGCGGCTGCTGACGTGGTGCTGGCCGCGAACACAGTAGTAGGCACACTCCGTGTGCCGTTTCCTTCCGGCCGCGGTGAGTTCGCCCGAGCCGCTGCGACCGACAGCAGACGGCACACGGAGTGTGCCTACTACTATTTGCCCGCCCGCCCGCGGCGGGGTAAAGTAACACGGCGACGAGACTACCCCTCGTCGCCGGAGGCCGCCTATGCCGGACACGATCACCTGCACGAGTTGCCGCTCCGCCATCGACGTGCCGGCCGACCACGCCGAGGACACCATCCGGTGCGGCATTTGCTGGTCGGAAAACGCCCTGGCCCCGAAAGCGGCCCCCGTCGTCGCGCCGGCGAAGGCCGTCGCCCGCCCGGTCGCGCAGCTCCTGCCGCCGAAGCCCGCCCGGCCGTCGGCCGTCACCGCGATCCCGGCGAAGGCCGCCTCCGGCGTCACCCGACTCGAGGGGCTGATCCACAAGGCCGCGGCGAAACTCGCGCCGCCGGCCGCCCCGCCGGCCCCGGCCGCGGCGCAGCCGATCCTCGCGACCGTGAAGCCGGTGGTCCCGGAAGTCGTGCCGGCCGCCAAGCCGGCGGCCCCGCCGCCGGTCGCGGCCAGCCCCGTTCCGATCCCGCAGGCCGCGGTGCCGACGCCCGTGCGGGTCGCGCCGGCCGTGCCGCCGGTCGTCGTCCAGCCGCTGCCGGCCGCCGCCCCCGTCGCGGCCCCGGTCGTCGTGCCGTCGCGGCCGGTCGAGGCCCCGGTTCCGGTCACGGTCGCGCCGCTGGTCGCGGCCCCGGTCGTCGTGCCGGTCACGCCCGCCGCCCCGAAGGTGCTGGACGCCGAGCCGGTCGTGCAGGGGGAATTCGCCGACGACACCGCCGCGCCGAAACGGCCGGCGAAGGACGAGCGGTCGAGGCCCGCCGCCAAGCGCCGGCCGCGGGACGACGACGATGACGACGACCGCCCCCGCCGGCGGAAGGACAAGGGGGAGGCGAACAACGCGTCGATGGTGATGATGATCGTTGCCGGGGTCGCGGTCCTGGCCCTGCTCGTCGTCGGCGTGATCTACCTGTCGGGGGCGTTCGGCCGGGCGAAGACGCCGGACGCGGCCCCCGTCGCGAACGCCGACCAACCGCCGCCGCCGGCCGTGCAGTTCAACCTGCCGAACCCGGACGGCGGGCCGCAACCGAACGCGAACGGGAACTTCGGGTTCAACCCGTTCCCGCCGATGCAACGGTTCGAGCCGCCGCGACCGAAGATGAACGTCAACTGGGTCGAGCACGACGCCGACGGGTTCAAGGCGAAGCTCGTCGAGCGACCGACGACGCACCCGTCGATCCTCCGGTTGCCCGACGACAACTTCTTCCTCGTCCACGTAAAGACGAAGAGCCTGACGGCCCGCACGCTCCCGCCGGCCGTGACCGTCGAGGTCGTCACCGCCGACGTGCCGCAGGGCGTGGTCCCGGACCTGAAGAAGATGGCCGCGGAGCCGTTCGGCCGGGCGGACAAGGTGGCCGCGTGCAAGGTCGCCGGGAAGGACGGGTACGAGCACGTCGAGGCGGTCGGCCCGCGGACGACGACCACCCGGGTCATTCAGGTGGGCTGCCGGGTGTTCGTGTTCAAACTGACCGCCCTGCCGCCGTTCGGGGACAAGGAAACGATCGACGAGGCGGCGAAGACGTTCTGGGAGTCGCTGTCGATCACGTTCGACCCGGCCACCCCGGCCCCGGTCGATCCGACGCTGCGGCGGAAGAACGCCCCCAACAACCCGTTCCCGCCCCGCGGCCGGTGACCGGTCATCGGCCGCGCGCACGAAAACGGCCCAGGGAGAATCCCCTGGGCCGCTCGCGTTCCCGCGAATCGCGGGTTACTTCATCTCGACGTGGAACGGCAGCATCACCTTCACGATGTCCTTCCGGGTCGCCAGCAGCGGGGCCGCGATCCGCGCGGCCTTCTCCAGCCCCGGCACGTCCCGCACGTCCACCTTGAGCGAGCCGAACGGCAGCCCGGCCTCGCCCTCGAGCAGCTTCTCGAAGAACGACGTGGGCTTCGGCAGGATCAGCAACTCCATCTCCTTGGCCGGGTCGATGCCGGCGAGTTTCTTCGCCCCGGCGATGGCGTCCTCCAGCGTGCCCAGCTCATCGACCAGCCCGTTCTCCTTCGCCTGCCGGCCGGTCCAGACGCGGCCGCCGGCCAGCTTCTTCAGCTTCTCCAGCGGCATGTCGGCCCCGGCCTTCTGCCGGCCCTCGGCCGCCTTCCGGGTGAACTGCTCGTACACCGCCTCGACCGTCTCGTTCAGCGCGTTCCGCTCGGACTCCGTCCACGGGAACGTCGAGGACATGACGCCGGAGTTCTTCCCGCGGCTAATCACCTCCGTCTTCATCCCGCCCCACTCCTCCAGCCCGCCGGTGACGAGCTTGAGGCCGAACACGCCGATCGACCCGGTGATCGTGCCCGGCTCGGCGTAGATCTTCTTGCAGCCCATGCTGATGTAGTACCCGCCGCTGGCGGCCACGTCGCCCATGCTGGCGACGACCGGCTTCTTCGCCTTCACGATCTCCCGCCACATCACGTCACTCGCCAGCGCCGACCCGCCGGGGCTGTCCACGCGGAGGACGATGGCCTTCACCGTGTCGTCCTTCTCCGCCTGCCGGATGGCCTGGACGATCGTCTCGGACCCGACGGCCGACCCGCCCATGAGCGGGTTCCCCTGCCCGGACTTGCCCGACGCGATCGCGCCGACGGCGTAGATGACGGCGATCTTCGGCTCGGTGGAGGGCTTCTCCTTCTTCGCCGTGCCGCCCATCATTTCCAGGAGCGCGAACGGGTTCGACAGGTCGAGCTTCTGGGCCTTCGGCTTGCCGTAGTTCCGCTCCACCCGGACGGCCTTCGCGCCGAGCAGCTTGGCCATCTCGCCGTCGAACTCGTCGTCGTAGTTAATGGCGTCGATCAGCCCGGCCGCCTTCGCCTTCTGGGCGGTGAACGGCCCCTGGTCGATCAGCTCCTTGACCTTCTCCGGGGCGAGCTTGCGGCCCTTCGCGACCGGGGCGACGAGTTCGTGGTCGAAGTTGTCGTTCATCATCGACGTGATCTGCTCGCGGTTCGCGTCGCTCATCTTGTCGGCCAGGAACGGCTCGACGGCCGACTTGTAGTCGCCGACCTTCAGCACGTCCGCCTTGAGCTTCAGCAGTTCGAGCGTGTTCTTGTAGAACGTGACCTCCGCCCGCAGGCCGACGAGGAGGACGCCCCCGCCCTCCGGGGCCGAGATCAGGTCGCAGTCGGTGGCCAGCAGATACGCCTTCTGGGAATACTCCTCGGCGTAGGCGAACACCTTCTTGCCGGTCGCCTTGAAGTCGGCGACGGCGCGGCGGAGCTCGTTCAGCTTGCCGTAGCCCACGTCCAACTCGTTGAGGTCGAGGTACAGCCCGGCGATCCGCTCGTCCTTCGCGGCCTTCTTGATCCGGTCGAGCTTCATCTTGAAGTTCTCGTCCGGCGGCCCGAACAGGCTCTCGGCCGCGACCGGGGACTCGTCCATGTCGCCGCTGAACTTGATGTGCGCGACGCGGACGGTGCCGGGGTCGGCCTTCGCCTTCTCGCCTTTCTTCTCCTCGGCCGCCGGCTTGCCGTCGCCCTTGCTCTTAAACGGGTTGTCGGCCAGCGCCGCCGTGCCGATCAGGCCGCCGGCCAGGGCCAGCGACAGGAACCATCGCTTCATGAACTCGATCCTCGGATGAGGTGGTGGGGGTGAACGGGAAAGTACCGCCATTGTAGGCGATGAAAGTAGTAGGCACACTCCGTGTGCCGATTGCAGCCGGTCGCGGTGGGTCGGACGAACTCCCCGCGGCAGTCATAGTAGTAGGCACACTCCGTGTGCCGTCTCCTGTCGGTCGCAGCGACTCGGACGAACTCCCCGCGGCACTAAGGAGACGGCACACGGAGTGTGCCTACTACTATTTGGGCTTTACCCAAACTTCCCCGGTGTGGTACTCCGTTCCCGCGTGAAATGGGCAAATTCTGCCCGTTTCGAGAATCTACCCCGGTTGGGCCGGAAGGGTTTCGCCATGACGCGGCGAATGAGGTTCGGGCTGATCCTGACGTTCGCGTGGCTCGCCGCGGTAGCGGGCGGGCAGCCGCCGCTCGACGACCCGACGCCCGCGCCGGCCGGCGAGGTCGTGCCCGCCCAGCACCTGGAACCGCCCGTGCGGCCCGGCCGCGGGGCCTGGAACGGCCAGCTCACGTCGCAGACCGGCCCCGCCCCCGCCCCGACGCCGGTGGAGGCGCGGCCGGTTCAAAGTCTCCCGCCGCAGCCGCCGACGCCGACGGTGTCCCTGACCGTGCTGATCCCCCGCGACCACCCGCCGGGGCAGGACATCCCCTGCACGATCCAAGCGAGCAACCGGTCCGGCGGCGACGCGCACCGGGTCGCGGTCCGCCTCGCCGAGACGGACGGGGCGACGCTCGTTTCCGCCGACCCGAAGCCGGACGGGCAGAACGCCTGGACCTTCAAGACGCTGAAGGCGAACGAGACGCAGAAGATCGAGCTGAAGCTCCGGCCGACCGCGAACGCGACGAGCGTGTCGGTGAAGGCGTTCGTCAGCTTCGAGCACGGCCAGACGGTGAAGACGACGCTGAGCGAGCCGAAACTGCAGGTGAAGACGGAGGTTCCGAAGCAGCACCCGGCCGACGAGCCGATCCCGGTCCGGGTGACGATCAAGAATAACGGCCGCGTCGCGATCACCCAGGCGAAGCTGACGCAGACGATCAACGACGGGTTCGAGTTCCACAAGGACATCGCCGGCGGCGAGGCGACGAAGCAACCGAACCAGCGGCTCTGGACCGTCGGCACGGTGATGCCCGGCGAGACGAAGACGCTGCAATACCTCGTGACGGCGACGAAGGGCCGGGCGCTCCAGGTGCTGTCCGTGGTTGACGCGGATGGCAAGGTGCAGTCGAACGACACTGCCGAGGGCCGCGCCCTCGACGCCGGGCTGCGGGTGCGGCTGACGGGCGACGCGAAGACGACGGCCGACACGCCGGCCGTGTACGAGGCGACGGTGACGAACACCGGGACGATGCCGCTCGCGAACGTGCGGGTGTCCGGGACCGTCCCGGAGGACTGCCGGCTGACGAAGATGACCCGCGGCGGCAAGGAGTACCAGGGGCAGGTCGTGTGGACGCTCCCGAAGCTGGCCCCCGGCGAGAGCCAGGCCGTGCGGTGGGGCGTCCAGGCGGCGAACGGCGGGCGGAAGCAGGTCCGGGCGGCGGCCGTCGCCGGCCGCGGCGTCGAGGACACGGCCAAGGCGGAGACCGTCTTCCAGGGCGCGGCCGTGCTGCACTGGGAGTCGGGCTTCGACCGCGACACGGTGGCGCTCGACCAGCAGGGCGTGTTCACCGTCCGCGTCCGCAACACCGGCAGCGAGCCGGCGACGAACGTGCGGCTGACGGTCGATCTGCCGAAGGGCCTGGTGGCGCTGGTGCAGGCCAGCCCCGGCTACAAGAAAACCGGCGAGCAGGTGGCGTTCGAGGTCCGCACGATCGCGGCCGGGAAGGCCGAGACGTTCACGATCACGTTCAAGGGCGAGGAGCGGGGGCAGGCGTACTTCACGGCGAAGCTGTCCGCCGACGCCCTCGGCGACCGCCCGCTCGGGGCGGAGAAGTACGTGGATGTCGTGCGGCGGTGAATGGTTGTTCAAGCTGAGGCGGTCGGGTATAGTTCTGGAAGGGGAAACATCCAGGAGTTGCGCATGACCGCGGAGAACTTCGACGGCGTGATTAACATGCTCTGTGCCCGCACGCCTTTCGAGCTTTTCACGATCGAAATGAACGGCGGCGATCGGTTCGAGATCGACCACCCACGGGCCATCATCAACAAGGAGGGCACCGCGGTATTCATCGGTCCCGGACGAAAATACATCTGGTTTGACCACGAGAGCGTCAACAAGATCATCGAGGGGCGCGTCGAAATCCCACAGCCATGAGTGACCAACCCGTCGAGCGCGAGTTCGGCGTGCCGTTCCCCGGCACGGTGCTGCCGCCGGACAAGTGGGCGCAAACCGCCCTCAAGGCCATGCCCGCGGAGGGGCGGCTCGATTGGAAGCGGCTGTTCGGCCGCGAGGCCCCCGTCGTCCTCGACCTCGGCTGCGGCAACGGCCGGTCCACCATCCTCAGCGCCGTCACCCGCCCGACGCACGACCACCTCGGCACGGACATCCTCCCCGTCGTCATCCGGTACGCCCGCAAGCGGGGCAACCAGCGCGGCCTGACGAACCTCCGGTTCGCCGTCCTCGGCGCGCACGAGCTGCTCGAACGGTACGTCGAACCGGGCGGCGTGGCCGAAATTCACGCCTACCACCCGCAGCCGTACTACGACCCGGCCCAGGTCCACCGCCGGCTCATCACGCCGACGTTCCTGGCGCTCGTGCATCGCTGCCTCGTGCCCGGCGGGCTGTTCGTCGTCCAGACGGACAACCCCGGCTACGCGAAGTACCTGCGGGAGGTCGTGCCGGTGTTCTTCGACTTCCACGAGCGGATCGGCCGGTGGCCGGACGCGCCGAAGGGCCGCACCCGGCGGGAAATCCTCGCGATGAAGAAGAAGCTGCCGGTCTTCCGCGGCTCCGGCACGGCGAAGCCGAACCTCACGGAAGAGGACGCGATCCGGCTGGCGGAGTCGCTGCCGCCGCCGACGTTCGACGCCGACCGCCGGCTCCGCGACCTCGACCGGCTGGCGTGAGCAGTTCCCCTTCACAGGTCCGAACCCACCGGGTATAGCTCCGGGTCCAACCCGAGGACTTCGGACCATGCCGCCGGTGGCCCTGCACCTGGAGAACGTCCGCGCCTGCTTCGCGGCCGTCACCGCCGTGGACGGGCTGACGCTCGCCGTCCGCCGCGGCGAGATCGTCGGCCTCATCGGCCCGAACGGGTCCGGCAAGAGCACGACGCTGGCGCTCGCCGCCGGCCTGCTCGACCCCACGTCGGGAACCGTGGAAGTCGAAGGCGTCGGCCGGGCCGCGGACCCGCTCCGGTTCGCCCGGCAGGTCGGGTTCGTGCCGCAGGAAACCGCCCTCTACGACGAGTTCACCGCCGTCCAGAACTTGGAGTTCTTCGGCCGGCTGTACGGCCTCCGCGGGTTCGACCTGGACGCCCGCATGTGCCGGGCGCTGGTCCGGGCGCGGCTGACCGACCGGTCGCACGACCGCGTCCGCACGTTCTCCGGCGGCATGAAGCAACGCCTCAGCATCGCCGTCGCCCTGCTGCACGACCCGGCGGTCCTATTGCTCGACGAGCCGACGGCCGCCCTCGACCCGGCCAGCCGCGACGAACTGTTCGCGGACCTGCACAAGCTCCGCGACGACGGCCACGCCGTCCTGCTGACGACGCACCACCTGGACGAGGCCGAGCACGGGTGCGACCGGCTGGCGATGTTGGAGAAGGGGAAGCTCGTCGCCGTCGGGACGCCCGGCGAACTGATGCGGGCGAAGCCGAACGGCCGGACGACGCTGTACGGCCACCTCCGCGGGGCGCTGCCGAAGTTCGTCGAGCGGCGGATCCGGCAGCGGCTGGACGCGGGGATCGAGTTGGAAGTCGTCAGCCGCCGGGTGCGGCTGTCGGCGTGGACGGCCGACGACCTCGGCCGGGCGCTGGCCGTCGTCCTCAGTGAGGGGGCCAGCCTCGACACGTTCCGCACGTCCGGCGGGCGGTTGGAAACCAGCAAGGCGGCGTGACGCATGGCACGATTGGCGTTGATCTTCACCCTGGCGGGCAAGGACTGGCGGCTGTTCTGGGCCGACGGCCGGGCGGCCGTGCTCTGCTTCCTCGTCCCCATCATCCTCGCGTCCGCGTTCGGCATGATCTTCGACCGCCCGAGCCGGCCCGACGCGCAGGTGAAGCTGCCGCTGCTCGTCGCCGTCGAGGGCGACTCGCCGTTCCTCCGGGCGCTCCTGGACGACGTGGCGGCGAGTCCGCGGATGGAAGTCGAGGTCGTGTCGGTCGCCGAAATCGAAGGCCGGTTGCAGGACCGACGGCCGGGCGTCGCCGTCGTCGTCCCGGCGGACATCGACGACCTGACGACCCGGCCGCGGCTGCGCATCTACCACCACCCGTTGTCTTCGATGGAGGCGCAGTGGGCCGAGGGGGTGATGACGGAACTGATCCTCAAGCGGCTCGCCGCGGAGAAGCTCGGCCCGATGGTCGGCGCGCTGGCGACACAGCCGCCGTTCGAGACGCACGCCGTCGCGGTCGCCGGGCCGCAGGCGAAGTTCAACGCGTACTCGCACAGCTTCTGCGGGATGACGCTCCAGTACCTGCTGTTCTGGGGCATGGAGAGCGGGCTGCTCCTGCTCCGCGAGCGGCAGCGGGGCGTCTGGCTACGGGTGCGGACCGCGCCGGTCCCGTTCTCGGCCGTCCTCCTCGGGAAGGCGCTCGCGACGGCCGCGATCGCGCTGCTACAGGTCCTCGTCACGTTCGGGTTCGGCTACGTCGCGTTCGGCGTGACGGTCGGCTCGTTCGGTGCGTTCCTGCTCGTGGCGTTCCTCGTCAGTTCGCTGTCCGCGGCGCTCGGCCTGCTCGTCGCGGCCGTCGGCGGGACGGAAACGCGGGCGCGGAGCGTGAGCATCCTGGCCATCCTCGGCATCTCGATGCTCGGCGGGCTGTGGCTGCCGACGTTCCTGCTGCCGGGTTGGCTGCGGGACGTGGCGCTGTCGCTGCCGACGACGTGGGCGATGCGGGCGCTCGACGCGACGACGTGGCAGGGCCGCGACTTCCTCGCCACGCTGCCGAGCCTCGCGGCGGTGGCGGGGTTCACGCTGCTGTTCCTGCTCGTGGCGTTCCGGTGCTTCTTCGCGAACGAGCGGCGGTCCCGCGGCGGGGCGACGGCCTGAGTTGCCCTTCCTCGTTCCGCCCGGGTGCGGTAACCTCCGCCGGCCGCGGACGGAAACCCGCGGCAGCGGAGAAGCACGGATGCGAACGCAGAAGATCGTCGCCGGGTTCCTGATCGTGGCGGCCGGGCTGGCCTGGGTGGTGTCGCTGCCGCGGCCCACGGAGGCCGGGTGAAGTCCGGGGATTCCGTGCGAATCCCCGACGTTCGGCGGTCCGCCGATCTACACGCCCTACCAGCCGCCGGTGACGTACCGGCAACCCCCGCGGCCGCAGCCCGCGCCGCAACCGCGGCCGGAGGCTGCGAAGCCGAAGCCGCGCGCCGTCGAGTTCGCACCGCCCGACGCGCTCGGGGTGGTGCTCGACGTGGACGTTCCCGACCCCGACGCGCTGGGGATCGAATTGAAATGATCTGACGGCGGCGAGCGGTCTCGGCTTTTAGCCGCGGAGCGGCGGCAGTCGTTAGCCAGGGGTGTCAACCCCTGGAACAGTCCCCCGAAAACAACAAGCCCCGGAGGGGCGGCAGAGCGCTCTGCCGCCCCTCCGGGGCTTGGGCGTTGGGTTGGTTCGTCCAGGGGTTGCGCTGCGCTCCACCCCTGGCTAACGACTGCCGCCGCTCCGCGGCTGAAAACCGGCCGTGACGACAAATCTTGTAACCCGGCGGAGCGTCTGTCTTGTAACCCGGCGGAACGTCGGTGATCCAACAGCTTACAACTTCACCACGCTCTTGTTCTTGATCGACTCCTCGGCCGCCTCGATCATCTTCTGGGCCGTCACCGCGTCCGCTAGCGTGCTCAGCGGCCGGCCGCCGAGCCGCAGGCAGTCCACCAGGAAGTGCCGGACCTCGTTCATCACGCTCCCCTGGTAGGCCGTGTACGTCTGGCTGTGGACGAGGCCCGGCTTGATCTCGACGTGGTCCCGGTAGCTGTACCGGGTGCTGCCGGCCGTGCCGATCACCTTCACCATCACCGTCCACGGGTCGGCCGCGTGGTCGTCGGCCGCGAAGCTCGCGCAGAAGTGCGCCAGCGCCCCGTTCGCCAGCCGCATCTGCACCATCGCGATGTCCTCCTCCGGGTACTCGCTGTAGTGCAGCGTCGCCTTCATCGCGCACAACTCGACCGGCTTCCCGACGAGGTAGAGCAGGATGTACGAGTGGTGCGTCAGAATCTGCCGGACGACGCCGGGGTACCGCTTGGCGACCTCCTCCGGGTGGTGGATGTTGTACATCACGTAGGCGGACACGATCTTGCCGAGGTCGCCGCCGTCCACCAGCTCCTTCGTCCGCTGCATGGACGCCTCGTAGACGTAGTTGTGCCCCGGCAGGCAGACGAGGTCCTTCGCGGCCGCGAGCCGGGCCATCGTCTCGATCTCCGCGACCGACTGGCCGACCGGCTTCTCGACGAGGACGTGCTTGCCGGCCTTCAGCGCCGCCTCCGTGTACTCCAGGTGCGTCTCCAGGTTCGTCAGCACGAACACGGCGTCGATGGCCGGGTCCGCGAGCAGCGCCTCGACCGTCGGGTAGTTCTTGCACCCGAACTGCGTGGCCCGCTGGTTGGCCCGCTCCTGGTTGCGGTTCCACAGCCCGTACAGCGCCGCCCCCGGCGTCCGCTGCACGGCGCGGGCGTGCAGGATCGAGATGTCGCCCGCGCCGATGAATCCGACGCCGATGGTGTCCTTCGTGAGCTTCGCCATGAGGTGCGTTCCGGAGGGAGGGTGTGCCCGCGTTGTACGGCCGCCGAAAACACCGGCAAGCCGCGGGGCGAACCGCAGCCCGGCCGCTAAGAACGCGGCCGCAGTGGTTTATGCCTTTGTTCCCTCCCCCCTTGGGGGGG
>JAESGS010000445.1_pt1 | contig 31994 bp, 25 predicted proteins | sample 9269761 | NCBI WGS metagenome assembly JAESGS01 (sample SAMN15741799, study PRJNA653493) | algae metagenome | isolation source: Cyanosarcina radialis HA8281-LM2 and co-occurring heterotrophs from damp... | place: USA: Makauwahi cave, Hawaii | collected 2011-01-06 | reverse complement strand
GCACGCCGCGGCCGGGCATGCAGCCATGCTGCGCGTCGATGACCACTGCGACGCCATGCGGGTGGAGATTGTCCCAGATGCAGCGCGCGACCTCGGCGGTCAGCCTCTCCTGCACCTGCAACCGCCGCGCGAAGCCGTTGAGAACGCGCGCAAGCTTGGAGATACCGACGACGCGGTCACGCGGCAGGTAAGCGATCGACGCCTTGCCGGTGATCGGCGCCATATGATGTTCGCAGTGCGACTGGAACGGGATATCGCGGAGCAGGACGATCTCGTCATAGCCGCCGACCTCCTGGAAGGTGCGCGACAGATGCAGGGCCGGATCCTCATTATAGCCCTGGCAATATTCCTTCCACGCACGCGCGACGCGGCGCGGTGTATCGAGCAGTCCTTCGCGTGCCGGATCGTCGCCCGCCCACTCGATCAGCGTCCGCACGGCGTCGGCGACATGGTCCGGGACGACCACCTTGCCGTCGGGTCCCAATTCGGTCTTGCTGTCGCTCATCGCCCCGCTTTCACTGTTGCCATCTTGTCGCACATTTCGCCTTCCCAGAGCCGATAAGCAAGGCCCGGACAAGAAGAATTTATGCCAGCTACGCAAGTTTACGTTGCGGAATCTTAGCTTTTTATCATTTCAAAGAGGCGCGGTTTCGCGTCCTTTTTCGGGTCAAACAAGTCACTTGACGCTTTCGTCAACTCGGCGCACCTTCCTTGCTATACAGAACTCGCTCAAGCGGGTCGTATTCCGGAGAGGCTGGCGTTTTCCCCGACGCCAGCGGGAGAGGACGATGACCAGCACAGCTGGCAGGTGGGATACTCAAGGGCACATGGCCATATCGGCCCGGTGCCCTTTGCCATGTCTGGTCGTTTCCCCTCCCCTTACCACAATTTGACGTTGGGCGGCCCCGCATCGCGCGGGATCGAAAAAGGGAGGCTATAGATGAAGTTCAAGGCACTGATCGGAACCTCGATCCTTGCGATGACGGTGGCGACGCCGGCATTGGCGCAGGACGCGGCGGATGAAGTGGAACGCGATGCTTTCGGTGGCGAAATCGTCGTCACGGCGCAGCGCCAGTCGGAACGCCTGCAGGACGTGCCGATCGCCGTCAGCGCCTTCTCGACCGAGGCGCTCGAAGCACAGCAGATCAAGACGCCGTCGGATCTTCAGCTGACCCTGCCCAACGTCACCTTCACCAAGACCAACTTCACCGGTGCCAGCTTCACGATCCGCGGCATCGGCGACCTTTGCGTTGGCACGACCTGCGACAGCGCGACCGCGATCCACCTGAACGGCGACCCGCTGTTTTCGACCCGCCTGTTCGAGACCGAATTTTACGACCTCGAGCGCGTCGAAGTGCTGCGCGGTCCGCAGGGCACGTTGTTCGGGCGCAACGCGACGTCGGGCGTGGTCAACGTCATCACCGCCAAGCCGAAGCTCGGGGCATTCGAAGCCGCCGCCGAAGCCGAATATGGAAATTATGATTCCATGAAGGGCAAGGCGATGGTCAACATCCCGCTCGGCGACACGATGGGTATTCGCGTCGCGGGCATCTATCTCAACCGCGACGGCTATACGAAGAACGCCTTCCTCGACACGCGCATCGACGACCGCGACCTTTATTCGGTCCGCGGTTCGTTCCGCTGGGAGCCCTCGCCCGACACGACGATCGACCTGCTCGCCTCCTATTTCCGCGAGAAGGACCAGCGCACGCGTATCCAGAAACAGCTTTGCCAGCGCGACCCGACCGGCATCCTCGGCTGTTTGAACAGCCGCCTCGACAATTCGCCCTTCAACGGCAATGCGACCTTTACGGCCGCGCTGACCTCACGCGAATTTCTTGCGATCCGCGGCATCCCGCAGGCCTTTGCGCTCGGCAGCCTCTATGGCCCCGACGTCTATGCCAACACGACGATCCCGTCGGACCCGCGGACGGTGAACACGGCCTATACGCCGAGCTATTTCACCAGCGAACTGACGCTGCAGGGCCAGATCGAGCATAATTTCGGCCCCGTGTCGCTCCAGGTGTCGGGCCAGTATCAGAAGGTCAAGCTCGACGCGTCGCAGGACTATAACAGCAACGTCGGCAACCGCGCGCTCTACGCGGGCGGTCTCGCGGCGCTGCAGGCCGCGGCAAACGGTGCGTTCGGCCCGGCGTTCACGCCCTATTTCGCACCCGTCGCGGCGGCGATCATCCCGAACGGCCCGAACGGCCAGCTCTGCACATCGCTGGCCGAGGAAAGCGGCTATGGCAGCTTTGGCGGCAACAAGATCTGTAGCGACCAGTCGCTGCAGTTCGACCGCTCGAACCAGTATAACAGCAGCTGGTCAGTCGAAAGCATCCTGTCGAGCGACCTCGACGGGCCGTTCAACTTCCTCGTCGGTGGCATCTATGCCGATTACCACCTGACCGAGAACAGCTATTATGTGAACGCCTTCCCGATCGATTATCTGACCGGGGTGCTGGGCGCGTTCACCGCGGCGACGAATGCGACCGGCCCGCTGCCGCCGTCGTTCCTCGCTACGCCCTTCTTCCGCAACAACACCGACGACCTGAAGATCAAATCCTACGGCCTGTTCGGTGAAGCTTATTTCGAAGTCAGCGACCGGCTCAAGCTGACCGCAGGCCTGCGCTACAACAACGACAAGAAGAGCGTGACCGCACGTTCGACGCTGGCCAGCTTCCTTGCGCCACACGCTGGGACGACCGACACCGTCTTCGGCTCGCCCTTCGTCGGGTCGTTCGACGCGGATCCCGGTACGCCCGGCAACCAGATCATCCAGGCGCGTCAGGTGAAATTCAACAAGCTGACCGGCCGCTTCGTGATCGACTTCAAGGTTACCGACGACAATCTGCTCTACGCATCCTACTCGCGCGGCTATAAATCGGGCGGCATCAACCCGCCGCTGCAGCCGATCTTCGAGGTCCCCGAATCGTTCAAGCCCGAGCAGGTCGATGCATTCGAAATCGGGTCGAAGAACACCTTTGGCGGCGGCGCGCTCCAGCTGAACCTGACGGCCTTCTACTACAAGTATAAGGACCTGCAGCTCAGCAAGATCGTTGCGCGTACCGCGGTCAACGACAATGTCAGCGCCGACATCTATGGCTTCGAGGCCGAAGCCATCGTCCGGCCGGATCCCGATGTCGTCGTCAACCTTGGCTTCAGCTACCTGCATAGCAAGGTGTCGGACGACAAGTTCACGAGCAACCCGCGCGACTTTGGCGGCGGCCGCAGCGATGCGGTGATCGTCAAGGACATCACCAACGCCGCAAACTGCGCCGTGGCCTCGCGGACCGGCAATGTCGCCGGCATCAATGCGTTCGTGAATCAGGTGAACAATCTGATCAACACCAATCCGGACATCAATCCCGACCCGGCGGTTGTAACGCGCGTTATCCCGGGCGTTCAGCCCGGCGCGAACCTTCAGGGGACGACGGCTTTCCCGTCGGACGGCGGCATCGCCTCGACGGGCGCATTCGGGATCTGCGACGTGCTCAGCGCCGCGGCCGCTGGTGCCTTCTCGCCGCTCGGGCTCAACCCGACGACCTTTGGCGGGGTCGAATATTTCTCCGCCGGTGTTCCGGTCAACATCAAGGGCAACCAGTTGCCGCAGGCGCCGAACTACAAGTTCAGCGCGGGCATCCAGTACACGGCGCGTATGGGCGATATGTCGCTCGTCCCGCGCGTCGACCTTGCCTATACCGGTGAAAGCTATGGCAGCATCTTCAACGGCAATGTGAACCGCATCAAGGGCTATGCCCAAGTCAATGCCCAGCTGCAGCTCAACGGCCGCGACGACAAATGGTATGTGAAGGGGTTCATCCAGAACGTCTTCGACGCCAACAGCGTCACGGGCCTCTACATCACCGACCAGTCGTCGGGTAACTATACCAACATTTTCACCCTCGAACCGCGCCGCTATGGCATCGCGGCCGGCGTGAAGTTCTAAGTCACCCGGCGGCAACGCCAGCAAAAAACCCCGGCCTCTCCACCGAGAGGCCGGGGTTTCTTTTTGCCTTCTGTCCAAGCCCCGACGCGTAAAAGACGCCGGAGGCTCCGGTCAGCGCACCGATCAGAACTTGGCGCGCAGCTTCACGCCATAGAGCCGCGGCGGCGCCGGATAGACCGCGAAGCTCGCGCTCTGTTCCGGGATCGGGAACGAGGTGATGTTGTAATATTTGTTGAACAGGTTCTCGACGTAGAATTCGACCGCGTAATTCTGGTCGGGACCGAAGTTGAGCCCCGCCCGTGCGTTGACGATCGAATAGCCATCGTTGGTCGTGAACGGCACCGCGACCGGATCGTTGATCGTGTTCGCGTCGCTGTTCATGCGCCAGTCGACATGCACCAGGCCGCCGACATTGCTGCTGATCTGCGGGGTCCAGGTGACCGCACCCGTGACGACATGCTTCGGCGAATTGGTCAGCGGCAGGCCATTGTCCGCGCCGGCTACCGGGTCCTTCACTTCGGTATCGACATAGGAATAGCCGAGCGTGAAGTTGAGGTTCGGGGCCGGGCGAATGACCGATTCAAGCTCGACGCCCTGCGCAACGACCTTGTCGAAATTCTGGACGACGAAGTTGTTCCCTTCGAAGGCCAGGTTCTGATAGCCCTTGAGCTCGGTGTAGAAGAGGTTCGCGTTAAACTGGAACGCCGAGCTGAAATCGGTTTTCACGCCGACTTCGTACGAATCGACGTCCTCGTTGCCGAATTCGAGGTCCGAAGCCTGCGCGCCGTTGCCGCCGAGGAAGGCGGTGTCGAACGAACCGCGGTCGAGGTTGTAACCACCCGACTTGTAGCCGCGGTCATAACCGCCATAGACCATCACGCGATCGTCGAGCTTGATCGACAGCTTGGCGGTGCCGGTCAGTTTGCTCTCGCTACGCTTGTCGCGATAGATCCCGTTGAATTCGGGGTTCACCACGGGGTTGCAGACGAGGTTGAAGATCGCATTGCCAAGACCCGACGGCAGGCCCTGCAGCGCCTGACGATAGAGGGCATAGCGGGGACCCTGCAGCGTCGAGCAGCCCGGCAGGTTCGACTGCAGGTCGGCGTTCAGCTTCTTCGTTTCATGATTGTAGCGCAGGCCGAGGGTCAGCGAGACATTGTCGTTGAAATCGATGATGTTGTGCGTGAACAGCGCGAAAGCCTCGGTATTGACGCGATACGCGTCGCCGATCTGGCCCTGCCCGGCCTGCGGCGCGGGAAGCGGCGTCAGGAAGGTGTCGAGCACGCCCGCCTGTGCGGCGGCGGCGGCGAGCTGCGGGTTCGACGCGAGCAGCACCTGACCGACCAGCGGCGAATTCGGGATCGACTGGAAAATCTGGAAACCCGTCGGTCCGGGCACCGCCGAGTCGGTCAGCGCGTTGATGAAGGCGTCGACATATTGCGCACCCTGCGTGCCGAAGCGCGTCCGTTCGGTGTATTTCAGCTTTTCGTTGAGGTAGAAACCACCGATCAGCCAGTCGACATGATCGTCGAAAGCCGTGCCCTTGAGCCGGACTTCCTGCGTGAAATCGCGCATGTTGATCGGCATGTTTTCGCGATAGGCGCGGTCGATGCCCGAGAAGTCGACGTCCATGCCGCGGATCGCCTTCCAGTCGCGATATGCGGTGATCGAGGTCAGTTCGACGCCGCCGAGATCCCAGTCGAGCTGGCCCGAGACGCCCCATTCGCGCATCTTTTCGGTAAGGTCGCGGTTCGGCGAATAAGCGACTTCGCGATCCTTGGGGTTAAACGGCGTCACGATGCCGGTCAGGCCATTGGCAGCGGCCAGCCCCTGAATGACCGCGCTCGCGGCAAAGGCCGGCGTGCCCGGCTGCGCAAAGCCCGAGTTGGTGTTGAGCGCGCCGCAGCACTGCTCGTCAGTCTTGGCATAGTCGGCGATCAGGCGGAACGAAACATCGTCCTTTTCGAACAAGGCCTGACCGCGCACCGACCAGCGGTCGAGGTTGTTGAAGGCGCGATCGCTGTTCACATCTTTGATATAGCCGTCACGCTTGTGATAGCCGCCGTCGAGCCGCAGCGCGAAGGTTTCGGATACCGGGCCGGTGACGCCGGCCTTCAGCTCGATCTCGTCGAGATTGCCATAGCTCGCCTCGGCATAGCCGCCGAAGTTGAAGCTCGGCTTCTGCGTGACGATGTTGAGCGCCCCTGCCGACGTGTTGCGGCCGAACAGCGTGCCCTGCGGCCCGCGCAACACTTCGACGCGATCGATGGGCGGCAGGTCGGCCAGCGCGAGACCGGCACGAGCGCGGAAAACGCCGTCGACGAACACGCCGACCGACGGTTCGAAACCCGGGTTGTCGCCCGCCGTACCGATACCGCGGATGCGAAGCACCACGCCGCTCGCCGACGACTGGCCGGTCGTAGCCTGGAAGCTCGGTGCGATCTGGCGAAGGCCGCGAATGTCGCTGATGCCCGAATTTTCGAGCTGCTCGCCGCCGACCACATTGACCGCGATCGGAATGTCCTGCGAACGCTGCGCGCGGCCCGTCGCGGTGACGATGATGTCGTTGCCATAATCGGTGTCGTCGGTCGCGGTCGCCGCATCATCGGCGGGGGCGGCGTCCTGCGCGAAGGCCATAGCGGGGGTGGTGGCAGCACACAGCATGGTGGCGCCCAACAAAATGTTGCGCAAAGTCATGATAGTCTCTCTCTCCAAAACCCACCGAGGCGCAGCCAAAGGCTTATCGGGAGATGCCCGGCAGTGAATGGCCGGTCTAACGCACCGCCCCGCCGCGTCAACGCGCACGCGCGCGAGACGGCCGATTTTCCATCGATTCGTGACTAAATAGCAACAGTTTACGTTACGGCCCCGCGATGAGGCGCGCGCGCAATGCTTTGCCAACGAATAGTTGCTAAGGCTGACCGCCATGTCAGGTCGCGCAATGCCCCCCGAAACCTCGATTGGTCCAGACACGCCACTTGCGCCCGATTTCGGCCAGCAGGTCCGCCGTGCGGTGATCTGGCGCTCCGGGTCGCAGATCGCCGGGCAGATCATCGCCTGGGCCTCAACCTTCCTCGTCATCCGCATCCTGACGCCCGAAGATTATGGCCTGTTTGCGCTGACGCAGGTGATGCTGATGCTCTTCACCTTGCTCAACGGCTATGGCCTCGCGAGTGCAGCGATCCAGCGCGACAAGGTCAGCCCGCACGAGCTCAGGCAGATTTTCGGACTGATGCTGCTGCTCAACGGCGCGCTCGCGCTCGCGCAAATCCTCTGCGCGCCGCTCGCCGCCGCCTATTATCGGCAACCGATGGTCGCCGACCTCCTGCGCGTGCAATCGCTGATCTATCTCACCATCCCCTTCTCGGCGCTCGCTTATGCCCAATTGGCGCGGTCGATGGAGTTTCAGCGTCAGGCGCAGGTCAATCTGGTCTCGGCGCTGATCGGCGCCGGCGTCGCCCTCGGCGGCGCGCTGGCGGGCTGGGGCGTATGGGCGTTGGTATGGGCGCCGATCGCCATGTTCGCGGCGCGCGCGCTGGGCCTGACGATCGCGGCGCGCAGCTGGATGTGGCCGAGCTTCGATTTCCGCGGCGCGGGTTCAATCGCACGCTACGGCGGGCTGATGGCGGTCGGACAATTCTTCGGTTTCTTGCAGAGTCAGGCGGACATATTGGTCGCGGGCCGCTGGTTCGACGCGCATCTGGTCGGCATCTACACGACGGCGCTACTGCTGACGCAGATATTCAATAACAAGGTGGTGCCGCCGCTCAACGAGGTGGCCTTTGCCGCCTACGCGCGGATGCAGAACGACCGGCCCGCGCTGACTGCGGGCTTCACGCGCTCGACGCGCGCAATCATGGTCGCAGCGATGCCCTTTTTCTTCGGCCTCGCCGCGGTGGCCGAGCCGCTCGTCCTCACCCTGCTCGGCGAAAAATGGCGCGAGATCGTGCCGCTTCTCCTGCCGCTGGCGCTCGCCATGCCGTTCTGGACGCTGTTCACCCTGCTCCGGCCCGCGACCGACGCGCTCGGCCGTCCGGGCATCGCGTCGGGCAACGCCGCCGCCGGCGCGCTGCTGATGCCGGTCGTGTTCGTCGTCGGCGCGCAATGGGGCATTATCGGTATCGCCTGGGCGTGGATGGTCGCCTATCCGCTGCTGCTCGGCTTCGCGGCCGTGCGGTCGTTGCCGATCATCGGGATCGGATCGATCGACCTGATCCGCGCCATCGCGCCGCCGGTCCTTGCCGCGGCGGTCATGGCCGCTGCGGTAATGCTGGTCGACCGCATGCTTCCCGCGATGCCGCAGATATTGCGGCTGGGGGTGCTCGTCGCAACGGGGGCGCCGATCTATTGCCTGTGGCTGTTCCTGTTCGCGCGCGAGACGGTGCGCGACCTGATCGTCATGGTACGAGGCCGGCGTATGCCGACCAACGCGGAAGCGGCCGCCTAGGCCCGGCCCAGCGCGGCGATCGCCGCGCGCGTCGCGTCGATATAGGCGCTGCCGCTGAAACGATAGCTGCCGATGAAATGAACGAAGCGCGCGTCGGCGGGGACGCCTTCGTCCCAGAAATTGAGATAATGGTCATAGGGCAGCAGCAAGGCATCGGGCTCGTTGGCGATGACCATGTTCGAGGTCACCTGTTCGCTGCCCCATCGCGACCAGCGTTCCATCCCGAGCAAGCGTTCGGCCTCGATCGAAAAGGCCTCGGCAAGCACACGGCCATCGCCGCCACGCGCGAACCCTGCGAAGCCCGAACATCCCCGCACATAGAGCGGGCTTGCGAGCATCGGCAGCGCAACCCGGTCGAGACCGCTCTCGATCGCCCCCTGCACATGCGCATCAGGATTGAACAGGAAGGCCGCGTCATCGGTCTTTTCTGCCATTTCGGCAAAGGACAACAGCCGCGAATCCGGGTCGCCGCGCAATGTGAAGCTGCGATTCTGTGCGATTGCGGCAGCGATCTCTGGCACGTCGCCCAGCGCGACCGTGTCCGAATCGAGCTGGATCACATAATCAATCGCGCGCATGTCGAGGATCGTGAGGAGCCTCTCCCACGTACCACCGCGCGGGCAAGGGCCGGTATCGACATCCGCGAGCGAAAGGATGCGCGGATTTCCCAGTTGCTTTGCCAATATATCGCGGTCGTCGGCGGTCAATGTGCCGTCGTCGAGGATCACGATGCGCCCGCGTCGAAGCTGCGCATGCAGCGACTTGACCGCAACCAGATAGGGCAGCAGCACCCGCGTGCCGATCATCGAAAACAGCACCAGTCCGTCGTCGGCCGGCACAACCGGCGGGGTATCCAGAACGGCACCCGCTGCAGCGCGATGCGCCCGCTCCTTCCATAACCGGTTGAGTTTGTTCACGACCCTGTTCATCGCGCGGCCGTAACACGCGTGGCAAATCAATGGTAGTAGCGAAAATCGACGCATTTGCGCCCTTTCAGGACGATTCGTTCCGGCGATATCGGGGTGTTCGCGAACGATAGCGATCCGCGTACGCTGCTCGCCATGTCCAATGTCAGGAAAGTGGTGCCCGGGGACGGGGTCGAACCGCCGACACTGCGATTTTCAATCGCATGCTCTACCAACTGAGCTACCCGGGCACGGCCGCTGCGACCGGTCGGTCGCGCTGGCGAGCGGCGGCTATAGGCAGGGCTTTGCATCCTGTCCAGAGGCTTTCTGAAGCTCGCTTTCGCGGTCAGTTATCGTCGAAACGATCGTCGTCGGCGGTGCCGTCGGGCGCCTGATCGACCGGCACGCGATAGCCTTCGCCGAACCAGGTCAGAAGGTCGCGGTCGCGGCAGCCGCGGCTGCAGAATGGCTTAAACTCAGGCTCGCGCGGCTTGCCGCACAGCGGACAGCGCGGCGGTTTACTGGGCATGGCCCGCTCCTTTCATGGCCGCGTCCGCCGCCAGGCGAACCGGGCGGCCGGTCCGATTCTGCAGCGCATCGACCCACGCCGGGTGCGCCGCGATATGATCGATCACCCCGGCGCGCGCCGAGAGCGTCAACGCGCCGGTGCCCTGCGCGCGTTCGGCATGTCGCAACAACAAAGCTGCATCGGTCGCGACGGGATCAAGGCATATCTGCTCGATCAGCGACGGACGGTCGCGGCGGCGGATGATCTGCATCAGGCCAAAGCCGTTAACCGCGGTACGCTCGAACGGCGGCGGCAGCGCAGCATCGACCGCCGCGTCGACCGCGTGGCGTCCCGCCCGGTCGGGAAGCGACGGAAAATCGATGCCGATCGAGCCGCCGATGTCGCAGCGTCGAATAACCGCCGCGGCTGCCCGCGCGCCTGTCTTGGCGAGTGTCAGCGCATCGCCCTCGCCGTCCACATCGATCAGCACCATCGCGGGCGTCGCATCGACCCACAGCGCGCCACCATCGAACGGCCAATGCCCGGTGCGCACGCAATCGACCAGTTCGGACCATCCCGCCTGTTCGAGGCGATCGATGTCGGTTGGTCGCAATTCCGTCACGGGCACGCTGCTCGCCGCGATGCGCGCGCGCAGGTCGGGTCCGTCGGCCAGCACTGCGCCGGGTTCGGCGAGCCGCGCTCGCGCCGGCTTGTCGCGCCCGCGTTCGCGCAGCGCCATGCGGGTGATTTCTACCGTGAGCCGCGCGCCCGTCGCCGTCGACGCTGGCACTTCGACGAGCGTTGCCTCGGGGGAACCGGGACAATCGAGCACGACCAGCCCACCCTTGCCCCCGCGCGCCGCCTCGACGAGCTTCGCCGCCGCGATCGCGCCGACGCGCGGCCCCTCGCCGTCGCGCTCGATCCGCGCTTCTATGATCTCGCCATCCTCGACCAGCGCCGCGCGCGCCTCGCCGATTCCGGCTTCGTAAAGCCACTCAGGCAAGCGCGATTCCCGCGCTGGTGAGCAGCGCGCGCGTTTCGAACAAGGGCAAGCCGACGACATTCGAATGGCTACCAGACAGGAAACGGACAAAGGTCTCGGCACGGCCCTGGATCGCATAACCGCCCGCTTTGCCCATACCCTCACCCGATTCGACATAGCGGTCGATCTCGGCGGCACTCAGCGCCTTGAACGCGACGACCGTGTCGATGACGCGCACGCGCGCCTGTCCATCGGTGCCGACGACGCAAATCCCCGAATAGACATGGTGCCGCCGGCCCGACAGCAGCGCGAGCATCCGGCGCAGGTCAGCTTCGTCGGTTGGCTTTTCCAATATGCGACGGCCAACCGCGACGGTGGTATCGCCCGCAAGGACGACCTCGTCGGGCGCGCGCTCGACCGCGAGCGCCTTGCCCTTCGCGAGCCGCGCCACATAGTCGCGGGGCAACTCGGCCTTGAGCGGCGTTTCGTCGATTTCGGGGGCCGCAATGCGCGCCGGGACGAGGCCGATCCGCGCCAGCAATTCACGCCGGCGCGGCGATGTCGAAGCAAGGACCAGCACGGGAAAGTTCGCCGCGCCGCTCACTTGAAGCGATAGGTGATCCGACCCTTGGTCAGGTCATAGGGGGTGAGTTCGACGAGCACTTCGTCGCCCACCAGAACGCGGATGCGGTTCTTGCGCATCTTGCCGGCCGTGTGGCCCAGAATCTCGTGGTCATTTTCCAGTTTGACGCGAAACATCGCGTTGGGGAGCAGTTCGACCACTTGGCCGCGCATTTCCAGAAGTTCTTCTTTCGCCATCAGTCCTCTATGGGTCGAAAATTCAAGGATGCGGGCCCATAACCGCAATTTGCGCCAATTGAAAGCAATCTGTCACAGGCGGTTTCAGGAGACGAGTTTGAGTCGGCGCGCAATACGCCAGCCGATTGTTTTCGCCCAAGCATAGCTCGGCCAGCGTGGCGGCATTGCGGGGTCGAGCCCCATGCGGCGCAGCGTGGCATTGGCGGCGTGTGCCTCGGATTCGCGATAGCTCCACTCGCTGCGCCAGGTGATCGACAGCGAGATCGACGGGGCATCGCCATTGGCGACGAAATGCGGCGCCATCACGGGCATCAGCACCGCGTCGCCGGGGCCGAGCGGCACCTGCTGCGCATCGCCATGATAATCGTCCTGCCACGGCAGGTTGCGGTGACCGCCGGTATGATAGCGTTCATGCTCGCGGCGGTGCGCGAAACGCTCGTCGCCCGACGGCCAGACGTTCATGACCTTCGTGCCCTTGAGCTGGAGCAGGATGTTGTGCTCGGGATCGAAGTGGAAGGGCGTGATAGATCCGGGCGACGAGATGAAGATGAAGCCCTGCGGCGTCAGCATCGCGCCGGTGCGCGGCTCGACCACCGATTTCAGTTCGCCGAGCAGGTCCATCAGCAGCGCGCGATAGGCGTCCACATTCTCGATATTCTTGAGCACGGCCCAGCTGCCGTTGCTGTCGATCGTGCGGATCGTTTCGCCAATCGACAGGCCATTCGACGGGACGTCCTCGGGCAGGATGCCGATCGGCACATTGCCCGGATTATATTCGACCTCGCTGGCGGGCAGGCTTTCGCCGAGCGTGGCAAGCGCTTCGAGCGACAGCAGCGGATGATCGGGCAGGTGATGGTGGAGCAATCCGGCCTGCAGCGGATAGAGCGCCGCCATCCGCTCGAGCGTTTCGGCGGGAAATACGGGCTTGGTGATCGGCTGATGCGCGGTCATGACGGGCTTTCTACTTCATTTTCCGGTCCTGCGGCACCCTTCCAGCGCCGCCACAGACGCTCGGTTTTCGTCAACATGGCGAAACGGAGGCGGTCGGGCGCCGACGAGAGGGGAACATTGACCCACACCAGCGCCCGCCGTTCGCGCCAGACGCTGTCTATCATCGGGTGGCCCGGCGCCGCGCAGCTGTCGACCCAGTCGATTTGCGGATCGTCGAGCAGGTCGAGATTCGCCTGTTGCAGCAGCACGCCGGGCGAGAAGCGGGCATAATCCTCGTCGAACGCGGTCTTGAACGAAAAGCCGCCGGGCGGGCAGAGGAAGTTGACGAGCATTGCGAGCGGGCAGCCGTCAAGATCGAGCGCACGCATGTCGAGCCGACCTGCCTCGCCCGCCGCCGCGAGAACTGCGCGGAACCACGCCTGCGTATCGCTCTGGCTCGCAAGCGCCGATTTGGCACGCCCTTTCCAGCCGCGCGCCTCGAGGTCGAGAAAGGCGTCGATCCACGGGTCGACCGCTTCGCCTCGCCGCCAACGGCGAAATTCCACCACGCCCTGTTCGGCGAGACGGTTTGCCTGCCGCCGCAATTCCTTGCGCTTTTTCGCGCGTACCGCGGCGTCCCAATATTCCTCGGGCGACAGATCGCTTTCCAGCAGCGCGCGTTCCTCGCGGTGCACCACCTCCGCTTCACCGCCGCGTGCCCGCGCGACATCGACGAGCGCGCGGTGGAGCGGGCCGTCCTCGGTCAGCCGCGGCACATGCAGCAGCGTGCGAGCCCAGGGCGCCGCATCGCACCAACCGAGCAGGATCGACCAGAACAGGCTTTCGAAACCCGCGCGCACCAGCGGCGCACCGTGAAAATGATTGTGGTGCGTCCAGCCGGTGACGTGGCGGAGCGGAATGCGGCCATAATGCGTCGCGGCCGCGAGTGGCATGATGCCGATCACCGGCCCGTCGCTACCGTCGCGCACCAGCACCAACCGCGCGCGACGGTCGGGGTCGAGCAGATGTAGCGCCGATTGCAGGCACCAGCGTTCGGCAAAGGGATTGGGCTCGCTCGCCTCGTCGGCCAGCCGGTCCCATGCCGCCGCGAGCTCGGGTGACAGCGCCAACGGATCGACGACGCGTACGGTGAGCGGAGCAGCTTCGGCAACGCTCGTCGGAAAGGCGGGATGGACCGTCATCGGGAGCGAGCCTAGCAGCCAAGCGTTAAGGATGGGTGGCAAATCCGATGGTGCCCTTCCCTACCAGGAAGAGAAAATCAGATCCCGAAAAGCTTCGCGAGCGACTTTTCCAGCATGAAGAATTGCCAGATCAGCCGGCCGTGATCGCGCCGCCCCGACTGGTGGGCGGCGACGATGCGTTCGATTTCGGCCATGTCGAACCAGCCCGAGCGCGCGAGCGTCGAAGAGGTCGCCAGCGCCTTCGCCTGCTGGGCGAGCGGGCCGCGGAACCAGTGCGATACCGGCGTCACGAACCCCATTTTGGGCCGATACAGGATGTCGTGCGGCAGATAGCGTTCCATCGCCTGTTTCATGATCGCCTTGCCCGTCCCGCGCTTGACGCGCATCGACGCGGGCAAGCTCGCGGCGAATTCAATCAGGCGGTAATCGAGCAAGGGCTCGCGCGCCTCGAGGCTGACCGCCATGCTCATCCGGTCGGTCTTGGTCAGGATGTCGCCGGGTAGCCAGATCTGAAGATCGGCATATTGCGCGCGGTCGAGCGGCTCGCGCGCCGGCGCGTCGGCCATCGCTTTCCAGTAGCGCGTCTCGGCGACATGATCGCCGAGGGCATGGTGCGCGGCGTCGTTGAACAGACGCGAACGTTGCGCTTGCCCCGTCACACCAACCGCTTCGGCATAGCCCTCCGCCCCGCTCTTCGACAGGCTGGCGAGCGTCGCGCGGGCGCGGAGCGGGCGCGGCGCCCAGTCCATCTGCGGCCAGACGTGCGATAGCGGGCCAAGCACCCCGCGACGCAGGAAGCCGGGGATAAGGCCGCGCAGCCGCTCTTCCTGATGCTGGAACACGAGGCGGCGGTATCCGGCAAAAGCCTCGTCGGCGCCGTCGCCCGAGAGCGCGACGGTCACCTCTTCGCGCGCGAGTTCGCAGACGCGGTACGTCGGCAGCGCGCTCGCGTCGGCAAAGGGCTCGTCGAAATGATCGGCGATCTTGTCGACGAGCGTGAAATCGCCCGACGACACGGTGCGCGTCCGGTGATCGGTCGCGAAACGCTCAGCGATCTGCTGGGCGTAAGCGGTTTCGTCGAGCGCCGCCTGGTCAAAACCGATCGTGCAGGTCTTGACCGCCTTTGCGCTCGCCTCGGCCATCAGCGCGACGACCGCGCTGCTGTCCACACCGCCCGAGAGGAAGGCGCCCAGCGGCACGTCGGACACCATGCGGTCGGTCACCGCGGCGCGCATCAGATGGACGAGATGCTCGGCCGCCTCGCCTTCGCTGGCACGGATACGCTTCGAGAAATCGGGCGCCCACCAGCGGGTCGGCGCGGGCACCGGCTTGCCGCGTTCGAGCATGAGGAAATGCCCTGCGGGCAGCTTCTCGACCCCGGCGACGATGCAATTGTCGTCGGGGACATAGCCGAAGGCGAGGAAATCCTCGATCGCGGTGATGTTCGCCTCTTGCCGCAGCAGCGGATTGCGCAGCAGGCCCTTCAGCTCCGATGCAAAGGCCACCGATCCGTCCGAGAGGCGGACATAGTGGAGCGGCTTTACTCCGAGCCGGTCGCGCGCGAGGAACAGGCAGCCGCGCTGATGGTCGTGGATCGCAAAGGCGAACATGCCGTTGAGCCGCGACAGGCAGTCGGGACCCCATTGGCGCCATGCCGCGACGATGACCTCGGTATCGCCGCTGGTGCGGAAGCGGTGGCCACGATCCTCGAGCTCGGCGCGAAGTTCGCGGAAATTATAGATTTCGCCATTATAGGTGAGCGTGACAAGTTCGTCGTCGCTCGCCATCGGCTGCGGGCTGCCCGCGAGGTCGATGATCGAGAGGCGAAGATGGCCGAGCCCGACGCCCGGCGCGGTCCATTCGCCCGATCCGTCGGGGCCGCGGTGCTGCATCGGCTGGAGCATCGCGCGGAGGCGTGCGGGGTCGACGGGTTTCGCCGTTTCGAGATGATAGATGCCCGCGATGCCGCACATATAACCGAGGCCTAGCGGGTTTTGAGCGCGCGGTCAGCCATCGCTTTGGCTCCACCCGACGCGGAAAGGAAATCGACCATCGCATTGCGGCCGCCTTGGCGCTCTTCGCTCGATATGATCAGTGACAGCGCGCGCGGGTCGCCACCGAACAGACGCGCCTTTAAACCCGCAAGCTTCGCTGCGCGCGCGCTACCCGTCACTTTGCCATCGACGACATACCAGGTCGCGGCATCGCGCAGCACCGGCCCTGGATGCAGCAGACGTTCGGTCTTCGCGCCCTCGACGGCTGGCAGCGCGGCGCTCCACGCCCATTTGCTGTCGGGGTCAATCGCGCCTTGCCCGAAAGCGACAACCTCGCGCCCTTCGGCCTGCCGTTCGTAGCCGCCGACAGCAACGGTTACGACCTGCCCCTTTTCGTTCGAAAAATGGCGCAACTGGCGTTGGTCGGCGCCGTCAAAGCGCGGCGCCCAAGCCATTCCCTCGGCGCGCGCCTCGTTCCAGCCCGCCGGCGCAGCAATCGCCATGACCGCAGGCAAGGCTGCGCTGCGCCCGCCCACCAGATGGCCCCAGGCGACGAACAGCAAGGGAATCGCAAGCGCCGCGGGCAGCACCGCTTTCGCGGGCCCGGCGAAGCGCGACACGCCGCCGAGCTTGCTCACATCGACCGCAACATCGTTCGCCGGCCGGTCGAACCAGCGGCGCGCGACGAGCATCACGAGCAGGATCACGGCACCGAAGAAGAACCAGCCGTAGAAGATGTGGTCGATCCCGCCCGCCGCTTCGATGCCCCAGATTTCGGCGGCGACCATCGTGCCATAGGCGCGAAGGGCATTGGCGAGGATCGTCGTCGCGAGCGCAGCCACGACAAAGACAATCCGCCGCGTCCAGCTCTTGAAGCACAGATGCGCTGCGAATATCGCATAAGCGAGCATCGCGATCAGGAAATTGACCCCCGAACAGGCTTCGGCAACCTCGAAGAAGCCGGCTGGGGTGGTGATGAACACGCCCTCCATCTCTGCCGGAATGCCCGAGAGGTGGAGCAGGACCAAACTGATATGCGCGGTCAGCGTCTGGAGCAGCGGCACCAGCTCCTCACCGAACGGCACGAGCAGCAGCGCATAGCCGAGCGGGAAGAGCAACGTGCGCACGAGCTTTTCGCCGAGCGCCGCCGCGACCACGCCCTGCAGCATCAGGACCAACGCGAGCTGACGAAACAGGCCGACACCCGCCGCATCGCCAACGAGCCAAACCAGCCCTGCGCCAGCCATCCATATCAGCGCGGGCCACCAATAGACCGGCGTCAGCGGCCGCAGCAGCGCAATACGCTGCGACACCAGCCAGCCGATCATCGGCACGATCAGCAGGCAATGGGTGAAGGTCGAGCTGTTCCACCAGATGCCGGCCACATCGGCCGCTTCGCGCCAGAAGATCGCCAAGATCGCGGCCGACAGCAATGCCAGCGCGGCAAGGTGGCGTTGCCACAAAGTCATGCGGGTAGCCCGAGTAGCTCGCCTAGCGGCGCAAGACGGGCGTCCCAGCCATAACGCGCGATCATCTCTGCACGCGCCGCATTCCCCATCTTCGCGGCGGCGGCCTGGTCGTCGAAGACGTGGCAAACCGCATCAGCCATGGCAGCCGCGCCATCGGCAACGAACATATGCTCACCCGGCGACGCTTCGATCCCCGTCGCGGCGGCGGCACTCGCAACCACGGGCCGCGCCATCGCCATCGCTTCGAGCAGCTTGTTCTGGACGCCGCGCGCGAGCAGCAGCGGCGCAACGACCGCGTCGGCGGCAGCGAGCCAGGGGCGCACATCGGGCACTTCGCCGGTGACCGTCACTCCGGGCAGCGCCGCGAGCGCGCGGACTTCGTCGGTCGGCGCGCGGCCGACGATCGCAAAGCGGGCTTGCGGATGACGCTCGCGGATCAGCGGCAAGATATCCGTTGCGAACCAGCGAACCGCGTCGATGTTGGGGCGGTAATCCATCTGGCCGGTGAAGACGGCAAGCGGCCCCTCGCCTGTCCCAACTGCATCGAGCTGGCTCGCCGGATCGAAGCGCTCGGTGTCGATACCGTTTTCGATGGCGCGCACCTTGTCGGCGTCGAGGCCGCTCTGCGTGCGGAACAGCGCCGCCTCCGCCTCGCTTACGAACAGGCTGGCATCGACCTTGCGCGCTACCTCCGCTTCATAGGCACCCAGCACGCGCGCTTCGCGCTTGTGCACCCAGTTCAGCGGCTGGCTCTTGTCCTGCTCGGCGTAAGTCGCGAATTTGGCGGAATCGACGTCGACGAAATCCATCAGCACGGCGCCGTCGAAAGCGGCCGGGATATATTGCGCCATCTGGCCCGAGAAGGCGACGATATGCGTAATGCCGCCCCGTCCGACGAGATCGTCAACGTGACGCGCCAACGCGGCGTTACGGAACAGGCGGTTCGACACCGGCTCGCCGCGTAGCACGGCCTGCGCCAGCGCGACCGGGCGCGAAGCGTTTCGCACTTCGATCGTCAGGCTCTTGCAAAGAGGCGCCATCTTCTCGCGAGCAGCGGCGGCATCGTCCGCGTTGTCTGCAAGCGCCGCGACATGCACCGGCGCGAGCTTCGCCAGCGCTTCGAACATGTGCCAGCTGCGGATCCGGTCGCCGCGGTCGGGGGGCCAAGGCGCGCGGTGGACGAGAAAAAGGATTTCGGCCATTTAGCGGCGTCTTACCCTAGGCCGCGCGCGATCAGCGGGCCGATGCGGTTTGCCGCCCACAGCGGCAGTTTTTTCCACAGGTCGACCTGCAGCCGGTATTTGGCGCTGTTGGGATTGGTGTCGCGCGGCGTCTCGCCGGGCGCGAGCCAGCGAGCGTAGGTGAGCGGTTGCGGTTCAAAGCCCCAATTCTTCTTGTAGGCGAAGGGGCCGGTGCCGAGTTTCGAGCGGCCGAAGTCGAAGCGGGCGCAACCTTTGGCGCGGGCGTGGCGCATCAGTGCGAAATACATGAGCTCGTTGGCGCGGAGGCGGCGGGCGTCGGTGGTGCCGCCACCCCAATAGGGCATGACGGTGCCGCGCCAGTAGAGGCTGAGGACGCTGGCCACGGCGCGGCCTTCCTCTCGCACGGTCAGGATATCGGCATCGTCGCCGAAGGCGTCGAGCACGGCGTCGAAAAGCGCTTTCGAGAACACCGGCGTCCCGAGGTTGCGGACGCTGGTCGCATAGATGCGATAATGGTCGCGGCGATCCTGTCCGGAACGGCCGGCGGTGACGGCGAGGCTGCTTTCGAGCGCCTTGCGGACTTCGGCGCGCTGTTTGCGCGGGATGGCGAGGAGTTCGGCGTCGTCGTCGGCAGCGAGGTCGCGCGCGAAGCCCGCGTAAACGCCTTCCTCGACCGGCCAGCCCGCGGGCAGCGGTCCGCCGCGCAGTTCGACCGATGGAACGCCGAGTGAGTGCGCCATGTCGGCCGCGCCCTGCGCGAGCGTTGCCGCCACGGCGTCATTGTCGGCGAGGATGCCGCCGCCGACCGCGAAGCCGCTGGCGACCAGCGCCTGCCCGAACAGCGGCGAGCGGATATGGTGGAGCGGCAGGAGGCCGGTCAACGTGCCATCGGCGTCGCGCGCGGTGACGAGGTGGCAGCGGTGGCCGGTGGCCTTGGTGATCGCCTCGCACCAGGCGCGCGTGTGGAATGGGGTCGCTTGCGCGTGCGCGGCGACGTAGCTGTCCCACGCGGCGGCGTCGGACAGCGGTGCGGCGGTGAAGCTCGACACGGGCGCGTTCACGCCGCGTTGCGCCAAGGCTGCGCACGCTGCTGTTGCGCGGGGAGCAAGGCGTCGGCGCGCGTCCATTCGAAATCGGCGAGCAATTTCTTCAGCTTGCCCGCCATGGCCGACAGACCGCTATAGTGGCGGATCTTCGACCGGATCGGCGCGTCGGCGACGCGCGGCTGGCCCGGATCGATCTCCCACGGGTGGAAATAGAGGATCGCCGGGTGCCCCTCCGCGTTCATCCGCGCGATCGCCCAGCGCGTGAAGGCGTAGGGCAGCATCCGCATGAACCCGCCGCCGCCTGCCGCCAGCGTCCGGCCGGCAAAGCGCGCGGTCGTGACCGGCCATTCGACGAGGTCGCTGTCGGGGAGCGGGCGCCAGGCATGGCGCGGACTTTGCGGCCAGCCATAATGATCGTGGACGACAGGCGCGACGCTGCTCGAATAAGCATAGCCCTGTTCGGCAAGCACGGCATGCGCCCATGGTGTTCGCGTATCGACCGAGAAGCTCGGCGCGCGGTAGCCGCGGATCGCCACACCGCCGAGGTCTTCGAGGATCGCCCGCGTCTTCCGTAGGTCCGCCGCGAATTCGTCGGCGGCCATGTTGAAGACGCGCTTGTGGTCGTAACCATGGCTCGCCAGTTCGTGCCCGGCGTCGGTGATCCGCCTGATCAGCGCGGGATAATGTTCGGCGACCCAGCCGAGGGTGAAGAAGGTGCCCTTCGCCCCCGCATCGGCAAAAATCTGCAGTACCGCGTCGCAATTCGCCTCGACCCGGCATTCGAGCGTCGGCCAGTCGGCACGGTCGATCGTGCGCTCAAAGGCGCCGACCTGGAACCAGTCCTCGACATCCACCGACAGGCCGTTCTGCATTTTTCCTCACCTTCATCAGCGGGATAGCCGATTTTGGCCGGGTTGTCAGGCAGCCCAGGTCCGCGAGTTCGCGGGATTGGGAGCATTTTCGGGATCGCGCTCGACCCATTCGATCAGCAAGTCGAGCACGCGGCGGAGCGCGACGTCCTGTTCGACGAGGCGTTCCTCGAGCGACGCGATCTGCTTTTCCAGCGCGGCAAGCTGTTCGGGGTCGACCGCCGGCGCGGCGGGAGCCGGTTCGGGCGGGGTCAGTGTGATGACCGGCCCCGATTCGCCGGGCGCGGGTTCGGCGGGCGCGGCGAAGGGCGCCGGACCGTCGGCAACCGGTGCGGCGGCGCGCGCGGGCCATTCGGGTGCCGTTTCGTTCGCGGCTTGCGGCGCAGCGAAAGGCGCCACCACGGTTGCGGCAGCGGCCACGACCTCTTCGACGGGTAGCGGTGCCAGCGTCGACGCATCGATGCCGCGATCGGCCTCGATCTCTGCGACGACCGAGCGCACATTCTGCGCCGTGATGCGGTGCATCTGTTCGACCGCGCCATAGAGCAGCAGGCGGCTGACGAGCACGTTCAATTTGCGCGGCACGCCTTCGCTATAGTCGAAGATTTCCTCGAACGCGTCGGGGCTGAAGCTGGGATTGCCCGTCCAGCCGACCTTGCCGAGGCGGTGGAGGATATAGGGTTCGACCTCTTCGGGCTCCATCGGGTCGAGGTGGTGCGTCGCAATCACGCGCTGGCGCAGCTGCTCGAGCGTCGGCGAATGGAAGAGCGTCTGGCGGAATTCGGGCTGGCCGAGCAGGAAGATCTGGAGCAGCGAGTGACCGCCGAGCTGGAAGTTCGAGAGCATGCGTAACTCTTCGAGCGCCGAGATCGCGAGATTCTGCCCCTCGTCGACGATCAGCAGCGTGCGGCGACCGGCGCGCGCCTGTTCGCGGAGATATTCCTCCATCGAGCGCAGCAGTTCGGCCTTGCTCTGCCCTTCCCACTCGATGCCGAACTGTTCGGCGACGAGGCGGAGAAGATCGTCGCCCTCGACCTGCGTCGACACCAGCTTGACCGCGGTCAGGCGATTGGGGTCGATCGTGTTCATCAAATGGCCGACGAGCGTCGTCTTGCCCGCACCGACGTCGCCGGTGATGACGATGAAGCCTTCGCCCTGCGCAAGGCCGTAGCCGAGATAGGACATCGCTTTCCGGTGGGTACCGCTTTCGAAATAGAAATGCGGGTCTGGCGTCAGCTGGAACGGACGCCCGGTGAAACCATAGAACTGATCGTACATCGCAAAAATCCCGTTTGCTTGGTCAGAAGTTGTAACGAAGTCCCACCAAAGCTGAACCGATAAGCTGACTGTTGAAACCTTCTTGGTCGAAGGCGTTGAGGCTGGCCGCGGCCGTCCCGGTCAGGCCGCGCCAGAAGCGCCGCGCATAGGAAGCGGTCAGGCCGGCCGACTGAACGTCGCTGGCGCCCGGCGCGCCATTGTCGAAATAATTGACATAGCCCGACAAGCCGAGGTCGGAATCGACGTCGAGTTGGCGCCCCGCCGAGACGAAGAGATAATAATTCTCGTCCTTGATCCCGTTGAGATTGCCGATCGGCGATAGCAACGGCGCGAGCAATTTGCGCCGGTCGTAACCGACGCCGACGCCATAGCTCCACCCGCCGAAGCGCGACGACAAGGTCGCCTGGATACCGCGGCTGCGATATTGCGCCGAGGTCGCGTTGCCGAGCTGGTTGCTGAGGCAGCCGCCGCCCTGCTGGCCGAAGACGCACGGGTTGATGTCGCCGCTGATCGGGTTGCGGATCGGGTCGAATTGGGTCGGCAGTGCTGCAAGCCCACCCGACAGGCCGCGGCCGAAGCTCGACAGCCCGTCGTAGACGCCGACCTGGATCGAGGTCGCATGGTCGGCGCGATAGGTGAAGCTGCCGGTATAGATCGTATCGCCATAGCGGCGGCCGACCTTTGCGGTCAGCGATGTGCGGCGGCTCGGCTGCCACATCACGCCGGCGTCCCAGATCAGCCCGTCGGTGTCGAAAGACAGCTGGCGCGGGGTCGATTTGTCGGTGATGAAGCGACCGTTCGCATCACGCACGGGCACGCCATTGGCGTCGACAACTGGATTGCGCTGGCCGATCTCGATATCCTCGTAACCGACGCCGCCGAGCAGCGCGACGGTCGGGCCGATCGGCACCGTCACGTCGGCGCGGGCGAATTTGCCCTCGTAACGCTGGTCGAGCTGGCTCGCATCCTCGCGCTCCCAGCCGCCCGACACCTGCCACCCGAACGGCAGGTCTCCGGGCCGTGCGCCAACGCTGGCCCAGGCGACATGGTTCGTCGAGCTGTCGAAAATATCCTGCGGCTGCGTTCCCGGCGACAGGATCGCGGGTTCGTCGACTTCGACCTTGGTATAGCCGAAGCGATAACCCGCCCCGACGTCGAGCCCACCGATGCGGCGCGCGAAGGTCGGGCCAGCGTACAGCGAATAAATGTCCGCGACATTGCTGGCGTCGCCGATGAACAGCCCGCTGGCGGCGCCCTGTCCGTCGGCGCGGGTGCGCGTCGCGAGCGCGCCGCCTTCGAGGTTCAGGCCGCGCGCCGCCTCGATCCGGCCGCGCAGAAGGCCGCTGACCATGTCCGAATCGCCAAGATCGTCGTTCCATCCGATACGATGTTCGTAGCGAATGGATCCCGCGAGTTCGGCGCGGTTGGTCGCGATCGCGGCATCCACCCCGACCGCGAGGTTCGTATAGGTGAGGACGTCGCCGCCGTTCTTGAGGTCGGCGGTCAGCACCTGGTCGATTTCGAGATAGGGACTGACGGCGACCGTCCGCTGGGTGCGGCGGCGCTCGGCGCGCTTCTCCGAGCGCCCCTGCTCGGGCGCGGGCGCGCCGGCCGATGTTGCATTATCGCCGCCCGAGGCGGGACCGCCCGAAAATTGCGCATGCGCGCCCGTCGCCGTCCCGGCGAGCAGCAGGGCCGCCAGCGTCGACAGATGACGCATGGTGGTCGTGGTGCGCATCACGCGCCTCCTTGTCCGTAATAAGTCCCGAAGCGGCGGCCGCCCGGCGAGAATTTGACCCCGTTGAGGAGCAGCTGGATATGCGGGCACGCGCCCATCAGCCCGATCGCGTCGCGCAGTGCCGATTCGAGCGTCTCGTCGGCGCGCACGACCATGATCGTCTGTCCGACGTGCCCCGCGAGCACCGCGGCGGGCGATGCCGCGAGCACCGGCGGCGAATCGATGATGAGGATGCGGCCCGGCGCGCCCGCTTCAAGCTGCGCGAGCAACGCTTCGGTGCGCGCCGAGGCGAGGAGTTCGGTGTCGTGCATATGGCCGGTGCCCGCGGGCATGACCTTCAGCCCCGGAATATCGGTCTGGATCAGGCAGTCGCCGAGCGGCAGGTGAGGATCGGCGAGCGCGTCCATCAGGCCGGGACCGTCTTCGAGGCCCAAAGCTTCGAGAACGCTCGGCTTGGCGATGTCGGCATCGATCAGCAGCACGTCGTGATCCGCCTCGACCGAAAGGCTCAAGGCAAGGTTGACCGCGGAGAAGGTCTTGCCCTCGCCCGGGTTCGCCGAGGCGATGAGCACACGGTGGCCGCGCGGCAGGATCGGGCGATTGCCGACACCGCCGAAATTGCGGATCAGCTCGCGCTTCACGATGCGATATTCTTCGGAAATGCCCGTGACGGGCGTCCCGGGCACAATCATGCCGCGCGATGCAAGGCGCGCGCGGTCGACCGTTCCCTGCCGCGTCGGGACGATCGCAGGCGCTGCCTTGGCGACATCCTTGCGCGGCGACGGCTTCGGCGCGACAGGCGCAGCTTCGACCGCAGGCGCCGCCTCGACCACGGGATCGAGGATTTCGGGCTGCGGCGCTTCAGTCGCGGGCGCAGCCTCGACCTTCTTCGCCTTCTTGGGCGCTTCGGGCGGCAGTTTCGACACGTCGATCGTCGGCGCATTGGCCGCGGGATCGAGGCCGAACATATCGGCCGCGCGTTCGAGGAGCGAAGGCGGACGCTTGACTTTGCGTTGGTCGTTCATGTCATCGTCCCCCGTCACGCAACCATGCCGCGCTGGATGAATTCGGCGACCAGCAGCAAGGCATAGAGGCCGACGAGTGCGCCCCCGCCGCCCGCGAGCCAGATGAGTTTCTTGCGCCGGTCGAGATGGCGTTCCGCCGTCACGACTTCGGTGATCGATCCGATTACTGGCAGGCCGCTTGCGCGTTCGAGCTTTGCCGCGGTCGCATAGCTCGTGCGCACCTGGCCGAGCCCGAAGGCCGCGCCGATGCCGCCGCCGATACCGGCGAGCAGGACGAGCGTCAGGAACAACGGCCGGTTGGGCGCCGCGGGGCTGGTCGGTTTCGAGGGCGGGTCGAGCAGTTCGATCTTGATAGCATCGGTTTCGGTCTGGACCTCGCCGCGCATGCGGACCTGTTCGCGCTGCGCGAGCAATTTGTCATACTGCGCCTTGAACGCGGTATATTCGCCGTTGATCCGGTCATATTCGGCGGCAATGCCGGGGTTCTGGATCTGCTGCGAGGTGATCTTAGCGATGTCGCCCGTCAGCTGCGCCTTTCGCGCCGAAAGCGCGCTGACGGTCGCCTGGCGTTCGGCGCGCATCGCCGCGAGCGAGGCATAGGCGGGATTTTGCGAATTGCCGCCGCCACTGGCGCCCGCGCCTTCGCGGTCGGCGATGGCTTTCAGCGAGGCGATCTGGCTTTTCAGCGCGATGATATCGGGGTGCGCGTCGGTCAGCCCGCGCGCGCGCATCGACGAGAGTTCGTTCTGCGCCCCGGCGAGCTGCTGGCGCGCAACGCCGCCGCCCACGCCGCCCATGCCGGGGACGTTGATCGTCGCGGGGGTCGAGGCAAGCTGGCCGTTCGCGGCGGCTAGCTGCGCCTGCGCCGACACGAGCTGCGAATCGATCTGGCCGAGTTCGGCGCGCGCCGCATCGACGCGCTGCGCCGGCGATCCGGTGCCGCCGGGGATCAGGCCAATATTCTGCGCCTCGAACGCGCCGCGGCGCGCTTCGACTTCGCGCAGCGCCTTTTCGCGGTCGGCGATCTGGGCGTCGAGGAATTTCAGGCCTTCGCGCGCGTTCATCCGGCCGCCGCGCAGCTGGTCGTCGCGGAATACGGTGATCAGGCTGTCGAGCACGCCCGAGGCGAGCTTGGCATTGTCGGCGTCGGACAGGCTGCCGACCGCGACGCTCGAGGTGATTTCGAAGATATTATCCTGCTGCGGAACAACCTTGATATTCTTTTGCAGCATCGCGACGGCGCCGGCCTTTTCGCGTTCGTTCGCGCCGGCGGGAAGCAAGCCGGTGGTCGCGGCGACCTTTTCCATGTTGCGCGCGCTGGTCAGCGTTTCGCGGATCTGGTCGAGCTGCGGACGCCCGCCACCGCCCTGTGCGTCGTCGGGAAGGATTTCGTTGACGTCGACGAGCAGGCGGGCGCGGCTGTCATAGCGGTTGGGGATCGACGCGATCGCCAGCCAGCCGAGGATGCAGATGCCCCACGCCACCGCCAGCACGAGCCACCGGCGCGTCCAGACGCTGTGCAGCGCCACCCGGAATTCGTCGTAAAGGCTGGTCATCGGTCGAAATGGATCCTTGGGAGATGGGTGAGAGGCCGCCGGCCGATATCAGAACATGCTTTCGGGGATGATGATCACATCGCCCGGCTGAAGCCGCACGTTCGCCTTGATATCGCCGCGCTTGATCAGGTCATTAAGCCGCAGGCCGAACTCCTGCTGCTTCCCACTGCCCTTGTCGAAACGGACGAGTCGTGCCTTGTTTCCAGCGGCATATTCGCCAAGGCCGCCGACTGCAATCATTGCGTCGAGCACGGTCATATTGGCGCGGAACGGGATCGACGCCGGTTTCTCGGTCGCGCCGACGACGCGCACTTGTTGCGAGAAAGTGCTGTTGAAGCTGGTGACGATCACGCTGACGATCGGATCGGTGATATATTGGCTGAGCTGGAGCTTGAGGTCCTGCTGCAGCATCGTGGGGGTTTTCCCCACCGCGGGCATGTCGGTGATCAGCGGGGTGGTGATGCGCCCGTCGGGGCGCACCTGGACCTTGCCGCCGAGTTCGGGGTTGCGCCACACGAAAATCTGGAGCTCGTCGAGCGGGCCGATGATATATTCCTCGCCCGGCCCTTCCTGGTTCGCGACGAAGTTCGCGCTGGGCAGCTGCGGCGCAGGGCCGCCGGCGCCCATGCAACCCGTCAGCGCGGTCGCGGCGATGCCCGACACGAGCGCGGCGCGCGCGATGCGGAGCGAGGGGAACGAAGCCATAATCCATCAACCTTTCGAGCCGTCAGGGGGGCCGCGGTCCGGAAACTCCGCGGCGACAGCCATTGCGTCAGCCTCCGCCATTGCTCGAAAAGGGTGAACATAATGTTAGTATTGACATAAGTTTGGACCGCGCTCGTCGCAAACTGTCCCGATGAGGAACAGATTCAGGCGCGTCAAACGAGCATTTCGCGCGCCGGCCCCTGCCCCAGGAAGGTCGCCGGGCTCGCGCTCGCGCCATAGGCGCCGGCGAGGAAGATCGCGATGAGATCGCCGACCTCGGCGCGGGGGAGCGCGACCTGATCGCCGAGGCGGTCGAGCGGGGTGCAGAGACAGCCGACGACCGAGACGGTTTCGGTGGGCTCGCGGCCGAAGGCGCCCGCGACGGCGATCGGATAGTTGCGGCGGATCACGGTGCCGAAATTGCCGCTGGCAGCAAGCTGGTGGTGGAGGCCGCCGTCGGTGACGAGGAAGGTTTCACCATGGCTGGTCTTCCGGTCGACGATGCGGGTGAGATAGACCCCCGCCTCGGCGACGAGCCAGCGGCCGAGTTCCATCGCGAAATGGCTTTTGGCGAGCACCGGGTCGCGCACCGCCAGTGCCTCGCCGAGCGCGGCGCCTACGGCCCGCACGTCGACCGCCGTGTCGCCGGGGAAATAGGGCACGCCCATCCCGCCGCCGAGATTGACGAGCGGCGGGGTCTCTCCAATCTCGTTCGCGAGCCGCGCCGCGAGCGCGACAGTCTGCGCCTGCGTGTCGGCGATAGCGGTGGCGTCAAGCGCCTGTGATCCCGCAAAAATATGGAAGCCCTGCCAGTCGGCCCCGGCGTCGATCAGGCGGCGGACGAGCGCCGGGACCTCGGCGGCGTCGACCCCGAAAGGCTTGGCGCCGCCGCCCATCTTCATCCCCGACCCCTTGAGGTCGAAGTCGGGATTGACGCGCACCGCAAGGCTGGGCGTGAGGCCGAGATGCTCCGCGATCGACAGCGCGCGTTCGGCCTCGCCCACGGATTCGAGATTGAGCGTCGCGCCGGCGCTGATCGTCGCCTCGAGTTCGCGATCGCGTTTGCCGGGGCCGGCAAAGCTGATGTCGCCCGCCGGCATCCCGCTCGCGAGCGCGGCCTTGAGTTCGCCGCCCGAGGCGACATCGAACCCGTCGACGAGCCGCGCCATGAAGGCGAGCAACGGCGCGTAGGGGTTCGCCTTCATCGCATAGTGGAGCTGCACCCCGCCGGGCATCGCGGCGCGCCATTCGGCGACGCGCGCGGTCAGCATCGCGCTGTCGTAAACGAACAGCGGCGTGTCGCCCGCGACGTCGGCGAGCGCCTCGGCGCGGTCACCACCGACTAGCAGCATGCCGCTGACATCGGCGCGAAAACCGGGCGGGATGGGGCCGTGCGGTTTCATGCCGTCACCTCCTTGGCCCAATCGGCGGCGATCGCCACGCGGTCGAGCTTGCCATTGGGATTGCGCGGCAGGGCATCGCGCCATTCGATCGCCTGCGGCTGCATGAAATTGGGGAGATTCTGGCGGAGATATCCGGACAGCCCCTCCTCGTCGGCGACGCCATCCTTGCCGCGCACGATCAGGACGATCGCGGCGCCGAGCCGCGGGTCGGGAACGCCGAAGGCGACTGCCTCATAGATCAGCCCCGAAGCGACAGCGACATCCTCGACCTCGGTCGGGCTGACGCGGTTGCCCGCGGTCTTGATCATCGCATCGTCGCGTCCGACGAAATAGAGGAGATGGTTGGCGTCGCGGCGCACGGTGTCGCCCGACCACACCGCCATGCCGCCATATTCGGAGGCGCGCGGCGCGGGCTTGAAGCGCTGCGCGGTGCGTTCCTCGTCCTGCCAATAGCCCTTGGCGACGAGCGGGCCGCAATGAACGAGTTCGCCCGCTTCCTCGTCGGCGGCGATCGTGCCGTCGGGTCGGCACACGAGAATCTCGGCGTGCGGGATCGCGCGGCCCATCGAGGTCGGATGATCGGCGACGAGTTTCGGATCGAGGAAGGTCGAGCGGAACGCCTCGGTCAGCCCGTACATCGGGTAAATATCGGCGTTCGGAAACGTCCTGCGCATCGCGTCGATCAGCGACGGCGTCAGCGCGCCGCCGCTGTTGGTCAGGCGTTTCAGATGCGCCGCCGTTTCGGCAGGCCATTCGGCCTCGACGAGTTGAACCCAGAGCGGCGGCACGCCCGCCACCGTCGTCGCCTTGTGCCGCGCGACCGCCTTCACGACGTCGCGCGCGGTCAGATAGTCGAGCGGCGCGACCGTGGCGCCCGCATACCAGGTCGAAAGCAGCTGGTTCTGACCATAGTCGAAGCTGAGCGGCAGCACGGCGAGCACCCGATCCTCCGGCGCGATCCTGAGATAGGTCGCGACGCTCTCGGCACCGAGCCACAGGTTCGCGTGGCTGAGCATCACGCCCTTCGGCCGCCCGGTCGAGCCGCTGGTGTAGAGGATCGCGGCGAGGTCGCCCGGCTCGGCGATCGAGAGCGGAAGCCCCTGCCCGCCCGAATCAATCACTTCCTCGCCGATCTTCAGATCCTGCGCCACGCATTCGTCGGGCAGTCCGTCGCCGAGCATCTCGGCGCGCGCGCCATTGGTGACGAGCAATTTCGCCCCGCTGTCCGACAGGATATGCGCGACCTGCGGCCCCTTGAGCAGCGGATTGACCGGCACATGGATCAGCCCCGCGCGCGCCGCGGCAAGCGGCATCAGGCAGGCGAGCCGCGTCTTCGCGCTCCAGCTTGCGACGCGTTCGCCGGGGCCGCCGGCCTGCTCGATCAACCATGACGCCAGCCGGCCAACGCCGGCGTCGAGCTCGGCGAAGGTCGTGACGCGGTCGCCGATCAGCAGCGCAGCCGCATCGGGCGCGCCACAGCGGGCGAGATGGTCGAGAGGAAGCGAGGGCGGGTTTTTGACTTTGGTCATCGGCTGTTAGGACTGGAGTGATAGAGGGCGGCACCATGCAAGGGAACGGTGAACATCACGCTAATGATGATGCGGCGCGCGCCGCAGGCTTCGCCGTGCCATTTGACCGGCCCGAATGGTTTGACCTGCTCGCGGCGCATGGCTTTGCGGGTCTCGGCCGGTTCGATGCGCGCGGCGAGGCTGACGCCACGACCGCATGGCTGCCGCTCCGGGTCGAGGAGCCCGGGCATCTCGCGGGGCTGACGAACTGGTACAGCTTCGCGATCCGGCCGCTCTATGCGGGCGGCGGCGATCGCAGCATCGCGCTCCTGGACCTCTTTCGCAATTTGCGCGCGAAGGCTGCGCGGCTGTCGCTCTATCCGGTTCGCGACGAGGACCGGCGAGATATCGTCGCCGCGCTGCGCGACGCGGGCTGGTGGGTGAAAGCCGCCCCGGCCGGCGATCGCCACTGGCTCGACCTTGGCGAGATGGACCATGACGCCTGGTGGGCGAGCCGCCCGGGCGCGTTGCGGAGCACCGTCCAGCGCAAGGCGAAGAAGGGTATCGTCGATATCCAGCTGCTGACCGATTTCGATGCCGAAAGCTGGGCCGCCTATGAGCAAATTTATGCCGCGAGCTGGAAACCCGAAGAGGGTCATCCCCCGCTGCTCCGCGCCTTTGCCGAGGCCGAGAGCGATGGCGGCCGGCTGCGCATGGGAATCGCGCGCATCGACGGCGTGCCGGTTGCGGCACAATATTGGACCGTCGAGGACGGCACCGCCTTCATCCACAAGCTCGCGCATGTCGAGGATAGTTTGAAAGCCTCTCCTGGCACTTTGCTGTCGGCGGCGCTGTTCCGCCATGTCATCGAGGTCGACGGCGTGAAGCACGTCGATTTCGGCACCGGCAACGATGGCTACAAGCGCGACTGGATGAACCGGCACGACCCGCTGTGGCGCATCGAGGCTTTCAATCCGTCGCGGCTCGCGGCATGGGGTCCGGCATTGAAGGCATTTGCCCGTTCCGTTCTGAGGAAAGAAAAGTGACCGATAACAGCTCCGTCGACGCCACCCTCCGCGCCCTGCTCGCCGATGTGCTCGGCCTTGGAGACGATCGCGCCGCGGCGCTGACTGAGGATAGCGGGCTGTTCGGCGAACTGCCCGAGTTCGATTCGATGGCGGTCGCGACGGTGCTGACCGAGATGGAAGACCGGCTGGGCATCCTCATCGACGATGACGAGATCGACGGCGAAATCTTTGAAACCTACGGCAATTTGCTCGCCTTTTCGCTGCGCAAAGTGACCGACTGATCCCGGATGCGCGCATGAGCGAACATCGGCTGCGCATCGACCCCGCGGGCACGCCCCGCGCCACCATCCTGATCGTCCCACCGCTGTTCGAGGAAGCGAACCGCACGCGCCGTACGCTGGTGCTCGCAATGCGTGCGTTGGCGACCGACGGATTTGCGGTGCTGCTGCCCGACCTGCCGGGGCAGAATGAGAGCCTTGTTCCGCTCGTCGAGGTCGATCTGGTCCGCTGGCAGGATGCGCTCGTCGAGCTGGTATCCGCAATCGATGGCCCTGCGATCATCGCCTCGTTTCGCGGCGGCGCGCTGATCGACCACAAGGCGGATGCCGGAGCATGGTGGCGCCTTGCCCCCGTCGGCGGCGCGTCGCTGCTCCGCACGCTGATGCGCGCGCGCGTGAGCGCCGACCGCGAGGCGGGTGTGGCGTCTTCGCTCGAAAGCCTGCAGGACGAAGCAACAACTGCACCGCTGTTGCTCGCTGGCAATCGCCTGTCTCCCGCCATGGTCGCAGAGCTCGGCGCGAGCGAGGCGCAGGCGGTCGAGCCGTTGCGCAGCGTCGGCCTCGGCGCGAACGGCATCGCGGGAACGCCGCTGTGGTTGCGCGCCGAGCCCGGCGAAGACGCCGCGATGGCAGCGGCGATCGCGGCCGATATTTCCGCATGGAGCAAGACATGCGGCATCAGCTGAGTTTCACCTGCGGAGGCGACACGCTCGCCGCGACGCTCGACGAAGCGCCGGGCAGCACCGGCCTGCTGATCGTGTCGGGCGGCAACGAAATCCGCAGCGGCGCGCATCGCGGGATGGCGATGCTCGCGGCACGGATCGCCGATGCGGGCTATCCGGTATTCCGTTTCGACCGGCGCGGGATCGGCGACAGCGAGGGCGCGAACGGGGGGTTCGAGAGCAGCGGACCCGATATTGCCGCGGCGATTGCGGCATTTCGCGGGGCCGCGCCGCGGATCACGCGCATCGTCGCGTTCGGCAATTGCGATGCGGCAAGCGCGCTGTTGCTGCACCAGCCGCTCGCGCTCGACGCGCTGATCCTTGCCAATCCCTGGACTTATGACGGCGACCAAGCAGAAAGCACGGACGAACCCGCGCTGCCTCCCGCCGCCGCCATCCGCGCGCGCTACTGGTCGCGGCTGAAAGATCCG
>JAESGS010000444.1_pt1 | contig 32023 bp, 22 predicted proteins | sample 9269761 | NCBI WGS metagenome assembly JAESGS01 (sample SAMN15741799, study PRJNA653493) | algae metagenome | isolation source: Cyanosarcina radialis HA8281-LM2 and co-occurring heterotrophs from damp... | place: USA: Makauwahi cave, Hawaii | collected 2011-01-06 | reverse complement strand
AAGTCGAAGCCGGACTTCGGAAGTCTGGTCCCCGCGCTTCCCTCCACAAAGCTTCCGGGTCGCGGCTAAACGTCGTCCTTCCTTTTTCGCGATTGTTTGCGCGGCGCGTTCTCCTCCACGATCGAGGCGGCCGCCTTTCGCACTTCCTCCGCGGACGGCGTCCGCTTGTACCGCACCACCTCCGGGCCGAACGCCGCGTCGTCCGCCTCGTCCGCCCGCATCGCCTCGGACACGACCAGCACGAACTGCCCCGGTACGTGCTTCTTCAGCCGCTTGTAGTGCTCCTCCACGGCCGCCTTCCGCCAGAACCCGAACAGCTCGACGAACACCTCCTGCCCGGTCTTCGTGTACGTCAGCTTGAAGTCCGGGACCCACACGCCGTCGCTCCCCAGCGGGATCGGGTTCGGCTCGTCCGCGAGCAGCCAGTCCTCGGCCGTCGCCCGGAAGTTCTCGGCGAACACCGCGACCTCCGGCGGGGTGTACGTCCCGAAGTCTGGGGCGTGCGACCGCAGCCCGTCGGTGGCGCTCAGCGCGAACAGCTTCGGCTTCTTCTGCGCCCCCCACAGCACGTCCGCCTGCAGGTCGAACGCCCGGCAGTGCAACAGCGTCGGCAGGAACAGCGCGAGTTGCAGCCCGTACTTCTGCGTGGACGAGAACAGCGACAGCGGCCCGTCGAGCTTGATCGTGTAGCTGGCGTTCGGGGCCTGTTGGATGGTGCAAATGAGCCGGTGGAACTTGATCGCGCGGAACAGTTGCCGGAACCGCGCCGCCGTCTCGCCCCAGACGCGGACCTCCATCCCGGTGGACCGCAGCAGCATGGCCTGCGCGAGCGCCACGTTGTACCGGTGCAGCAACTGCTCGGCGGTGATGTCGGCGAACTTCAGCACCCGCTGCTCGTCCGCCAGGTCCGCGAAGAGCGCCAACTCGATCTGCTCGACCGACTGGTTCAGCTCCTCCGCCGCCTGCGAAATGACGGCGGTGCGGTCGAACGCCACACCGGTCTTCGCCGCGAGCTGCCGGTGGACGGCCGCGAGGCGGAACGCCGCCTCCCGCACGTCCGGCGGCGGCAGCTCGGACGCGACCTCGAACTCGCACCGGTCCGCGAGCAGCTTCGCCAGCCCCTGGTGGACGAGCTGCGTCGGGCCGGAGCTAATGTAGTTGGCCAGCTCCTCTTCGATCTCGCCGCGGGTGTGGCCGGGGGCGTCGCGGTAGACGAACAGGAGTTGTTCCGCGACGGCCCGCCAGTGGTCGTCGTGCGGGTTGAGGTACATCGGCACGAGCTTGTTCCGGGCGTGCCGGACGCGGACGAGTTTGCCGGTGAGCATGGGGGTATGGTATCACCCGGCCGCGACGGTATGATTCAAGTGCGTCCGCGGCCGAGAGGTGTCCGATGTCCCCGCACGAACTTCAGCAGAGGATGGAAGACCTGTTCAACCGCGAGGGGGCCATGATCCCGGTCGTCCTGGAGCGGGCGACCGGCGAGCGGGTCATCCTCGACAAGATCGAGCAGGCCGACTTCGGGCCGACGGAACTCGTCGTCCGGCGGCGGACGACGAGCCGCGTCGAGCGGCTGAAGTATTCCGAGATCGCGAAGGTGTACGGCCTGGAAGAGTTGCCGCCGCCGCCCGGCGCGATGGGGTACGCCGAGTTCCACGAAACGCTGCCGCGGTTCAAGCACCGCGAACCGTTTCGGCCGTTCGTGATCGAGCTGACGAACGGCGAGTCGATCCCGATCCTCGTCCCGACCGGCATCGCGATGGCCGGGCGGTTCGCCTCGATCTACCCGAAGGACCAACCCCGCATCCTCATCACTTACGACCAAGTTGCACGAATCGCCGACGTGGAACTCGTCGCGGCCGCGGGGTAGTCGTCATGCGTCGCGACACGTTCGAGGCGGCCCTCCGGCAAATGTGCCACCGCGTTCCGTTCCAACGGTTCACGGTGGAACTCGTCAACTGTGTCCGGCTCATCGGCTATCACCCGGAGGTGTTCGTCCAGGACGGTGACCTGGTCAGCTACACCGACGTAGACGGCGGGGAGCAGCTCTTCGACGCCTCGTGCGTCGCGCGGGTCGCCCCGTTCGTCATCCCGCAGGAACTCCGGTACACGTAGCCGGCCGCTCACCCGTACTTCTTGTGGCACGCCTCGGACGTCATCTTCGCGGCCTTCACCAGCCCGCCGGCCAGCTTCTCCCCGTCCGGGTCCACGTACAGCCGGCCGGAGGTCCCCTTGATCGTCGGGTCGTACCCGGTCACGTGGACGTTGAAGATGTACGCCGTCTCGGACGCCGCCTTGAACCAGTGGACGTTGTCCTTGTGGTCCGAGATCGTGGACAGCTCCCCGGCCTTGAACGTCCGGTCGATCGTCGGCTTGATGACGTAGTGGTCCTTGAGCGTCTCCACCCGGTCGTAGTGCCGGCCGTGCCACTCGCCCCGCAGGACGATGAACCCGGTACACATGTTGAGGTGGCCGTGCGGCACGACCGACCGGTCCTTCTTGCACCCGAACACCTGCTTGCCGAACGTCAGCTCCGTCGGCAGCCCCTCGACTTTCTTCAAATCGATGCCGGCGCTCAGCGCCCCGTTCGCGGGCAGCTTCTTCTCCTTGACGATGTCGTCGAGCTTGACGAGCTTGACGAGTGATTCGAGGTCCACCCGCTTGTAAAGCTCCTCCATCTTCGTTTGAAATTCGAGGTCCGTCAGCTTCCGGCCGCGGAGGTCTTCCGTCATCGCGACGAGGTCCTTGAGCCACGCGTTGATCGTCGGCTTGACGGACTCGGCGAACAGGTTGCGGCCCCAGGCCATCTCGATGAACCCGAAGGCGACGAGGGAGCCGAGGGCGGTGTGCGCGAACTGGCGGCGGTCGGGACTCATGACGAACTCCGGGGATGGGATGACACGAGCGTACCCGGCCGGCCGGGCGAAGTCCAGTTCGTAAGAAGTACCGCGAGGCCCCCATGTTCTGGCGACTCTTCGTCACGTACCTCGCGCTCGTCGTCACCGCCGTCGGGCTGGTCGGCGTCATCGTGCTCCGCCGGACGGACGGGCACGCCCTCTTCTACGAACTCTCCCGCGAGGTCGTCACCGCGGCCGCCGGCATCGCGCTGCTGTCCGTGGCCCCGGCGTACCTGCTCGCCCGGCAGTTCACCCGGCCGCTGAACGAACTCGCGGACGGCGCGCGGCGGCTGGCCGACGGCGAGTTCGGGCACAAGCTGCACGCCGTCGAGGGCCGGGAGTTCAACGCCCTCGCCCGGACGTTCAACGACATGAGCTACCAGCTCGCCGTCACGTTCGACCAGCTCGCCCAGGACCGCGAGCAGCTCCGCATCATCCTGTCCGGCATGGTCGAGGGCGTCGTCGCGCTCGACAACGACCAGCGGCTCTTGTTCGCCAACGACCGGGCGGCCGCGCTATTGGAGTTCGACCCGGCCACGGCCGTCGGCCGGAAGCTGTGGGAGGTGAACCGGCAGCGGGCGGTGCAAGAGATCGTGGAGAAGGCGCTCGCCGGCGGGCAGCCGCACCGGGAGGAACTCGACTGGAAGGGGCCGGGGGCGAAGAACCTCGCCGTCTACGTGTCGCGGCTGCCGGGGCCGAACTCGCCGGGCGCGGTCATGGTGCTGCACGACATCACCGAGCTGCGGCGGCTGGAACGGGTGCGGCAGGACTTCGTCGCGAACGTGTCGCACGAGCTGAAGACGCCCCTGGCCGTGATTCAGTCGAACATCGAGGCGCTGCAGGACGGCGCGGTCGAAGACCCGGACGCGCGGGGGCCGTTCCTGGAGCGGGTCAAGCACGAGGCCGACCGGCTGGACGAATTGATCCAAGACCTGCTGCGGCTGGCGAAGATCGAGTCCGGGGCGCAGCCGCTGGAGCTAACGGCCGTGCCGCTGGCCGCGGCCATCGCCGAGTGCCTGGAACGCCAGACGACGCGGGCCGAGGGGAAGTCGATGCAGCTGATCGAGGTCCCGCCGAAGGGGGCGGCGGGGGTCGCGGCTTACGCCGACGCGGACGCCGTCGGGCACATCCTGGACAACCTGGTGGACAACGCGATCAAGTACACGCCGAACGGCGGAACGATCACGGTCCGGTGGGCGGCGACGGACCACCACGTCCAGGTCGAGGTGCAGGACACCGGCATCGGCATCGCGGCGGCCGACCTGCCGCGGGTGTTCGAGCGGTTCTTCCGGGCCGACCGCGCCCGCCACCGGGCCGCCGGCGGGACCGGCCTCGGGCTGGCGATCGTCAAGCACCTCGTCCAGGCGCAGAACGGCCAGGTGACGGTGACGAGCCAACTCGGCCACGGCAGCACCTTCAAGGTCACCCTCCCGCGGGCGAAAGACGTGACCTCCGCGTGACCACCCCTGGTCACCTCCTGACCGGCCGGTGCTGAAAACCGGCTCATCTCCCCGCGGCCGCGGCCGGCACTCGGTTTGCCTGCGTAGCATGGGAGTATCCCACCCCGGAGAGTTCACATGGTCCGACGCCTCGCGTTCCTCCTCCCGTTGCTCGCCGTCGCCGCGTTGCCCGCTTCCGCCCAACAGAGGCCGACGAAGGCCGAGTGGCAGGCCGTCGTCGATAAGGCCACGGCGTTCCTGAAGGCGAACCAGAAGCCGGACGGCAGTTGGGGCACGGCCCCGCAGGGCATGGGCGTCAGCGGCGTCGTCGTCACCGGGCTGTTGCAGAGCGGGCAGTCGCCGGACACGGAGCCGGCGGCGAAGGGGCTGGCGTACATCGAGAGCCTCGTGAACCCGAAGGCCGGGCACATCGCCGGGGCCGACCCGCGGGTCGGGTTGCAGAACTACGTCACCAGCGTGAACGTCATGGCCCTCGCCGCGGCGAAGCGGGACGCGAAGTACAAGCCGGTGATCGGCACGGCGTCCGACTTTCTGAAGAAACTCCAGTGGGACGACGGCGAGGGGAAGACGGAGAAGGACGACTTCTACGGCGGGGCCGGGTACGACAGCAAGAGCCGGCCGGACCTGTCGAACACGCAGTTCTTCCTGGACGCCCTCAAGGCCGCCGGCGCGGGCAAGGACGACCCGGCGATCAAGAAGGCGATGGTGTTCGTCAGCCGGTGCCAGAACCTGAAGACGGAGCACAACGACCAGCCGTGGGCCGGGACGATCAACGACGGCAGCTTCATCTACTCGGCGGCCGGCGGCGGCTCGACGAAGACGAGCGACGAGGCCGGCGCGCCCCTGACCGGGTACGGCAGCATGACCTACGCCGGGATCAAGAGCATGATCTACGCCGGCATCTCGAAGGACGACCCGCGGTTCAAGGCGGCCCTCGGGTGGGCGCGGAAGAACTACACGCTGGACCAGAACCCCGGCATGCCGAAGCAACTGGCGGGGCGGGGGCTGTACTACTACTACACGACGTTCGCGAAGACGATGAGCGTCCTCGGCGAGGAGACGTTCGAGGACGACAAGGGCGGGAAGCACGACTGGAAGGCCGACCTGTTCGCGGCCCTGGCGAAGCGGCAGAAGGCGGACGGCAGTTGGACGAACGACACCGACCGCTGGATGGAGGGCGACCCGAACCTCGTCACCGGGTACGCGCTGATCTGTTTGGGCTACTGCAAGCCGGAGTGAGTAAACTACGTTTGGCGGCGACCGGTATATAGCCGCCGGCTTGCCGGCGGGGTTTTGGGTTCGCAAAACCCCGCCGGCAAGCCGGCGGCTATATAGTCCGCGTCGTGGCCCCACGAGGCTCCCTCCATGCGCTCCCCCCTCGCCGCGTTCGCGGTCCTCGCGCTCGTCGTCACCGCCACCGGCCACACCTTCCCGGACCAGCGGGCCGAGCGGGAGATCAACGTCCGCATCTCGGACACGACCGTCCGCGTCAAGTACAAGCTCGAGATCAACGCCATCACGATGGCCGTCGAGGGGAACCAAATCCTCAAGAAGGACGACTACGGAACCATCAAGGGGCCGCGCGACCTGGCGCGGGTGTACGCGAAGCGGAAGGCCGCGCTGCTCATGGACGGGCTGGACGCGAAGCTCAACGACGGCGACCGGCTGGAGTGGGCGCACAACGCGGACAAGCTCGACATCACCGCCGAGAGCGACCAGCAGTTCATCCTCCGGTTCGAGTTCGACGCGGCCTGGAACCCGCCGCCCGGTGGCACGTCGAAGTTCGTCTTTGAAGACCACACGTTTCAGAACAGCGACGGCACGGACACGTTCCCCGGCAAGGTCGTGCTGACGCTCGCGGAGTTCGGGACGGCGCTGAGCGTCAGCGACGTGAACGACCCCCGCGGGCTGCAAGGCAAGTCGCCGCTGACGATGACGCCGAAGGAGAAGCGGCAGCTCCGCACCGCGACGGCGGAGTTCACCCGCCGCCCGCAGGGGCGGTCGAGCAGCCTTCCGCCGGCGGCCGCGGAAACGACTTCGTCGCCCCTGCCGCCGCAGGAGAAGCCGGGCCTCGTCGAGGGGATGTGGAAGAACGGCCTGTCGTCGCTGTTCGACTCGGACGCCGGGATCGGCCTGCTGTTACTCGCGGCGCTCGTGTTCGGCGCGGGGCACGCCTTCACGCCGGGCCACGGGAAGACGCTGGTGGCGGCGTACCTCGTCGGCGAGCGCGGCACGATCCGGCACGCCCTCGTCCTCGGCCTCTCGACGACGATCGCGCACACCGGGTCCGTCATCGCGCTGGCGTGCGCCCTCTGGTACTTCTACGGCAGCAACGTCCCGAAGGAGGCGCAGGGCTGGCTGCAGTTCGCCGGCGGGATGCTCATCTTCCTCGTCGGCCTCTGGCTCCTCCAGCGGCGGCTCGCCGGCAAGGCGGACCACGTCCACTTCGGAGCGGGGCATCACCACCATCACCACGGCCACGATCACGACCACGTCCACGTCCACGGCCCGGACTGCGACCATCACCATCACCACGACCACCCGCCGGAGAAGACCGGGTGGCTTCGCGTCGTCCTCCTCGGCATCGGCGGCGGCCTCGTGCCGTGCTGGGACGCGGTGATGCTGCTGTTCCTGGCCATCTCGTTCGGCCGGCTGGCGTTCGCCGTGCCGCTGCTCGTCGCGTTCAGCGTCGGCCTGGCGGCGGTCCTCGTGCTGCTCGGCGTGGCGGTCGTGCTGGCCCACCGGGCCGGCGGCAAGAAGTACGGCGAGCGGAAGTGGTTCCGGCGGTTGCCGATCATCAGCGCCGCCCTACTCGTGCTGATGGGCCTCTGGCTCGCCCGCGACGGCGTCCAGATGCTCATGCCCGCGAAGCCGACCCCCGCCCTCTCCGAGTGACTTCATGCGCGTCGTCGAGTTGGAAGTCCGGCACGTCCGCGTGCCGTTGAAGAAGCCGATCAAGCACGCCTCGCACGCCCGGACGGAGACGGACAACGTCGTCGTCCGGTGCAAGCTCGGCGACGGCTCGACCGGGTACGGCGAGGGCGTCCCGCGGGACTACGTCACCGGCGAGACGGTCGAGTCCGCTATCGAACTGCTGAAGCGAAGTGATTTGGAGAAGCAACTCAAGCCCTGCACCGACTTCGACGACGTCGTGCGGCACGCGGAGGAACTTCGGCTCGCGGACGTGCCCGGCGACGACCGCCGGTGTCAGGGGAACGCCGCCCGGTGCGCGGTGGAGTTGGCGTACCTCGACGCCTTCTGCCGCGCTTTCGGCGAGCCGCTGATGAACGTCACGCAGAAGCTCGCGCCGACGCTCTACGAGCCGCGGCCGGAGGTCCGGTACAGCGGCGCGATCCTGAGCGCGAAGGGGCTGAAGGCCCGGATCATGGGCTGGGCGATGTGGCTGTACGGCTTCCAACAGGTCAAGGTGAAGGTCGGCATCGCCGGGCACGACGACGCGAAACGATTGAAGATCATCCGCGGCCGCGTCGGGGCGAAGATCGACTTGCGGGTGGACGCGAACGAGGCGTGGTCGCCCGCCGAGGTCGCGGCGAAGGTCCGCGAGTTGGAGCCGTTCGGGATCACGAGCGTCGAGCAGCCGGTCCGCCACGAGGACGTGACGGCGCTGGCCGACGTGCGGAAGCAGGTGAAGACGCCGATCATGCTGGACGAATCGCTCTGCTCGTTGGTGGACGCGGAGCGGGCGGCCGCGGGCGGGTGGTGCGACCTGTTCAACCTCCGGCTGAGCAAGTGCGGCGGGTTCATCCCGACGCTGCGGCTCGCCGAGTTCGCGGTGCGGCACGGCCTCGGCTACCAGCTCGGCTGTCAGGTCGGCGAGACGGCGATCCTCTCCGGGGCCGGCCGGATGTTCGCCACGAGCGTGAAGGGCATCCGATATTTGGAAGGCAGCTACGACCGTCACCTCATCACGAAGAACGTCATCCTGGACGACATCACGTTCCGCCGCGGCGGCCGCGCCCCGATGCTGACCGGCAGCGGGACCGGCGTAAAGGTGAACCCACTCCTGCTCGACGCGATCACGGTGAAGCAGGAAATGCTGATCGGCGGATAGTAGTAGGCACACTCCGTGTGCCGTTTGCTGTCGGCCGCGGCGGCCCGGACGAACACACCGACACGCCGAGGAAACGGCACACGGAGTGTGCCTACTACTTTGTAATTTTTACACCCGCACCAATCTCAGTATTTGTGCGGCCCGTCTCGTCTGTAAACCGAGCCTATCAAATGATCCGGCAATTTTCCGAGGACCCGATCATGGCCCGCCTCACCCGCCGCCTCCGGTTCGAGCGGCTCGAAGACCGCCTCACGCCCACGTCCGTCGTGGCCCCGTTCCTCCCGGACCCGGCGTTCGGCACGAGCGGCAAGACGTTCGTGACACCGGACTTGGGGCCGTTCTTCGCGAACGTCCAGGACGCCGAGGTCGCCGCCGACGGCAAGGTCTGGGTCCTCGGCTCCGTCGGGAACAATTCCGTCCTCGCCCGGTTCACGGCGGACGGGAAGCTCGACGCGACGTTCGAGGGCGACGGCCTCAAGCCGATCACCCCCTGGCGGGAGTCGATGACCGGCCTGTCGCTGAGTAAGCTCGCCCTCCGGCCCGACGGCGGCGTCCTCGTCGGCGGGCAGTCGGCCGGCGGGGCGGCGATCCTGCCGGTCCCCACCGCGGACGCGCTCACGATTTCCCCGCCGTACTTCCCGCCGAACACCGAGTTCGTAGTCGTCGGCCTGACCGCCGACGGGTCGCTCGACGCCGCGTTCGGCGACGGCGGGCGGGCCGTGTTCGACATCGAGCCGGCGAACAGCTTCTCGAACGTCGCGAACCTCCAGGAGTTGGCCCTGCTCGCCGACGGCCGGATCGCCCTCGGCGGGATGGTGTCGGCGGGTTTCGTCTACGGGGCGAGCGACGCGCTCATTCCGCCGCCGTACCTCCCGCAGCAGAAGTTCACGGCCCTGCGGCTGACGGCGGACGGCAAGCTCGACCCGACCTACGACGCGGACGGCATCGCCACGGTCGCCGCCCGCGGCGGGTTCAACGAGAACTTCAACGCCATGACCGTCTCGGCGGACGGCCGGGTCACCGTGTTCGGCACGCGGTCGGACAACTCGACGAAGGCGTTCGTGACGGGCTACCGGCTCGACGCGGCTGGGCAACCGGACGCCGCGTTCGACGCCGACGGGTACGCCGAGTACCTGGTCGCCGAGGCGGTCACCGTCCCGTTGCCCGGCGTGTCGGCCACGGTGTACGCCGGCGGCGGGTGGGCCGTACCGCAGCCGGACGGGGGCATCGTGTTCGCGACGACCGTGAGCACAAGCTCCTACCAATACGAGCCGTACTTTTCGATGAGCCGCGGCGATCTCACCGCCGTTCGGATCGGCGCGGGCGGCGCACTCGACCCCGCGTTCGGAACGGACGGGTTCCTACGGCGGCTGATTTCGTCCTACGACAGCCGTAACATCCCGCCCGTCACGACCAACACGCTCGTCGTCGGCGTCCAGGCGTTCGCCGACGGCACCCTCGGCGTGTTGGAATCGACCATCCTGTACGCCCCGACGACACAGTACTCGACGAACCTGGCCCGGTACGACGCGAACGGCCGGCCGCTCGGCGACGCCACCCGCGGCAACGAGTTCACGTTCCCGGTCTCGCCGACCGTCGGCGAGAGCCTCCAGCCGAGGCGGGTGTTCTTCGACACCGAGGGGCGGCTCGTCGCCGTCGGCACGTCCGATTCCAGCACCGTCACCGGCACGCGGCTCGGCGTCGCCCGGCTGACGCCGACGGAACCGCCGGCCGACATGATCGAGCAGACCGTGTTCGTGGCGCACGGCAACGGCGAGGTCGTCGCCGTGCAGGTGGACGGCACGAAGCCGGCCGTCGTCGGCCCGCCGACAAAGCCGTTCGAGGGGTTCACCGGCACCGTCGTCACCCGGCTGGCCGACCTCGACGGCGACGGGGTGCTCGACGAGGTGAACGCCGTCGGCAGCACGTCGGCCCTCGGCTCCCTGGTCCGGGCCACGTTCCGCAACGCGGACGGCACGCTCCAGACGGTCGAGGTCAAAGCCTTCGAGGAAACCTTCCGCGGCGGCGTCGCCGTCACGACCGGCGACCTGGACGGCGACGGCAAGGCCGAGGTCGTCGTCAGCGCCGCCCGCGGCGGCGGGGGGCGGGTGCAAATCTATTCCGTCTCGCGCGACGGGTTCGCGAAGCGGGCGGACTTCTTCGGCATCGACGACGCGAAGTTCCGCGGCGGCGCGACGACCGCCATCGCCGACCTGGACGCGGACGGCCGGCCGGAGTTGTTCGTCGCGGCCGGGCAGGGCGGCGGGCCGCGGGTCGCGGCGTTCGCCGGGAAGTCGCTGTTCTCGGCGGCCGTCGGGCTGGCCCCGCCGAAGCTCATGAACGACTTCTTCGCGTTCGGCGGGGCGGACGCGGCCCGGATGCGGAACGGGGTGAGCGTCGCGGCCGCCGACCTGAACGGCGACGGCCGCACGGACTTGATCTTCGGGGCCGGCCCCGGCGGGGCGCGGCGGGTGCTCGGCGTGGACGGCCCGCAACTGCTCGCGGGAACCACAACGCCCCTGGTGAACTTCTTCGTGGCCGACGACGCCACGAGCCGGATCGGCGTGAAGGTGGCGGTCCGGGACATCAACCAGGACGACCGGCCGGACCTGGTCGTGCAGAACGGGTCGGAGTTGCGGTTCTACGACGGCACGAAGCTGGCCGTGCCGAACGGCCAGGAGCCGGGCGTCCTGCGGGACGTGACGGCGTTCCCGCAGGACATCGCGGGCATTTTCGTCGGGTGAATCGCCGGCCCGCGGCGCGGGGAATAGCCTACCCGTTCCCCGCAACCGCGAGACGCCGCGATGACGACCGCCCGCCCCGCCGACCCGCCCCGGCCCACCCGCTTCCGGCCGTGGCGGTGGGAGTGGCCGGCGTGGGCGATCGCGGCCGCGGCCCTCGCTTTCGGCGTCCCGATCTTCCTGCGGATGCCGCCGTGGTGCGACCTCACGCTCTACGACATGGCCGCCCGCGCCGTCATGACCGGCGGCGTCCATTACCGCGACGTGTTCGACACCAACAACCCCGGCTTCGTCTGGCTGCTCGTGCTGATCCGCCGCACACTCGGACCGAGTACCGAGGCCGTCCGCGCCGTCGATCTGGCGATCGTGACGGTCTGCGTACTCGTTCTGCTGAAACTCGCGAAGCGGGCCGGGGCGGACCGGCTCGGCCGGGCGTGGTTCGTCGCGGGCGCGGCCGCCTTCTACCCGTTCACGACCGAGTTCAACCACGCCCAGCGGGACGTGTGGATGCTCCTCCCGGCGCTGGCGGCCGTGTCGCTGCGGCTGAACCGCCCGCCGACCCGCGCGTTCCGCCGGAGTTTCGTCGAAGGGTTGCTTTGGGGCGCGGCGGTCTGGATCAAGCCGCACGTCGTCTTCCCGGCGGTTGCGGTGTGGCTCGCGTCCGCCCGCCGGTTCACCGCCGACGGCCGGTGGCGCTCGACCCGCGGCGACTTCCTCGGCAACCTGCTCGGCGGCCTCGTCATGGGCACGGCCGGCCTCGCGTGGCTCGTAGCCACCGGGACGTGGCCGTACTTCGCGGACGTGTTCACCCGGTGGAACCCGCACTACACGGAGTACATCTTCGCCGAGATGGGCTGGCGGGCGCTCAGCCACTCGTTCCACTTCGTGCCGTGGACGTTCCTGCAACCGCTCGTCGCGTTCCTGGCCGTGTGCGACCTCGCGGCCGCGAAACGGGGCGGCCCGGCCCGGTGGCTCGGCCGCGTCCCGCGGTGGTGGTTCACCCCGGCCGCCGACCCGGACGCGCGGGCCGTGCGGGCCGTCCTCGGGGCGCTGTTCCTCGGCTGGGTGTTCCAGTCGTTCGTCCTGCAACGGCAGTTCCCCTACGCCCACGTCGCGGAGACGCTGGTGGCGTTCGCGATCCTCGCCGCCCACCGGTGGGCCGTCGTGCCGCTCGGCCTCGCGTACCTCGCCGTCACGTCGGCGGTGTTCTTCGGGTACGAAAATGACTCGCGGGTCCGCGGCGCGGTGGACCGCGTCGAGCGCGCCGCCCCGTGGCTGTGGCGGTACACGCCGCTGTGGAACTACCTCCCGCAGCACCCGATGACGGACCCGAAGCTGTGGGCCGCGTGGCCGACGTGTTGGGACTCGCTGTCCGGCCCGGCCTACGACCGCCGGCAGGACGCGCTCGCGCAGCTGAAGGGGTCGTTCCCCAGCATCTCCGTGGAAGAAGCGAACGAGGTCGCGGCGTGGCTGCGGGACCGCGGGGCGACGGCGGAAACGGTCGTGTGCTGGCACTCGTCGCCGCACGCCGTTTATCTGGGGCTGCCCGGCCGGCCGGCGTTCCGGTTCATGCATGTCGATACGCCGCTCATCCGGCGGACGACCTACGGGTGGATGCGGGAGGAACTCGTTCGCGACGCGCTGCCGAAGGCGAAGTACGTGGTCAGCGACGTGTACCGGCTGTTCGTCGGCGCGCCGCCGGAGGCGTACCAACAGATTGGCTCGGCCCGCGCGGACCTGCTGCCGGAGCCGGTCCCGGCGGTGGCGAAGACCTTATTCCCGTACAACCAACCGGCCGTCTTCCGGTCCGGCGGCGGCCGCGGCCGGTACGTCGTCCACGAACTCAAAAACCCGGTCGAGCCGGTCGAGTACGACGAGGACGGGTTCAACGTCTGGCACGGGAAGTGACCATAGTAGTAGGCACACTCCGTGTGCCGTCCGCGGGTTCGAGTCTTCGAGAACCCGCGAAGCCTTCCCGTGGGCAAACGCCGTCGCGGAACGTCGAAGACTCCGTCCCGCGACGGCACACGGAGTGTGCCTACTACTATGCCGTTTTCGTGGGGCGAAAACCGACATCATCAACTAGAATGGCGGTACGCCCGACCCGTCGTTGAACCGTTGTGCCTTGTGATGACGCCCCCGGCCGCCGGGGGCCGAGGACGTTCGATGCCGCGATTGGAGGCCACGCTTCTTCGCTCGTCCGGCGGGCCGCTGCCGATGTGGGTTCACGAACTCGAACCCGGCCGGGAGATCACCCTCGCCCAGGTCGCCGGGGTGGACGACGGCCGCGGCGGGGTCGTCACCCTCGGCGTCGCCGGCAAGGACGTGCCGGAGGTCGATTACAAGAACGTCAGCGGCCACGGCTACCACGCGCTGCTGAAGTGGGACGGCACGCACCTCGCCGTCAGCCGCCGGACGAAGCCGAAGCGGACGACCAACGGGTTCCTCAACGCGAAGGGCCAGCCGGCCCCGGACGAGTTGAAGCTGAAGCCCGGCGACGCGTTCCGGATCGCCCGGTTCCTGTTCACCCTGCTCAACGACGGCGACTCGTCGGCCGCGTCCGTCCCGTACCAGACCGCGGCGACGAAGGCGGCGGACGTGGTGAAGCCGCACCCGCCCGCCCCGCCGACCACCCTCCCGTTCGGCCTCGAGATGGACCGGTCGGAGCCGGACCTGAACGTGTCCGTCGCCCCGGACCAGCTGCACGGGCTGAACAAGCGGAAGACGCACACCGGGACGTTCCGGACGGCCAAGGGGGCCGGCCCCGGCGCGAGCGAGGTGGCGGTCGAGGCCGAGGAGGTCCTCCGCACGCCGCTCGTCGATTCGGACAACGTCATCAACGGCCTGCTCGACATCGTGGACAAGTTCGACCCGACGCGGTCGGGCGACTTCCTGGACGAGATGTTCCGGCAGGCCGTCCGCCGGGCGGTGGCGATGGAAAATGCGTCGGCGGACGTGATCGTCATCCCCGTGAACGGCGACCCGAAGCCGCGGGGCAAGGACCGGCTGCCGTGGTTCAGCCGGACGTTCGTGCGGGACGCGGTGAAGAAGGTCGGGCAGAACGGGGGCGTCCTGGCCGGGTTCTGGAAGGCGGACGCCGGGCAGTCCGGCGTCGTCCGCAGCGCCGGGGCCGCCGGCGGCGTGACCAAGAGTGCCGTCCACACGGCGCAGCAGGCCATCCCCGGCTGGGCGGTGTGCGCCCCGGTCCCCGGCCGGCTGCCGGGCGAGGACCAACTCGCGCTGTACGCGTCCGCCCCGCTCCCGGACGCCGGCCGGGCCGTCGATCTGTCCACGGACCCCGGCGTCGCGCAGGCGCAGAAGGTCCTGCTGCTGTTCGCGAAGCTGTACGCCGCGCTCGCCCGGATGAGCCGGATCAGCGCCCGCTACCAGGAGGCGGTCGGCTACCTGCCCCGGCCGGTGCAGCGGCTGTTGAACCAGCCGAACTACGACCAGCAGCTCTCGCCGCGGACGCTGGACGTGACGGTGCTGTTCTGCGACCTCCGCGGGTCGTGCGGGTTCGTGACCGGCGAGGAGGGCGACCTGCAAGCCCAGTGGGACGAGGTGTTCCGCAACGCGCTCGAGCAGATGAGCCGGGCGATCAACGACAACGGCGGCGTCATCGGCGGGTTCATCGGCGACGCCGTCATGGGGTTCTGGGGCTGGCCCGACCCGACCTCCGCCGAGACGCAGCTCCGCAAGGCGGCGCGGGCGGCCCTCGCCATCCGGGAGAACTTCGACCGCCTCCGGCAGTACCGGAACGCGACGCTCGGCGACCTGAAGATCGGCATCGGGCTGACGCACGGCCCGGCCCTCGTCGGCAAGCTCGGCAACTTCGACATGAAGAAGATCGACGTGTTCGGCCCGACGGTCAACCGGGCGGCCCGGATCGAGGGGATGACGAAGCGGTTCGGCGTCGAGATCATCGTGGACGAGGCGGTCGCGGCCGGCCTCGGCGACCCGCGGGCGGTGGACGGCCGCCTCCGGCGGCTGGCCCGCGTCAGCCCGGCCGGGATGGACGAGGCGTTCGTGACGTTCGAGCTGCTGCCGGCCGAACTGGATGCGTTCGGCACGAAGGAGGCGATCTTCGCCACCTACGAGGAGGCGATGCAGGAGTTCGAGGCGGGCGAGTCGTGGGAGCGGGCCGGCCTGTTGTTCGACCGCCACCGCGACCAGGACGGGCCGAGCCGGTATTTGTTGGACGTGATCGACAACCGCCCGACCGCCCCGGACGACTGGCCCCGCGACGAGGCGGGGAAGTGCTACATCAAACTCGCGGACAAGTGACCCATAGTAGTAGGCACACTCCGTGTGCCGTCTGCTGAGGGCCGCAGCGACTTCCGAGAACCCGCCGACCCGCCGCGGGGTTCGCGCGCCGACCGCCATCAGCCACCGCGACTCGGACGAACTCGCCGACACGCCGAGGAGACGGCACACGGAGTGTGCCTACTACTATCACGCCCCCCCGGTCTTCTTACGCGCCATCTCCACGGCCGTCGTCGTGACGTGATATTTCGCCAGCAGGTTCGGCCCCTCCCAACTCGGTACGGCCCGCGGGTTGTGGAAGTACCGGACGTAATCCTGCACGACCAGCGCGAACAGGTTCTCGTGGCTCAGCCGCAGCTTGTCCGGGACGTGCAGGTGGATCGTGTCCCCGAGGTTGACGGCCGCCAGGCCGGGGTAGTCCGTCTTCGCCGCCTGACACCACGCCTGCACGGCCGCGAACACGGCGTCGTGGTCGGCCGGCTCCGCCGCCTTCACCAGCACGTTCCGCTCGGCCCCGAACGCCGGGTCGTGCGTCACCGTGACCGTCGCCCGCGTGCCGCGGGCCACGATCTCGTGCCGGTCGCCCCACCCCTCGTCCGCCTCCAGTTCCCAGAGCGTCGTCAGCCGGGCGTGGACGCCGCGGATCGCGACCGTCGCCGTGCCGTTGCCGAAGAACCGCAGCACGTCGCCGTCCGCCCACGGGCGGAGGTAGTCGGGGAACTCGTCCTCCCGCGTGACGGCCGCGAACGCGGCGCGGTCCACGACCAGCGGCCACCGGTCGGCGTCCAAAACTTGAACGTCATTCTCGTGCCGCACGGCCTGCCCCGGCGAGACCATGAGCATCGCGAGGTCGGCGAGGTGCGTGCCCACGTCCGCCAGGCCGTCCCCGGCCTGCGTCACGTCGAACCACCACGGCGGCCGGCGGAGCATCCGCCCGGCCACCGCCTTCTTCAGGTGGTGGACGCTCTCCAGCGTCAGCGCCGGGTCTTGCGGCGAACTCGGCCGCCACCGGCCGAACACGGCCGCCGCGTTCACCAGCTCCCGTTGGATCGCGTTCGTCACCTCGAACCGCTCGGTCATCATGTCCCACACGACGACCTCGCGGCGGTCCGCCTCCCGCAGCACCCGCTCCAGCTTCGGCAAGTCCTCCGCGTCGATGACCCACGGCTTGTCGGCCAGCACGTTCAGCCCGTTCTCGACGGCCGCGAGCATGAGGTCGATCTTCGGCTTGTTCCGCCCGGACAGGACGACGGTGTTCCCCGGCTGCTCGCGGAGGAACCGGGGCAGGTAGTCGTCGCCGGCCCGCACGTCGAGCCGCCACGCCGTCGGGCTTTGCGGGCGGGCGTTGAAGCTGATGACCCGCCGCAAGTGGGAGTTCAGGTCGTCGTCGAGCGGGGCGTAGACGTGGACGAGCGGGTGGACGCCGGGCAGGGCGTGCTTTTGTACCAGGGCCGCGTGGAAGTGCCCCGGTGCGACGGTCATGAGCCGGACCGGCTGGGAGAGATTTTCGCGCATGAGTCCACTGGGCGTGGATAAAAAACCACCGACACGATCCACGCCGGGCGGAGAGGGTGAGCGCCCGGCACGAAATATCAGATGGAGATCATACCGATGAGCGTGCGATTCGTCATGGTCGGGGGCTTCCTCGGGGCGGGTAAAACCACCACCCTGGCCCGCCTCGCCCGGCTGTACCAGGCCCGCGGCCACCGGGTCGGCCTCGTCACGAACGACCAGGCGCACGACCTCGTCGATACCAACAACTTGCGAGCGCAAGGGTTCGCTGTCAAGGAAGTGCCGGGGGCCTGCTTCTGCTGCCGGTTCGACGACCTCGTGGACCGCGTCGGCTCCCTCGAAGCGTCCGAGCGGCCGGACGTGATCCTCGCCGAGCCGGTCGGCAGTTGCACGGACCTCGTCGCGACCGTCGTGCAGCCGCTGAAGGACCTGTACGCCGGGCGGTTCGCGGTCGCCCCCTACGCGGTGCTGTTCAAGCCGAGCCACGGGCTGAAGATTCTCGCCGGCGGCAAGTCCGGGTTCTCGCCGAAGGCGGCGTACATCTTCACGAAGCAGCTCGAAGAGGCGGACGCGATCGTCGTGAACCGGATCGACGAAATCTCACCGGCCGAGTTGGACCACCTCTCGAAACTGGTGGCGGAGAAGTTCCCCGGCACGCCGGTCCTCAAAGTTTCGGCCACGACCGGCGCGGGGTTCGACGCGCTCGTCGAGTTGCTCGCCCAGGACGGCGGGTTCGGCCGGAAGGTGCTCGACATCGACTACGACACCTACGCGGAGGGTGAGGCCGAACTCGGCTGGCTGAACGCGAGCGTCCGGCTGGCGTCGCCCACGGGGTTCGACCTCGACGCGCTCCTGATGGCGGTCGTGACCGGGCTGCACGAGGTGCTGAACCGGCACGGCGGCGAGGTGGCGCACCTGAAGGTGATCGGCCAGGAGGACGGCGGGGCGTTCGGCGTGGCGAACGTGGTGAGCAGCGACACGCCGCCGAAGCTGTCGCTGGCGGCCGGCTGTTCGGCGAAGGACGCGGACCTGATCGTGAACGCGCGGGTGGCGATCGACCCGGCCGTGCTGGACGCGGAGGTGAAGCGGGTGGTGTCGGCCGCGTGCGCGGCCGCCGGCGTGACGCCGACGTTCCGCCAGAGCCAGAGCCTCCGCCCCGGCCGCCCGGTCCCGACGCACCGGTACGCGACGGCGAAGTGACGTGGCACGAACGCGGGGCGGGAGGTATCGTGGCGGTGGGAGGTAGCCTGATGTCCGCAGTTTTGACACCCACGCCGGTCGGAACCGTCACCCCCCCGCCACGGGCCTCCGTTTCCAGTCCCGCCCCGCAGCCCATGCGGTGGACCATCGAGCAATACCGGGAACTCTACAAGACGGGTCTGTTCCATGACGTGAAGACGATGTTGATTCACGGCGAGGTGTACACGATGGTCATGCCCAACCCGCCGCACGACACCGCCCTCGGGAAGACGGACGACATCCTGCGGACGATTTTCGTCAACGGTTATCACATCCGTAACCAGATGGGCTTCAACATCGGAACCCGAAACGACCCCGGCCCGGACCTCGCCGTCGTTCCGGGGAAGCGAAGCGACTACGCCTCCACGACGCCCACGACCGCGGCCTTGATCGTCGAAGTGGCCGAAACGACACTGTTCATGGACACCACGACGAAGGCCGAACTCTACGCCACGGCCGGCGTGCAGGATTACTGGGTGATCGATCTCGAAAGCCGCCAACTCATCGTCTACCGCGACCCGGTCCCGCTGCCCGCCGGCCTCGGCGCGACGGCCTACCGCTCGCACGCCGCGTTCGGGCCGGAGGCGACCGTGTCGCCGCTCGCCTCGCCGACGGCCACGATCAAAGTCGCCGACCTCCTGCCCTAACCGGTTGCGGCCGAACGCGCCCCCGCGGTATCATCACACCGCCCGCCTCGTGCCGCTCCTCCCGGTGGTGTGCCCCCTGCGTTGGCCGCTCGCGCTCGCAGTCGTTCACCTCGCACTCCCGCCCGCCGCCGCCCGCCGGGCCTGGGTGCGGAGGGCGTCGTGGACGCGGTCCCACGTCCCGTCGTGCTGCCGGGCGCCGGAGTAGTGGAACACGATCCGGTACGGCGGCAGGTCGTGCGGCAGCGCCCGCCAGGTGCCGCCGTCGCGGGCCTGGTACAGGATGGCGTTCACCCCGCCCGGCGGGGGTACGTGGCCGGCCGGCCGCCGGGCTTCGGGCGGGGCACGTGGGGCTCGATCCGCCGCCACTGACGGTCCGTCAGGTCGGTCGGGTCCGGCGTCCTGCTCGTGCCTTGTAACCCACGACTGACTACTTATTGGACAAGCTCGGGGTGCTTGTCCGCCCGCCTTACCGCCGCCGGCCGAAGAACTCCAGCGGCGGGAGGTCCGGCAACTCCGGCAGCTCCTCCTCCGGGCGGCGGACCGCGTACCGCCACGGGTTCCCCTTCGTCCCGCCGCCGGTCCGGTGGACCCGGCCCAGCGCGAACGCCCGGCTCAGCCAGTCGTACAACTGCGACCCGCTCGGCCGCTCCCGGCCGGCCGGCCAGTCGTCCAACAACTCCTTGTGCGTCGCCGGCGACCGCCGGCCGTCCAGGATGCCCTGCACCTCCGCCCAGTTCTCGTCGAACTGCGTCCGCCACGGGTCGGCGACGGCCGCGAACCGGCCGGTCGCCGGGTCCCACTCGTAGGCCAACCGGTCCGGCGTGCCCGGCCGCCGCGACCGGCCGAGGAGCACCCGCCGGCGGTCGTCCGACTCCAACCGGCCGGCCGGGTGCAGCTCCAGCACCGTGTCCGCGAACCCCAACAGCGCCCCGGACCCGCGGGCCGCGCTGCCCGGCTCGGACGGCTTCTTCCGCGGGTGGTGCAGCAGCAGCACGGCCGTGCCCGCGGCCGTCAGCCGGTGGAGCGGGCGGAGGGCTTCCAAAAGCGTCGCCGCGTCCGACTCGCACCGGCCGGGCAGGAACGACGCCAGCGGGTCGATGACGAACAGCGCGAGGTTTCGGCCGGCCGCGTCGTCGATCAGCGCCGCCCACTCGGCGAACGTCGGCCGGTCGCGGAACGGGCGGGCGAGCAGCCCGGCGGCCGTCACCGGCATGGCCGTCAATCGCTCGGCCCACTGTCCGGCCGACTCCTCCGACACGACGAGCGCCGGCCCCGGCCGGACCGGGCGGCCGAGGAACTCGCCGCCGCCGTCGAGGGCCTGGAGCAGCCCGGTCAAGAGCGTCGTCTTGCCGGTCTTCCACTGGCTGGTGAGGACGGTGACGCCGCCGGCCGCGAGGTAGCCGTCCCACACCCACGGCGGAATGGTTCCGGCCGTTCGGGAAATGATTCCGGACATCGGGATCGGGCAGAAGGGGTTCGCGTTCATGGGGATGCGCCGCGGGGGAGAAATGATTCCGGAGTTTTGAAATGATTCCGGCGGGGGGTGGGGGTGGTTCCCGAGGAATCATTTTCACCGTGAATTGTCTAAATGTTCACTAACGGAATCAAGGTTGGGAGTGGGGCCCACCCGTCCGCGGCCCGCGGCCGGGGATCACCGCGCGAACCGAAGGCGTGTGGCCTGACAACTCGCCTCCGCCGATTGGCGAGAACGGACCCCACGCTTTCCCGCGTGCTTTCCCCTCGGCGGTCGGCTACAACAAGGCCAGGACTCGTATTCACTTTTCAGGATCGTCTATGAACCGACACCTTGTTCTCGCTTCCTCTCTCCTCTCGTTGGTCCTCTCCCTCCCCGCCGTCGCTCAAACCTCCCCGGACCTCCGGCCGACCGCCTACGCGGTGAAGGACGCGAAGGTCGTGCTGAAGCCCGGAACCGTGCTGCCGAAGGCGACCGTCGTGATCCGCGACGGCCTCGTCGCGGCCGTGGGGCCGGACGTGAAGGTCCCCGCCGACGCGCTCGTCACCGACGGAACCGGGCTGACCGTGTACGCCGGGTTCATCGACGCCGGCAGCCCCCGCGGGTTCGACGCGGCCGTGCGGCGGTCGCAGGCCGGGCCGCCGGCGGTCGAGGACGTGGCGGCCGACCCGCTGATCGCCACGAAGCCGGACAACCGCAAGGGGCTGACGCCGGAGTTCGCCGTCGCGACGGCGCTGAAGATGGACGAGGAAGCCGTCGCCGCGTGGCGGCGGGTCGGGTTCACGGCGCACCTGGTTACGCCGGACGGCGGCTACCTATCCGGCACGAGCGCGCTCGTCAGCCTGAGCGGGGCGGTCCCGCGGGACGCGACGCTGCGGACGCCGGTGGCGCTGCACGGCGGGTTCGGCCGGGTGGACGGGGCCGGATACCCGTCGGCCCTCATGGGCATCGTCGCGCACAACCGGCAGACGTTCCTGGACGCCGGGTGGCTGCGGCGGCAGTGGAAGGCTTACGAGGACCGCGGCCGGGCCGGGAAGCGGCCGGTCGCCGACCCGTGCCTGGAGGCGCTCTGGCCGGCGCTCGACGGGAAGCTGCCGGTCGCGTTCGAGGCGGACACGGCCGACCAGATTCACCGGGCGCTCGACTTCGCCGCCGAGTTCAAGCTGAAGCCGATGATCGTCGGCGGTCGGCAGGCGTGGAAGGTGGCCGACCGGCTGAAGGCGGAGAACGTGCCCGTGCTGCTGCGGTTGGAGCTGCGGCAGGGGGCGGACCGCGAGAACGATTTGCCCGTCCGCGTGCGGGAAGACCTGCAACGGCAGCGGGACAAGGACACGGCCTGCGCCGCGGCGCTGCACAAGGCCGGGGTGAAGTTCGCGTTCGCGTCGCAGGGCGTGACCGGCGACCGGCCGCACGAGCGGTTCCGCGAGAACGTGCGGAAAGCGATCGCCGCCGGGCTGCCGGCGGACGCGGCGCTGGCGGCGCTGACGACGGACGCGGCCGACGTCCTCGGCGCGGCGTCGCAGGTCGGCACGATCGCGAAGGGCCGGGCGGCGCACCTGATCGTGGTGGACGGCGACTTCCACGCGGCCGACGCGAAGTACAAGTTCGCGTTCGCCGACGGCGTGCGGTTCGACTTGGACGCGCCGACCGCGCCGGCCGGCGCGACCGCCGCGGCGGCGGAGCCGACGCAGACGCCGACCCGCGGCCGCCGCGGCCAGCGCGACCCGGACGCGACCCCGATGACGCCCATGAACCCGACGCCCCCGCCGCTCCGCGGCCCCGGCACGGGGCGGCCCGCGTCGGCGAGGAGCGTGCCGGCGTTCAAGGCCGAGGCGTTCCGCGCCGTCATCCCGGCGCTCGACGCCGTCGAACGGGCCGTCACCGAGATCGACGCCGACCGCACGCCGCAACTGAAGACGAACGGCGACGTGCTGATCCGCAAGGCGACCGTCCTGACGCTCGCCGGGAAGACGCTGCCGAAGACGGACATCCTGGTGCAGAAGGGGAAGATCGCCGCGATCGGCAAAGACCTGTCGGCGGACAAGGACGTGACGGTGGTTGATGCGGACGGGATGTTCGTGATGCCCGGCATCATCGACACGCACTCGCACTTCGCCATCAGCGGCGGCGTCAACGAGTCGTCGCTGTCCGTCGTCCCGGAGGTCCGCGTGCAGGACGTGATCGACTCCGAGGACGCGCAGATTTATCGCGCCCTCGGCGGCGGCGTCACGACGGCCCGGCTGCTCCACGGCAGCGCGAACGTCGTCGGCGGGCAGCACGCCGTTATCAAGATGAAGTACGGCCGCCCCGCGAAGGAGCTGGTCGTGGACGCGCCGCGGGGGGTGAAGTTCGCCCTCGGCGAGAACGTGAAGCGGACCGACGGCCGGTTCCCGAACAGCCGCCTGGGGGTGGAGGCCGTGCTCGTCCGCGCGTTCACGGAGGCGAAGGCGTACCGCCAGCGGTGGGACGACTACGAGGCCGCGAAGGCGAAGGGCGAGGCCGCGTCCGAGCCGCGCCGCGACCTGCGGCTTGAGGCGCTCGCGGACGTGCTGGCCGGCGACCTGCGGGTTCACTCGCACTGCTACCGGTCGGACGAGATCGCAATGCTGCTCCGCGTCGCGGACCGGTTCGGCGTGAAGGTGCGGTCCTTGCAGCACGTCCTCGAAGGGTATAAGGTCGCGCCGGAGATCGCGGCGCACGGCGCGAGCGTCAGCCTGTTCAGCGACTGGTGGGCGTACAAGATCGAGGCGTTCGACGCCATCCCCTACGGCGCGCGGCTGCTCCGCGACGCGGGGGTGAGCGTCTGCCTGAAGTCGGACGACAACGAGCTGATGCGGCACTTGAACCAGGAGGCGGCGAAGCTGGTGAAGTACTGCGGGTTCACGCCGGAGGAGGCGCTGCACACCGTCACGCTGAACCCGGCGAAGCAGCTCGGCCTCGACAAGCGGATGGGGACGATCGAGGTCGGCAAGGACGCGGACCTGGCGGTCTTCACCGGCCACCCGCTGAACTCGTACAGCCGGTGCGAGCTGACGCTCGTAGAAGGGGAGGTCTTCTTCCAGCGGGCGGACAAACTCGTGCCGAACCCGGACGCGGCGGCGGAGCCGGAGGCGGCGGCGAAGCCGTTCGCCGCGATCCCCGAGCAGCCGAAGGCGACCTACGTGCTGAGCGGCGCGACGGTCCACGTTCCGGGGAAGAAGCCGTTCGTCGGCTCCGTGGTTCTCACCGGCAAGGAGATCAAGCAGGTCGTCGTCGGCGACGCGAAGCCGGACGCGGGGGCCGACGCGCGGGTGATCGACGCGGCCGGGCTGCACGTCTACCCCGGCATGATCGACGCCGGCACGGTGCTGGGCCTCGTCGAGATCGACTCGGCCCGCGAGACGAACGACTCCCGCGACGGCGGCGACTTCCAGCCGGACCTGCGGGCGAGCGTCGGCGTCAACCCGGACTCGGAACTCATTCCCGTGACGCGGTCGAACGGCGTCACCACCGTCGTCACCCGGCCGACGGGGTCGCTCGTGCCGGGGCAGGGGTCGCTCATCAACCTCGCGGGGTGGGTTCCGGCCGAGATGGTCGTCCTCGACCCGCTCGCGCTGCACGTCGAGTACCCGAGCGAGCCGTCGTTCCGCGGGTTCGGGGCGAACGTGTTCGGCGGCGACGCCGAGAACCCGGCCGCCCGGTTCCGCCGGACGGAGAAGCTGACCCGGCTGAAGGAGATGTTCGAGACGGCCCGCCGGTACGACGCGGCGAAGGCCGACGGGCTGACCGTGCCGTCGAACCCGCGGCTCGAATCGCTGCTGCCGTATGTCCGCGGCGAGAAGCCGGTGGTGCTGTCGGCCGACAAGAAGGCGGACATCCTGGCGGCGCTGAAGCTGGCCGACGAGCTGAAGGTGAAGCCGATCCTGAGCGGCGGCATCGAGTCGTGGAAGGTGGCCGGCGAGTTGAAGCGGCGGAACGTGCCGGTGATCCTGGGGCCGGTGATGAGCCTGCCGCGGGAGTCCGGCGAGCGGTACGACGCCGCGTACACCGCGGCCGCGAAGCTGCACGCCGCCGGGGTGACCTTCTGCATCCGGTCGGCCGGGTCGAACAACACGCGGAACCTCCCCTACGAGGCGGCGATGGCCGTGGCCCACGGGCTTCCCGCCGACGAGGGGTTGAAGGCGGTGACGCTTTACCCGGCGCAGATTCTCGGCGTGGCGGACAAGCTCGGCACGATCGAGTCCGGCAAGCGGGCGAACTTGGTGATCGCGTCCGGCGACCTGTTGCAGGCGTCCACGCAGGTGCTGTCGGTGTTCATCGACGGCCGCCCCTACGAGCCGACGAACAAGCAGACCCGCCTGTACGACAAGTACCGCAAGCGGCTGACGGAAGTGCAGTCGAGCCAGAGCCAGGACCCGCGGCCGTGACGCCGGGCTTAGCGAGTCGGACCGAGGCTTTGCCAGGCCCGACAAAGGGCGAATCGACGAATCCCAGACCGCGGGTTACCGTTTTCTACCCCGAAGGGGTGGAACAAGTCAGCCCAGGGCAAGGGCCGAAGGCCCGCCGCCCTGGGTAGGACCGCCACCGAGGGAAGCCCTGAAAGGGCGCGACAGCGCAACCTGTGTCGCCCTTTCAGGGCTTGTCGCGGGGGTGGGGCGTTACCCAGGGCGTTGCCCTGGGCTGACTTGTTCCACCCCTTCGGGGTAAAAACCAAGCGCACCCATCCATTCACACACTCGCCGAGAATCCTCATGTCCCGACGATTGCTCGCCCTCCTCGTCCTGGTCCTCGCCCTCCCGCTCTACGCCGCGGAGCCGTTCGCCCCGGACCCGGCGTCCGTCCGCCGGCACGACGCCGGCTACCGCTACCCCCAGAACGGCTGGGCCGTCGTGCATATCGAGGGCGAACCCTACGACCGCGGGTTCCAGCACGGCAAACTTCTTTCCAAAGAGATCGAGACGTACCGCAACGCCCTCGCCGAGCACCGCGCCCCGAAGCACCCGGCCGAGTACTGGGACCTGTACCGCGAACTCGTCGGCGGGATGTACCTCCACCGGTTCGACCGCGAGTACCTCGAAGAGATGAAGGGCATCGCGGACGGGGCCGTCGCCGGCGGGGCGAAGGCCGACGGCCGGCCGCTCGACGTGATCGACGTGGCCGGCATCAACCTCTGGGTCGAACTCGCCTGCCTCGGCGACGCCCTCCGTGCGACGCCGACCGGCCTGGAAGACGTGAAGTCGAAGTTGCCCGTGCCGAAGCCCACGCCGCCGGAGCAGGAGCACCACTGCTCCGCGTTCGCGGCCACCGGCCCGGCCACGGCGGACGGCAAGATCGTGTTCGGCCACATCACCATGTGGAACGTCCACCAGGCGGCGCACTTCTTCGTCTGGCTGGACGTGAAGCCGGCGAAGGGCCACCGCGTCGTCATGCAGACCTTCCCCGGCGGCATCTACTCCGGCATGGATTACTACCTCAGCTCGTCCGGCCTGATGATGACGGAAACGACCATCGAGCAGACGCGGTTCAACCGCGACGGCACGCCGCTCGCCACCCGCGCCCGCAAGGCGCTCCAGTACGCGAACACCATCGACGAGCTGGTGAAGGAGTTGGTGGACAAGAACAACGGCCTCTACACGAACGAATGGCTCATCGGCGACGCGCACACGAACGAGATCGCCGTGCTGGAACAGGGGACGAACGCGTACCGGTTGCGGCGGAGTTCCCAGAACCAGTGGCTCGTCCCCGGCGTCGAGGGGTTCTATTGGGGCTGCAACAACGCGAAGGACGTGCAAGTGCGGCTGGACACGATCGCGGACGTGCGGGACCGGCCGCAGGACGTGTCGTGGAAGCCGTCCGACCGCGACCTCGCGTGGCTGTCGCTCTACAAGACGCACCGCGGGAAGATCGACGCCGACTTCGGCAAGCGCGCGTATTCCTCGGCCCCGCTCGCGAAGCTGCGGTCGCTCGACGCGAAGGTGACGACGACGGCGCTGGCGAAGGAGTTGAAGGCGCACGCCGTGCAAGGCCCGCCCTACGGCCGCGTCTGGCAGCCGGAGCCGGGGCAGAAGGAGAAGTACAAGATTCTGCGGCCGCTCGTGCCGAACGACTGGACGGTGCTGACGCCCGCCCCGCCCGGCCCGGCGGCGAAAGCCGTCGCCGTCGATCTCGGCGGGAAACTTCCGGCCGTTACTTCGCTTCCCACGACGACCACGGCCGCGTGGCACGGGACGCTGCTGTCGCAGAGTGACGCCGACGTGTGGCTGACGGCCGCGTTCGCGAAGTACGAGCGGTTCGTCGCCGCCGAGAACGCGAAGGCCGACCGCCGCGAACTCGACCTGCTCCTGTTCCGCTACCGCACGGACTTCAACAGCGCCCGCCTGGCGCGGCCCGCGTCCGCCGAGTCGCCGCTGGACCGCGAACTCGACCGGGCGCGATGGCACAAGGAGGAAACCGCCCGCGGCGTGCTGACGCTGCACGCCCTCCGCGGGTTCCTGGGGGCCGAGCCGTTCGCGAAGGCGCTGGATGGCTTCGGCCGCGCGAACGCCGGGAAGGAGGTCTCGGCGAAGCAGTTCCTCGCCGCCGTCGGCGAGTCGAGCGGCAAGGACGTGGCGCAGTGGCTGGCCGACCGCGGCGAGTTGACGGTCGGCGGCCCGGCGTTCACGACCGCGAGCTGGCTGGAAGACCCGGAGCGGGCGGTGATCGTCTACGGCACGGCCGGCGACGCGGCCGCAAACCGCGAGGCGGCGGCCGCCCTGCAAACCGCCGTGCGGACGAACGGCAGCAACGCGATCGTCCCGGTGAAGGCCGACGCGGACGCGACGGACGCCGAATTGAAGGGACACGTCATCCTGATCGGCCGACCCGCCGTGAACCGAATCGCGAAGCGGTTCGCGGCCGCATTCCCGGTGGAGTTCGGCTACTCCTCGGCCGTGATCGCGGGCAAGACCTACGCCCACGACGGCACGGCCGTGGTGACGGTCGGCACGAACCCGCTGTCGGCGCGGCACTCCTTGGTCCTCGTGGCCGGCCTGTCCGCCGACGCAACGTACCGGTGCGCCGAGAGGGCGAGCTTCCCCGCCGCGGAAGTGGTCGTCCAGACGGCCGACGGCGCGGCCCGACGGATGGTTGTGACGAAGGAGGAGAACGGAAGCAAACCCTGAACTTATCGACCGGCCTACATCGACGGAAGAGTCAGGAAGTAATGTCCGTGTTACGAGCCAGTGCGAGGGGGGGGACTTGAACCCCCACGCCCTTACGGGCGCAAGAACCTAAATCTTGTGCGTCTGCCAATTCCGCCACCCTCGCGGGGTGCGTCACCATCTTACTTCCGCGGCGGCATGTGGACAAACCGGATCAGGTCGTCCTTGTACGTCGTCCGGCGGCTGCCCATCGCCTTCAGTTCCTCCCACGCCTCGGCCGGGGTCCACCCCTGCCGCTCGACCCGGTAGCGGGCGACGTGGACGCCGGTGCGGTGGATGCCGGCGAAGCAGTGGATCAGCACCGGCTTCGGCGTCGCCGGGTCGTCCATCAGCGCCAGGAACTTGTCGATGTTCGCCCGCGCCGGCATCGACCCGTCCGGGTTCCCCCAGTCCAGGTACGAGAACCGGTGGTACCGCACGCCCTCGGCCCGGCAGATGTCCTCCTCGAACTGGTCCTCGAACTTCAGGTCGTCGTCCTTCGTCTCGCGGAAGCTGATGACGGTGCCGACCCGATGCTCGCGGACGACCCGCTCGAACCCTTCGGCGTTGAGCTGCCCGCTGCGGAGGAGCTGCCCGTCCGCGACGACGTGCAGGTTCCGGTACCGCCGCTCCTGCCCGACCTTGTACAGCAAGGGGACCGCGACGACGCCGAGGACGATGACAACGACGAACAGCCGGTAAAGGTGGGTCGCCATCCGTGGCCTCCGTGGGAATACTTCACGCCGCCAGCGCCGGCGGCTGCGGTTGGTTCGACTTCCGCCGGAAGCGGTTCCACACGCCGACGGCCAGCCGCGTGCCCCACCCGCGGCCGGGGGCCGGCGGCGGCGGCTCCAGGTCGGTCGTCGTCGGTCGGAACACGATCACCAACAGTAATGGCGCGTACCACAGCACGTACAGCCCGCCCCGGTCCGCGAACCAGAACTGCACGCCGATCAGGACCGCCGCCGACATCGCGCCGAGGTGCGCCATCGTCCGCACGGCCGGCCAGAAGAAGCTCGTCACCACGAACGCCGCGTACATGATGAAGATCGGCAGCCGGTACGCGAACGTCCGGCCCTGCCACAGGCTCTCGGCCGTCGGCCGCTTCCACGGCTGCCAGTCGGAGAAGTGCAGCACCTGCGACAGCCCGGTCGGGAAGTACCCGGCCGCCCACAGCACGCTCAGCGTGCCGACGAGCGACACGACCATCGCCGTGAAGAACCCGAAGGCGAACCGCCATGCCCCGCGCCGCCAGTAGAAGTGCAGCCAGACCGGGAACAGCAGGGCCGGGAAGAACGTCGCCCCGGCCGCGAGGCCGAGCAGCCACCCGCTGACCCGCGGGTGGCGGTACGCGAACAGCGCCCACAACACGAGCGCCGCCGGCAGGACGTGGTGCAGTTGCGAGATGTGGTACGCGGTGTACGGCAACAGCAGGTACATCGTGCCCATCGCGACGCCGGTTTCCGCGTCGCGGAAGTGCCGCCAGCCGACGAAGAACAGCCCGACGACGACGGCCGCGTGCCCGGCGAGCGCGAGGCAGCGGACGGTCCAGTTCCGCAGCCGGGCGAGCGAGGCGTCCGTCTCCTGCCCGGTGGACACGACGGCCGCCGCACCTTCGGCGACGCCGGCGATGGCGGCCGGCTGCTTGCCGACCGGCTCCCAGGCGTAGTCCGGGCGAATCCCGGCGACGGCGGCGAGGCAGACGAACAGCGCGACCCCGAACCACGCCAGCCCGGCGACGGCGAGGTTCGACCGGAACACCGGCCGGCGGTTCGCGGCGAGGTCGAAGAAGCAGCGGAACAGCCAGACGGCGGACGCCGCCAAGAGCCAGGCGTAGCCGAACACCCGCTCCCCATCCGCGATGTCGCGGTCGGTCGCGGCCGACTGGTTCGCTTCCTGGAGGAACAGGAACCCCGGCACGAACAGGAACAGGGCGAGCAGGTCCCAGTTCCGCAGGTGGAACGGCCGGCCGAAGTGGAAGAACAGGGCGACGGCGAGGAAGAACGCGAAGTAGAACCAGGTCGTCGAGTTCGGCAGGTGGAATTCGAGAAAGATGGATGCGAACACGGTAACTCCTTCGCCGTGGGCACCTTCCTCGGCAGTGCGAGGGTTGTTGTACGCAATGCGCCGCGGATGGGGAAGGAATCCGCCGCGATCCGGAGGCGTTACGGAGCGCGGCCTCCGACTTCCGAAGTCCGGCTTCGACTTCGGAAGTCGAACGGAGCCAGCACCGACGGGATGTGAGGACCGCAGCCGCGCGGGATCGACTTCCGAAGTCGAAGCCGGACTTCGGAAGTCTAGGTGTTACTCGCCCCCCCCCGCTCAACCACCGGGGCGCGGCTAAACGGTCGTTGCCCTTGACCCCGCGTTTCGGCCCGCGATACCATCCGCCGCGATTCCCTGCCTACTCGGGCCGACGTGTCATGAAAACGCTGCTCCGCTCCGTCCTCGGCCAGACCGTGATTTGGCGGGCACTTCGCCAGATGAAACGAGCCGTCACGCGGGCCCAGCCCGCGCCGCCGGCGGACCCGCGGGACGCCGTCGTGACGTGGCTGAACCCGCCGCCGGCGGCCGAGGCGAAGGCCGCGCTCGACGCGAAGCTGCGGGTCGAACACGTCGCGCATCCCGCGGCCGTCCGCTGCCGGTGGCTGACCCGGTTCGGCACGCCGTTCGACGCCGAGCCGACGACCGTGCCGCTGCCGCGGCCGCCGTTCCCGCACGCCTCCGAGGAGGTCACGGTCCGCGTGCCGACGCCGGACGTGGTCGGCGACTTCACGCTGGAGATCGACCTCGTCCGCGGCGGCGAACTCGTCGAGGCCGCCCGCGGCGTCCGCGTGGGCTTGCCGGTCGTCGGCCCGCGGGCCACGGACATCGACTACCACTCGGTCTACCGCACCGCGAACCTGGACGAGAACCACTGGTGGGTGGTCGGGGCGTACCACTCGAAGGCGGAGTACGAGAAGTCGTCCCGCGAGCGGCTCGGGATGCTCACCGGGTTCGGGCTGACGCCGGATTCGCACGTCCTGGACGTGGGCTGCGGGACCGGGCAGATGGCCGGGGCGATGCTGGACTACCTGACGCCCCGCGGCCGGTACGCCGGCACGGACATCGGCGTCGAGGCGATCCGGTTCTGCAACCGGACGTTCCGCCGGCCGAACTTCGCGTTCGAGGTCGGCGGCCTGACGACCGTTCCGTTCGCGGAGAACGGCACGTTCGACCTGGCGATCTTCTTCAGCGTGTTCACCCACACGTTCGCGGACGAGACGGCGCTGCTTCTCGCGGAAGCGAAGCGGCTGCTGAAGCCGGGCGGCGTGATTATCGCGGACGTGATTACGTCGGAGCTGGTGGAGCGCGGAGCTGGGCACCGCGGCGAGATGGTGGTGAACAAGGACCACTTCCTGCGGCTGGCCGCTATGCTAGGGTACACGGCCGAGGTGCTCGGCCGGTGGCCGTGGAACCGCCACGCGGAGCGGTTCATGTTCAAGCTGCGGCCCCAATAGCCTTGGCCGCGTCTACAGCCGCGGAGCGGCGGCGGTCGTTAGCCAGGGGCGCAAGCCCCTGGTTGGTCGACCATCACGCAAGCCCCGGAGGGGCGACAGATGCCGCGTCTGTCGCCCCTCCGGGGCTTGGGCGTTCGGGTAGGGCTCCGATCCCAGGGGTTCCGCTCCGCTCCACCCCTGGCTAACGACTACCGCCGCTACGCGGCTGAAGACGGAGCGAAGGCCGCCGCAGGTAGCGACGACCCACTGGAATTGAGTTCATACCATGCGCATCCTGCTGACCAACGACGACGGGTTCTACGCCCCCGGCCTGCGGGCGCTAAGGAACGAGTTGAAGGCCCTCGGCACGGTCACCGTCGTCGCCCCGGCCACGGAGCAGAGCGCCGCCGGGCACTCAGTCACACTCCTCACGCCGTTACTTGTGAACGAAGTTTTTGAAGACGACGGCACGACGCCGATCGGGTGGGCCGTCGAGGGCCGACCGGCCGACTGCGTGAAGCTCGCGCTGCTGGAACTGCTCAAGGAGCCGCCGGACGTGATCGTCAGCGGGCTGAACGCCGGGTCGAACGCCGGCATCAACGTCCTCTACTCCGGGACCGTCGCGGCCGCCATCGAGGGGGCGTTCTACCATTACACCGCCATCGCGTGTTCGCTGGAGTACGAGAAGAAGATTTACGACTTCCCGACGGCCGCCCGCCACGCCCGCCGGGTGGTGGAACAGATTCTCGCGAACCGCCCGGCGAAGGGGAGCCTGTTCAACGTGAACATCCCGGTGCTGGAGAACGGCCCGATCCGCGGCGTGAAGGTGCTGCCGCAGAACGTCTCCCCCTACGAGGAGAAGTTCGACCGCCGGGTGAACCCCCGCGGCCGGACGTACTTCTGGACGAGCCCGGACTTCTGCTGCCCGGCCCCGCACCCGGACACGGACGTGACGGCGCTGGCCGAGCAGTTCATCACGGTGACGCCGCTGAAGTTCGACCTGACCGATCACGCGAAGCTGGACGCGATGAAGGGCTGGACGTGGGAGGTGGAAGGCGAGCGGGGGGCGGTATCCCCCAGATTCG
>JAESGS010000442.1_pt1 | contig 32238 bp, 28 predicted proteins | sample 9269761 | NCBI WGS metagenome assembly JAESGS01 (sample SAMN15741799, study PRJNA653493) | algae metagenome | isolation source: Cyanosarcina radialis HA8281-LM2 and co-occurring heterotrophs from damp... | place: USA: Makauwahi cave, Hawaii | collected 2011-01-06 | reverse complement strand
GAAAAGACGTCGGACGAATGGGACGCCGAGGGCGGCTTCACGACCAAGACGCGGCTCGACGATTGAGCGCCGCGGTCGACCGCACGCTCGCCGCGCTCGCCGATCCGATCCGGCGGCGCGCGGTCGAGCTGCTTGGCGAGCGGCCGCGCAGCGCGGGCGAGCTGGCCGGCGATCTCGGGCTCGCGCCGCCGGCAATGAGCCGCCACCTGCGCGCGCTCAAGGAAGGCGGGCTGGTCGAGGACGGGCACCCGGCGTTCGACGCGCGCGTACGTATCTATAGCCTGAAGGACGGGGCGACCGACGGACTAAAGCAATGGCTCGCCGAGACCGAGGCGCTGTGGATGCACCAGCTTGCCGCGTTCAAGGCCCATATCGAGGGCAAGGAATGAGCGCGGCGGTGATCGTCGCGCTCCGCGTCGCGGCAACGCCCGACGTGGCCTTCACCGCCTTCACACGCGACATTGGCACATGGTGGAAAAGCCATCCGCTGTTCCAGCTTTCGCGAAATGGCGACGGGCTGCTGCGCTTCGACCCCGCGGGGCCGGGCGGGCGCCTCGTCACGCGCTTCGACGACGGCAAGGAGTGGGAGATCGGACCCGTGCGCCACTGGCTCCCCGGCGAGCGACTGGCATTCGGATGGCGGCCGCCGAGCTTCAAACCCGATCAGGCGACCGAGGTCGATGTCCGTTTCGAGGCGGTGGGCGCCGAGACGCGCGTAACGGTCGAGCATCGCGGCTGGGACGCCATCCCACAGAAACATGTCGCGCGGCACGGGTTCGAGCTGATGCTGTTCCAGCGGCGGCTGGGGGAGAATTGGCGGGCGTTGCTGAAGGGGATGGCGGCGGGGTTGTGAAGGAAGGCCGGTTTGGCGTGAAAATCCCATGGCCTGCTATTCGATCAATGCCCTTTGCAAGGCGCCAAAATTGAAATTCAGATTGACGCCGTCGCGAGGCAGACATTTATCGCTTAAAGTCGAATATCTTTGAACTTTCACGTCCATCGACGGCGCAGCAATAAAGGCTCGGATATCGGAGGCCGAGTTTTTCGCGCGAATGCACGAAACAAGCTCAGAGAAGCTCTCTATGCGCTGAACACCAGCAACCCTATCCGTCTTTGCCGGATCCGGGGCCGGAACAGTCCACCCTAGCATTGTCCCCCAATCGTAGGCTAACCGATCCGGATCATAGGGCAGGAAGCGAAGGCTAGGTTCGATACATCCTGCCAACGCTGCTTTAAGGCTCGCAGTCGAACCCGTGTCCTTCTGAAATTTTTCGGCGTCGCCGCTACCGACATTGTGCCAATCATCGACCCAAGCTTTTACCGCCACACGATTCTTGGCGATCCCACATTGAGCAACGCGCCGGTAATCCGCATCAATTGCGGGTGCGGTTGCCGCACCAATCTTCGCCGCTTCGCTGGAGTCATCGGGAGCATGAGCCATTGGCGCATCATCAACGGAATTCTTGGCGCTGGCACCGGCTGCAGCACACAGCGTAACAATGGCGATTGCAAAGAGAGCGGCCTTGGTCACAAAAATTAGCCCTGTAGTTCCGAGAAATTTGAGCCAAATCGCATGACAGAACTATTGACTGATATCCAGTTTCGCTTCGTCTCGTTCCGAGAGCAGTGAACGTCCGCAATCGGTCGAAAGCCGACGATCAGAGAAACATTGCGCGCGTACCGCCCCCGCCCCATTTTGACCGCATGTCCCTCCCCGCCCCCTTTGCCGACTGGTTCACCGTGCGCGGGTGGCGGCTGCGGCGGCATCAGGCCGATATGCTGGCGGCGGGGCAGCGCGGCGAACATGCCTTGCTCGTCGCGGCAACGGGCGCGGGCAAGACGCTCTCCGGTTTCCTGCCGAGCCTTGTCGATCTTGCCGAGCATCCGTCGGACCGGCTGCACACGCTCTATGTGTCGCCGCTGAAGGCGCTCGCCGCCGACGTCGAGCGCAATTTGCTCGGCCCGATCGCCGAGATGGGGCTCGACATCAGCGTCGAGAGCCGCAGCGGCGATACCAGTTCGGACAAGAAGGCGCGGCAGCGGAGCCGGCCGCCGAACATCTTGCTGACCACTCCCGAATCGCTGTCGCTGCTGCTGTCCTACCCCGACAGCTTCACGATGTTCGCCGACCTCAAAACCGTGGTGATCGACGAGATCCACGCCTTTGCGCCAGGCAAGCGCGGCGACCTGTTGGGCCTCGCGATGGCGCGGCTACAGGCGATCGCCCCCGGTCTCCGCCGCGTCGGGCTGTCGGCAACCATCGCCGATCCGGTACAATATGCCGGCTGGCTCGCGCCCGACGCCGATGCGCGCGCGGTGACATTGGTCGAAGGCGAGGCGGGCGCCGAGCCCGATATCGACATATTGCTGCCCGAAGGCGCGGTACCCTGGGCGGGGCATTCGGGGCGCTATGCGGTGCATCAGGTGATGGAGGTGGTCGCGGCGAACCGCACGACGATCATCTTCTGCAACACGCGCGGGCTTGCCGAGCTGATCTTTCAGGAGCTGTGGAAGGTCAACGACCTGTCGCTGCCGATCGCGATCCACCACGGCAGCCTCGACCGCGAGGCGCGGCAGCGGGCCGAAGCGGCGATGGCCGAAGGGCGGCTGCGCGCGCTTGTCGCCACATCGAGCCTCGACCTCGGGCTCGACTGGGGCGACGTCGATTGCGTGATCCAGATGGGCGCGCCCAAGGGATCGTCGCGGCTGCTCCAGCGCATCGGGCGCGCCAACCACCGGCTCGACGAACCGAGCAAGGCGCTGGTCGTGCCCGGCAACCGCTTCGAATATCTGGAGGCGCAGGCGGCGCTCGACGCGGTCGATGCCGGCGAGCGCGACGCCGACCGCTTCCGCCCCGGCGCGCTCGACGTGCTCGCGCAGCATGTGATGGCGCTCGCCTGCGCGGCGCCGTTCCGCGAGGAGGCGCTGCTGGCGGAAATCCGCAGCGCCGCGCCCTACCAGTGGATCGATGCCGAGACCTTTGCCCGGCTGCTCGGCTTTGTGCGCGACGGCGGCTATGCGCTCAAAAGCTATGACCGGTTCCGCCGCCTTGCGCCCGACGGACAGGGCGGGTGGCGGATCGCGCATCCGAAGCTCGCGGCGCAGCACCGGCTGAATGCGGGGATCATCGTCGATGCCCCGACGCTCGACGTGCGCTTCAAGAACGGGCGGCGGCTCGGCACGGTCGAGGAATATTTCGCGAGCACATTGGTGACGGGCGACACATTCGCCTTCGCGGGGCTCAGCCTCGAGGTCGAAAGCATCCGCGACACCGACCTGATCGTGCGCGCGACGACGCGGCCTGCGCGCATCCCCTCCTATGTCGGCGCGCGCATGGCGCTGACGACGCGGCTCGCCGACCGCGTGCGCGGCTTCCTCGCCGATCCGGAAAGCTGGCAGCGTTTTCCCGAGGATGTGCGCTTCTGGCTGGAAATGCAGCAATTGCGGTCGGTACTGCCGCGCCCCGGCGAGCTGCTGGTCGAGACCTTTCCGCACGAGGGCCATCATTATCTCGTCGTCTATCCGTTCGAGGGATGGAATGCGCACCAGTCGCTCGGCATGCTGATCACCAAGCGTATGGAGCGCGCGGGGATGCAGCCTTTGGGCTTCGTCGCGTCCGACTATGCGCTGGCGATCTGGTCGCTCAAGCCCGTCACCAATCCCGAAACTTTGTTCGACGCCGAGATCCTGTCCGACGAGTTCGTCGAATGGGTCGAGAATTCACACCTTTTAAAGCGTGCCTTTCGCGAGGTCGCGGTGATCGGCGGGCTGATCGAGCGCCAGCATCCGGGCAAGCGCAAGACGGGCAAGCAGGTGACCTTTTCGACCGACCTGATCTTCGACGTGCTCCGGAAATATGAGCCCGACCATCTGCTGCTCGAGGCCGCCTGGGCCGATGCGCGCGAGCGGTTGACCGACGTCGCGCGGCTCGGCGACCTGCTCGACCGCGCGGCGGGGACGATGCTGCACCGGAGGCTCGAGCGGATCAGCCCGCTCGCCATCCCGGTGCTGGTGCTGATCGGGCGCGAAAATGTCGCGGCATCCGACCTCGACGACGCGCTGCTCGGCGAGCTCGCCGACACGCTGGCCGAAGCCGCGATGGGTCCCAAACCCTGAACGGCGTTTCGCTTGCTGCGACGCCCGATGAGGCGTAGATTGCAACAAAATATACAGAGGATGCCAGCGATGACCCATGCTTCGAAGCGGTCCGTCCTTTTGGCGCTGCTGCTCGCCGCCCCGGCCTTGATCGGGGCGACGTCGGCTCCGGCCGATCCGCCTGTTCCTGCAGCCTCCACCCCGGCCGGCGAGACCGTCGCCCCGCCGGTTACGCTCGTTCCCTTTATCGAGCCCTTCGATCTCGATGCATCGCGGCGCATGTCGGTGAAGGTGATGGTCGGCGGGAAAGGTCCCTTTTCCTTCCTCGTGGACACGGGAGCCGAGCGCACGGTCATCGCGCGCGAGCTCGCCGAGCGACTGGGACTGGTGCAGGGCGAAAAGCTCAGGCTGGCAACGATCGGCGGTTCGACGATGGTGCCGAGCTACCGCGTCGCGGCGCTCCAGATGCAAAAGCTGCACCTCGCCGCCGTCGATGCGCCCGCCTTTTTCGGCCGACATATCGGCGCGGCGGGGTTGATCGGCGTCGACATGCTCGAAGAGCGCCGCGTCCTGATCGATTTCCGCAAGGAGACGATGCAGATTCTGGAAACGCGGCGCCGCGCGACGCCGCTGATCAGGGACGATGACGCAATCGTCGTCACCGCGCGCAATTCGGCGGGACGGTTGATCCTGTCCGACGCGCGGCTGAACGGCAAGCGAATCGACGTGATCGTCGATACCGGCGCGCAGACGAGCGTCGGCAATATGGCGTTGCAGCGGCTGGTCGCGGGCAAGCGCGCCAACCGCCTTCCGTTCGTCCCGACGACGCTGGCGGCCGTGACCGGCGAAGACGTCCCCGCGCTGCGCAGCGCGATCAAGCGCATCGTCATCAACGGCATGGACGTCAACGACCTGCCCGTGGCCTTTGCCGACGGCCAGGCGTTCCGCGCACTTGGCCTCCACGAACGCCCCGCGTTGCTGCTCGGCATGGACAGCCTCGCGCTGTTCGACCGGGTCGAGATCGATTTCCCGAACAAGCGCGTCGTGTTCGACCTGCCCGACGAGGCAAGTCGCCAGCCCAAGCTGCGCTTTGCCGCGAATATGGCGCCGCGGGGCTAGGACGCTTGCGGCGAGCGAGCCGCGCCGCCATAGCGGGCGGATGTCCGCCGCCGTCAATTTCGATTTTGCGGGCCAGCAATTCCGCATGCTGGCGGACAGGGCGCTGTTCTGGCCGCGTCACAGCGCGCTGATCGTCGCCGACCTGCATCTGGAGAAAGCAAGCTGGTACGCCGCGCTCGGCCAGCCCTTGCCGCCCTATGACAGCCACGACACGCTCGACCGGCTCGCCGCGCTCGCGGCCGAAACCGGCGCGCGCGCAATCTGGTGCCTCGGCGACAGTTTTCACGACCGCGACGCGGCGGAGCGGATCGTGCCTGCGGTGGCCGAACGCCTGTTCGGCCAGGCGGCGTTGGCGAAGCTCTTGTGGATCGCGGGCAATCACGACGGGCTGACCGGGGGTGCGTGGGGCGGCGAGGTCGCCGACGAGCTGGTGATCGACGGCATCGTGTTTCGCCACCAAAGCGTGGCGCGCGAGACGCGGCCGGAGATCTCAGGACACTTCCACCCGAAATTGCGGCTCAACATCCGCGGGCGACATGTGTCGCGGCCGTGCTTTGCCGGCGATGACAGGCGATTGATTCTGCCCGCCTTTGGCGCGCTGACCGGTGGCCTTGCCGCCGAGGATCCGGTTATCGCCGGAAATTTTGCCGGCGCCTATGAGGCGATGCTCGTCGCGCGTGGACGGCAGCTTCGCTTTCCCTGCCCCGGCCGGCCGGCCGATGACGCTACGGCAAGCCGCGCAGTCGCCGCTGGCCGACGCTAAGCCCCGCCGAACAGGCGCTTTTCCGGCTGTGGCCAAAAAGCATCACCCAGCCAAAAACGACGGTAATACGTGCCTCCCGCTGGATCGGCCGCGCAATTGAGTTATGCTCCGCCCGCAACAAAAATAAATAAATGTTGAGAGGAGTGCCCGATATGAAATCATCTTCCCTTCGTGCTGCCCGATTCATGCGCACCAGCGCGCTCGGCGTATCGCTTGCCATCGCTGCCGTATCTGTACCGGCCTTCGCGCAAGATGCGCCGGCCGAGACCGCAACCGACGACAGCGACAACACCCCGATCATCGTTACCGCCCAGGGCCGCTCGCAGCTGCTCTCCGACGTGCCGGTCGCCATCTCGGCGGTCAGCGCGGAAACGCTGCAGAACAGCGGCGCGAACGACATCCGCCAGCTGAACCAGGTCGCGCCGTCGCTGCTCGTCTCGTCGACCGGCTCAGAAGCGAACGGCTCGGCGCGTATCCGCGGCATCGGCACCGTCGGCGACAACCCCGGTCTCGAAAGCTCGGTCCCGGTGTTCATCGACGGCGTTTACCGCTCGCGTTCGGGTATCGGCCTCAACGAACTGGGCGAAATCGACCGCGTCGAAGTGCAGCGCGGCCCGCAGGGCACGCTCGGCGGCCGCAACTCGTCGGCCGGCCTCATCAGCATCTATTCGAAAAAGCCGAGCTTCGAATTCGGCGCCACGGGTGAAGTCACCTATGGCAATTACGACTATTGGCGTATCGGCGGCAGCGTTACCGGCCCGATCAGCGACACGCTCGCGGCGCGCGTCGACGGCATCTGGGTCAAGCGCGACGGCTTCCTGAAGGACGCGGCGAACAACACCGACGTCAACGATCGCGATCGCTATTTCGTGCGCGGTCAGTTGCTGTTCGAACCGACCGACGCGCTGTCGATCCGACTGATCGCCGATTATACGTCGCGCGACGAAAAATGCTGCGGCGCGACCTATATCGACAACAGCGTCAATCCCTATATCGGCAACCTGAACAACCCGTCGTCGCCGCTGTCGGTGGGCGGGGTGCCCGCCGCCAACGGCAACAATATCATCAATGTGCTGCGCGACCTCGGCCAGCCGCTCGCGGCATTCAACCAGGGTTACGACCGCAACATCTGGGTCAGCCCCGGCCGCAGCTTTGCCGGCAAGACCAAGGATTACGGCTTCTCGGGACAGATCGATTATGATCTGGGCGGCGCGACGATCACCTCGATCACCGGCTACCGCGAATATCGTTCGGGGCAAGCGGGCGACCTCGATTATGGTTCGGTCGACATCCTCTACCGCGCACCGAGCGACGATGCGTACCGCCAGTTCCATACCTTCACGCAGGAACTACGCGTCCAGGGCGAAGCGTTCGACGGCAAGCTCGACTGGCTCGTCGGCGGTTTCTACGCCAACGAAAAGCTGACGGTGCGCGACAACCTCCGCTTTGGGACGCAGTACGGCCGCTTCGCCGCCTGCCGCCTGATCTCGGGCGGCGGTCTTGCCGCTCTCTATTCGCCGACGTCGCCCGGCTGCGTCGCGGCACGTCCGGCCGCGTTCGGCGCCGCCTCGCCGGCGATCTACGCGGCTCTCGACCAGCTCGACAGCATCAGCGACAAGGGCAGCATCAACGACCGCTACAACCAGAAGGACACCAACTGGGCGCTGTTCACGCACAATATCTTCCACATCACCGACAAGCTCGATCTGACGCTTGGCGTGCGGTACACCCACGACAAGAAGAAGTTCTCGGCGGCGTTCACCAACGACAACCAGGCGTGCGTCAACGTCCAGAACCTCGTCGGCGGTTTCCTAACCACCCCCGCGCTCGCGGCGGTGTCGGGCGGCCTTGTCGGGCTCGCCTGTCAGGGCAATTCGACCGCCGAGCTCAACGGCGTGTCGATCAACGACAGCCGCAGCGAGGATGAATGGACCGGTACGGCGATCCTGTCGTACAAGCCCGTCGACGACCTGATGGTCTATGCGAGCTTCGCGCGTGGCTACAAGGCGGGCGGCTTCAACCTCGACCGTTCGGCGCTCAAGAACCCGATCCAGGTCGTGAACGGCGTCCCGACGACGACCTTCGCGGCCGCGGGCGGTGCGCAAGCGCTGGTCGGCAATCTCCAGTTCGATCCCGAACTGGTGAACAGCTATGAACTGGGCGCGAAATATTCGACCGGTCCGTTCGGCCTCGGGCTGACCCTGTTCCGGTCGGACTTCAAGAACTTCCAGCTCAATACTTTCAACGGCAGCGTCTTTCTCGTGCAGACGGTCAACGGTTGTTCGTCGGATCTGAACGGCGGCGACCGCGACCAGAGCAAGTTCACCGCGAACGGGGTGCCGCTTCCCGGCGCGCCTGCCAATACCAACGCGGCGGCGGCAACGACCGGCGCGTGCCCTAAGGACGACGTCGGTTACGGCGTGCGCACGCAGGGCTTCGAACTCGAAGCCTCGCTGGTTCCCGCGCGCAGCTTCCGCATGACGGCGGGGCTGACCTATGCGCGGACCAAATATCGCAGCAATTTGGTGGGCAACAAGTCGGGCGCGCCGCTCGACCCGGCGCTTCGCCTGCTGCCCGGCAACAATCTGTCGAACGCGCCCGAACTGGTCGCGACCGGCAGCGTCGCCTGGACCCCCGACATCGGCAGCAGCGGCCTGACCGGCCTTGTCTATATCGATGGCCGCATGACCAGCGACTATAACACCGGGTCGGACCTGTTCCCGCAGAAAGAGCAGAATGGCTATGCGATCTTCAACGCGCGTATCGGCATTCGCGGCCCCGACGAGAAATGGGGCGTCGAATTCTGGGGCCAGAATATCTTCAACAAGCAATATTCGCAGGTCGCCTTCAACTCGCCGTTCCAGGAAGGTGGCGTAAGCTCGGCCTTCTCGGACCCGCAATATCCGGGCGGTCGCCAGATTTTCTCGCAGTTCCTGGCCGAACCGCGGACCTATGGCGTGACCTTGCGCGGCAAGTTCTAAGCCTTAACATATTTGGGACTACCGGGGGCGGGGCCAGTGGCCTCGCCCCTTTTTCTTTTGGCCCGCCACGTCAACCCGTCACATCTGATAGCTGTGGCACAAAAGCCGCGCCTGCGGCGCAATGACGTTACGGCATGTGCCGCGCACTGGCTTGCCGCCGCCCACTCATGTTACGCTCGCGCAACAACAGAAAAGACTGCCCTCCCCACATCGATAAATCTTGTGAGAGGAGGGCCATTTCCGATGAAAAACCGTTCCTGCCGTGCCGCCAGCCTGCGCACCAGCGCCGCCGGTCTGTCGCTTGTCCTGGGCCTGTTGGCGACGCCTGCCACGGCGCAGGACGCCGGTGCCGAAACCGACGACAGCACGATCATCGTCACCGCGACGCGCCGCAGCGAGGCGTTGTCCGACGTGCCGATCGCGGTCTCGGCCGTCACCGGCGACACGCTCGAAAAGACGGGCGCGACCGACGTCCGCGCGCTGGGGCAGGTTGCCCCGTCGCTGCTCGTGTCGGGCGCGACGAGCGAGGTCAATTTTTCGGCCCGCATCCGCGGCATCGGCACGGTCGGCGAGAATCCCGGCCTCGAATCCTCGGTCGGCCTGTTCATCGACGGCGTCTATCGCAGCCGCACCGGCGTCGGCCTGTCCGAACTTGGCGACATCGAACGCGTCGAGGTGCTGCGCGGGCCGCAGGGCACGCTCTTTGGCCGCAACTCGACCGCGGGGCTGATCAACATCGCCACCAAGGGCCCCGAACTCGGGACATTCGCAGGCAAAGGATCGGTGTCCTACGGCAATTATAATTATTGGCGCGTCGACGGCATGCTCAACGCGCCGCTCGGCGACAAGGCCGCGGTGCGGCTCGACGGCGTCTGGCAGAAACGCGACGGCTTTATCGAGAATGTCACGGCGGGCGAGCCCGACATCAACGACCGCGACCGCTGGCTGGTCAAGGGCCAGTTGATGTTCGAGCCGAGCGAGACGATGAGTTTCCGCCTGATCGCCGATTACAGCAAGCGCGAGGAAAATTGTTGCGGCGGGGTGCTGCTGAACCCCGTGCGCAACCTGACGCGCGGCGCCGACGGCTTCCCGGTGGCATCGCCGAACACATTGCTGCCGCTGCTCCAACTGCTCGGCTCCAATCACCAGGTTCCGCCGACGGGCGAGAGCTTCGTGCGCCGCCAGTCAACGACACCGGGGGTCACCTACCGCTCCGACACCAAGGATTGGGGGGTGTCGGGCGAACTCGACTGGGACTTGGGCCTCGGCACCCTGACGTCGATCACCGCCTATCGCGACTATAAGAACGCACAGGGACAGGACGCCGATTTCAGCGCGCTCGACATTTTACGCCGTACCGACCTTGATCGCCGCTTCCGGCTGTTCACGCAGGAACTGCGCTTGCAGGGCGAGGCGTTCGACGGCCGGCTCGACTGGCTGGTCGGCGGCTATTATGCGAACGAGAAACTCGATGTCGACGACGACATCGTTTATGGCGCCAATTACGAACGTTTCGCCAACTGCATTGCCGCCGCGACCTTGTCGCCGGCCAACGTCAACCCCGCCTCGGCGACCTGCTCGAACCTTCCTGCCGCAAGCTTCCCCGGTTTTCAGGGTTTTGCGGCCTTGCTCGGTGCGGCACGGCTGAACGGCACCGGCAACAACGGGTCGACCTTTCACCAGCGCAGCACCAATTATGCGCTGTTCACCCACAACAGCTTCGACATTATCGAAGATGCGCTGACGCTGACCGTCGGCGCGCGTTACACGCATGAGAAGAAGACGCTGACGGGCGATGCCAATTTCACCAACACGCTCTGCCCGGCGATCGTCAACTCGCCCTTCCAGGCGCTCGCGAGCCTCGCCTGCGTGATCAACGGCACCGCGCCCGACATCGTCAAGGGCGCGCCGGGGACAAAGTTCAGCGAGGGGCAATGGACGGGCACGGCGGTTTTGAGCTGGAAACCCGCGCCCGAATGGCTCGTCTACGCATCCGCGTCGAAGGGCTATAAGGCGGGCGGCTTCAATCTCGACTATTCGGCGCTCGACCGGCCGTGCAGCACAACCGCCGGCAATGCGACGCAGAATACCGCCTGCACCACCGCGCTCGCGCGGCCCGCGAACACGCCGGGCAACGGGCGGCCCGAGGCGAGCGACCTGCAATTTGCTAGTGAAAAGGTCGACGCCTATGAGCTCGGGGTCAAATGGGACGGCCCCGGGATCGACGTCAACCTTGCCGCTTTCTGGCAAGAATATAGCAATTATCAGCTGAACACCTTCAACGGGGTCAATTTCGAAGTCACCAACATCCAGGCGTGCAAGGACGATCTGGGGACCGGTCCGACCGACAATAATGCGACGACGGGGGCCTGCGCATCCGACCGGCTGAAGCCAGGCGTCGTCGCCAAGGGCTTCGAGATCGAGACCTTCCTGCGCCCCGCGCGCTATGTGTCGGTCAATATGGGGCTCACCTATGTCGACACCCTCTATCGCCGCAATCTGGTGGGCACGGGCGGACGTCCGCTATCGCCGGTGCTGTTCCAGCTGCCCGGACGCGGGGTGTCGAACGCCGCCAAATATGTCGCGACCGCGGGGATCAGCTGGACTCCTCCGATTGGATCGTCGGGGATGAGTGCGCTTATCTATCTCGATACCCGCATGCAGAGCGACACCAACACAGGATCGAACCTCGACATCGAAAAGGAACAGGATGCCTTCGCGGTATTCAACGGCCGCATCGGGCTGTTCGGTCGTGATCGCCGCTGGGGTATCGAACTGTGGGGCCAGAATCTGTTCAACAAGCAATATTATCAGATCGGCGCCGACATGCCGCTGCAGGGGTCGGGATCGTTCCGCGCCGTCGCAGCGCCTGCCGCGAGCGGGCATCCCGGCACCGCGAATAAATTGTTCGTCGGCTTTCCCGGCGAACCCCGCACCTATGGTGTGACGTTGCGCGGGCAGTTCTGATCACTCTCTCCCCCTCCCCGCATCGGGGAGGGTGTCGGGAGGGCCTGCCGCGGCCGGGCACTGTCGCGTCAGGCCCTTTCCTTTGGCGATCGCCGGGTTCGGTCGCTGGCGACCTAGCGCGCCCGCGCCGCCTGGTGCGCGATATCGGTCATCAGCTTGCGGAACAACACGCCGCCGGCGGTGCCCGACGCCTTCAACGCGCGTTCGCAGTCGAGCAAGCGGCTCATCAGCCGCGCGATGCGCACCGAATCCCAGATGTGGAGCTGCGCGGTCACCGCGTCGCGCTCCTTCCAGAAGATGCCGCTCGTGCGCGCCGACACGACGGTCGCGGGGTGCGCACCGCCGTCGACCTCGGCGCGGAGGCGCGCGAGCGCCATCGCGCGGATCGCAAGCGCGCGGATGATCCGGATCTCTGCGACGCCGACCGCGGCAGCGGTCGCGAGCATGTCGGGCAATTCGCGCACCTTGCCGCCGAGCGCGATGTTGATGCACTCGCTCACATCTTCCTCGTGTGTCGCGGCGCCGAGTGCCGCGATATCGGCTGCGGTAACCTGTCGCTGCCGATCCGATCCGGCGTCGAGGTAGAGCGCCATCTTCTCGATCTCGCGCCGCATCAGCGCCTGATCGCCCGAGACGAGGTCGACGAGCAATTGCGCCTCGGCATTGGCGAGCCGCAGGCCCTGTTCCTGCGCTGCGGCCATCGCGATGCCGACAAGCGCGCGGCGGTCGGGCTGGTAACAGATCGCGGCGACCGCATGGTCCGAGCCCTCGACGAGCTTGACGAGTTTCGATTTGGCGGTGACCGACGCGCCTGTCGCGATGACCGGATTGATCGCAGTTTCGGCGGCGAGCAACGCTTCGACCGCCGCAAGGCCGTCATCGCCGCTGCCCGACAGTTCGACCTTGATCACGCGCGCCGACGAAAAGAGCGACATCGACGCCGCTTCGGCGGCGAGCAGCGACGGGTCTTGCGACAGCTGCGTGCCCGTCAGGTCGAGCCGTTCGGCATCCTTGCCCGCGAGGGCGAGCAAATGGCCCGCGACGGCTTCCATCGTCGCTTCGTCGGGGCCGGTGAGCAGAGTGAAACGAACGGCGGGGTCGAGGCGCGACAGGCGTTCGAGTTCGTTCGGCTTGACCGTCTTCATTGCCCTGAAGGCGTCGGCGCGGGCACGGTAGCCTCTTGTCCGCCGCCGCGGTTCGCATAGACCGCGAGCCGTGCGACGATCTGGTCGGCGACCGCCGAAGAGAGCCGCTCAAGCGCCGAGGATTCGGCGGCGATCGTCGCATATTCGCTGCCCACGACGTCGATCCCCGCATCGGAAAAGGCCGTCGCGTCGAGCAGCACTTCGCCGGTCGCGGCGTTCACGAGCTGGTAGCGCGCGCGCAGCGTGCGGCGTTCGCGCGTCACCGCATCGTCGGCTCGGACGCCGAAGCCGGTGATCGAATCTTCCAGACGGACATCGAGGCGAAGGCGCTTGCCCGCGCCCTCGCCGCCCTGCGTGGCTTGCAAGCGGTCGCGGAGGGCGTTGCGGACGAGCCAGCCCGAATGTCCCTCGATCGCCGCGACATCGACGTCGGCGAGCACCTGCGCCACCGCCCCCTTGCTGCCGTTCGCGTAAAGCGGACGCAGCCCACAGCCGCCGACGGTGAGCGAGGCTGCGACAAGGGCGGAGACGAGAAGGCTGCGCATCAGGGAACGATATTGACCAGACGGTCGGGGACCACAATCACCTTTTTGGGTGCGGCGCCGGCGAGCAGCTCGACGATACGCGGGCGCGCGAGCGCCGCGGCTTCGGTCGCATCCTTGTCGAGGCCCTTGGCGATCGTCATCGTATCGCGCAGCTTACCCGCCATCTGGATCGCGATTGTCACCTCATCATCGACGAGCAGTGCCGGATCGGCGGCGGGCCATGCGGCATCGGCCACCATCGGGGTCGTCCGCTGGCTCTCGGGCAGCGCGGCCCAGGCCTCCTCGGCAAGGTGCGGCATCATCGGCGCGACGAGCAGGATGAGCGTGCGGCACGCCTCGGCGCGCGTCGCCGAAGGTTTCGCCTTTTCGATGTCGTTCGCGAGCGCGTGGATCTTTGCCACCGCCTTGTTGAAGCCCAGCGATTCGATATCGGCGGCGACCCCGGCGATCGCCTGATGCAGCTTGCGCGCGAGCGCCTTGTCTTCGCCGCTATCGCCGACATTCTCGGTGTCGCCGAACAGGCGCCACAGGCGCTGGACGAAACGCCATGCGCCTTCGATGCCGGCCTCGCTCCACGGCAGGTCGCGCTCGGGGGGGCTGTCGGAGAGCATGAACCAGCGCGCGGCGTCGGCGCCATATTGGTCGAGGATGGCGTCGGGATCGACGACATTCTTCTTCGACTTCGACATCTTGATCACGCGGCCGACATCGACCGTATAGCCATCGGCAATCAGCATCGCGCCATCGGGTTTACGCTCGACCTCATCGGGCGTGAAATAGAGCGGCGGCAGGCCTTCGCCCTGCACGCGGCTGTAGGTCTCGTGCGTCACCATGCCCTGCGTGAACAGGCTCGCGAAAGGCTCCTTGATGTCGATCATCCCCATCTTGTTCAACGCGCGCGTCCAGAAACGCGCATAGAGCAGGTGGAGAATCGCATGCTCGATGCCGCCGATATATTGGTCAACGGGCAGCCAGCGGCGGATCACGTCGGGATCGAAGGGCTTGTCCGACGGCGAGCTGGCAAAGCGCAGGAAATACCACGACGAATCGACGAATGTGTCGAGCGTGTCGGTCTCGCGCACCGCTTCGCCGCCGCAGCCCGGGCAGGCGACATGCTTCCACGTCGGATGGCGGTCGAGCGGATTGCCGGGGACCGAGAAATCGACATCCTCGGGCAAGATCACCGGGAGCTGGTTCTTGGGAACCGGTACGGTACCGCATGCATCGCAATGGATGAACGGGATCGGCGTGCCCCAATAACGCTGGCGCGAGACGCCCCAGTCGCGGAGGCGCCACACGGTGGTGCCCTTGCCCCAGCCCTCATGCTCCGACCTCGCGATGACGGCGGCTTTCGCCTCGTCGATCGTCATGCCGTCGAGGAAATGGCTGTTCACCAGCTTGCCGGGGCCCGTGTAGGCGTCGGTCCCCGTGAAATGCTGGGCGGTTTCGTCGCCGTCGGCGATCACGCGGTGGACCTGCAGCCCATATTTATGGGCGAAATCGAGGTCGCGCTGATCGTGTGCCGGGCAGCCGAAGATCGCGCCGGTGCCATAGTCCATCAACACATAATTCACGACCCAGACGGGCAGGTGCCAGTCCGGATCGAGCGGATGCTCGACCGCGATGCCGGTGTCGAAGCCCATCTTTTCGGCGGTGTCGATCTGCTCGGCGGCCGTGCCCTGACGGCGGCATTCCTCGATGAATGCGGCGAGTTCGGGGGAATCCTTCGCGAGGCGCTCGGCGAGCGGATGATCGGGCGAAATCGCCGCGAAGCTGGCGCCGAACAGCGTGTCGGGGCGCGTCGTAAAGACGTCGAATCCCGGGGCGCCGCCGGCGAGCTTGAAGCTGAATTCGAGGCCCTGCGACTTGCCGATCCAGTTTTCCTGCATCAGCCGCACCTTGTCGGGCCAGCTGTCGAGACTGCCGAGCCCTTCGAGCAGCTCGTCGGCAAAGTCGGTGATCTTGAGGAACCACTGCGACAGCTTCTTCTTCTCGACGAGCGCGCCCGAGCGCCAGCCGCGGCCGTCGATCACCTGCTCGTTCGCGAGCACGGTCATGTCGACGGGGTCCCAGTTGACGTAGCTGTGCTTGCGCGTGACGAGGCCTGCGGCGAACAGGTCGAGGAACAAGGCCTGCTCTTGCCCATAATAGTCGGGCTCGCACGTTGCGAGCTCGCGGCTCCAGTCAATCGCGAGGCCGAGGCGCTTCAGCTGGCTGCGCATCGCGGCGATATTGTCGCGCGTCCAGCCGCCGGGGTGGACGCCCTTTTCCATCGCCGCATTTTCGGCGGGCATGCCGAAGGCGTCCCAACCCATCGGGTGAAGGACGTCGTGCCCGGTCATGCGTTTGAAGCGCGCGAGGACGTCGCCCATCGCATAGTTGCGGACATGGCCCATATGGATGCGCCCCGAGGGATAGGGGAACATCTCGAGGATATAGGCCTTCGGCTTGTCGGCCGTATCGGTCGTGGCAAAGCTGTTCGCCGCCTCCCACGCCTTTTGCCAGCGGGCGTCGGCGGCGAGGGCGCCAAAGCGCGGTTCGCGGGTCATTCGTCGGTTACCCCGTTAGTCTGTCTGGGCGGGCGCGAGAGGTGCGCCGCCGGGTTAGTCCCTGATGGCGCTGCGACGCAGGTCGCGGGCGCGGGTGAGGATGATTTCCTCGAGCTTCTGAACCGTCGCGGCCTGAACCGGCGCATCGACCCAGGTGCCGCCCTGCGACACCTGGCGCGAGGCCGCGATGCGCAGCGCGTCGGCGCGCAGGTCGCGGTCGAGGATCGATACGGTGACCTTCATCCGCTCGCCCGGATTCGCCGGGTTCGCATACCAGTCGGTGATCACGACACCGCCCGACGAATCGGCCTGCAGCAGCGGCATGAACGACAGCGCATCGAGCGAGGCGCGCCACAAATAGCTGTTCACGCCGATCGTCGTCACCTGGCTGGCGGCGAGGTCGGCGCGCGGCCGTTCCTTATTCGCGCACGCCGAAAGGCCAAGCACCGCGAGCCCGAGCAACGCGAGCGCGGCCGGACGGCGACCGAGCGTGGCGCCAAACCGGGCAGGGACGGAAAGCTGGGACATGCGGTACACCTTATCTCTTGAAGCCCGTCCGACGTCGAAATCGGCCGCGCGCAACGGAATTGCCAGCGTCTCTATCGCCCTTGCCGCCACCCTGCAAGCGCGGCAATTTCTGCGAGTCGGCCGTTCAGATTCTGGTCAGATTCGAAACGCACTGTGCTGATCGGGCAACAATTCGGGTGAAAATCGGAATCGTTGCAACAATTTGGCTGGATTCACTGGCAATGTTGCGCAGGGAGTCCTATTTGAAGAATCCGATTGGGGTTGGAGTCGCAGAGCAATGGCGCGGACGTCGCGACATTTTTGGAAGGGAAGCCTCACCGCTTTGGCGGTGGTTTCGCTTGCGCTTCCGCCAGCCCTCGCCGCGATGTCGAACAGCGACCGCATCCGCGACACGACGCTTTCGGAAACCTTGCTTGGCCAGTTCACCCCTGCTTCGGGCGATGAGCGGCTGATCGCGCGCTATAACAAGATGTCGGCCGAACAGCGCGGCAGCTTCAGCTTCACCCCCGCGCTGACCGACGACAATCGCAAGAACCGTGCGATCACCGTCGTGATTCGCGCTCGCGACGACGCATCAAGCGCCGCGCGCACTTCCGCGCTGGCCGCGGGCCGGACCGCGCCGATCGCCATCACCCCCGTCGCCTATAATCTGGGCGCATCGGTGGGCTTCGAGAAATTCGTCACGCCGGCGCTGCCGCGCGGCACCGACCTTCGCAACCTGCCGGTCGCGAAGGCCCCGGAACAGGACGAGAAGAAGTCGCGCTTCGCCACGCGTATGGTCAACCGCCCAAGCGACCCGAGCGGGGCAACCGATCGCGTCACAGCTCCCGGCGAAGCGTCGGCCGTCGATGTCGTCAGCAGCTATCGCCTGACCAAGAATATCGACGTCACCGCAGGCGTCCGGTACAAGAGCGACGACCGCGTCGAACCGCTGACCGATACGCGCCGCGACAGTCAGGCAGTCTATATCGGAACCGCGTTCCGCTTCTGACGACTCCGGCGCGTCGTCGCCTGTTTCTCCCAAGCATCAATCGCCGCCCAACCGGACTGTCGCCCGCTCGCACGGGTTAGCGCGCGGGCGCGCGCCGCCGTCATCCCACCGAGCGCGATCGGTTGCGCGCACGACAGACGCGCGAGCCGTAGCCATGCGGCGCGCCCAAGCGCAGCAGCGTCGGGATGCGAACGCGTCGGATGGAGCGGCGAGATGAAGACGCCATGTGGCCCGGTCCGACGCGCACGGCGCGCCTCGCGCGCGTCATGGACGGGCATCGTCAGCAACAGGCCGAGCCGACGCGCCTGCCCTGCCCGCTTTATGTCGTGCTGGCGAAGATGGACGCCGTGAGCACCCCAGCGGCGCGCCGTTGCGGGGGATCCAGCGAGCACCACAGTTAAGCCGCGTACGCGCGCGAAGCGCATCAGGCTCCGAAGCAGCCGCCACCGCGCCCCCTGTGGCAGGCTGTCGTGGCGGAGGACGATGCCGCTACCGGGCGGAAGCGATGCGGCGAGTTCGGCGATGCCCACTGCGATCCGCTCGTCGCTGAACAGCCATGCGTTCGGCAAGGGGTGGCGCCCGGTCATCGCCCTTTCTATAGGCGCGTCGCGAGCGCGCGCAACGCGCGGGATGGAAATGAGACGATGAGCGAAGCAGCAGACCGGCTGGCCGAGGTGCAGGCCCATATCGCGAGTGCAGCGAAGCGCGCACAGCGGAAGGTGGAGGATATCTGCTTGATCGCGGTGTCGAAGACGCATGACGCCGACGCCGTCCGCCCGCTGATCGCCGCGGGCCAGCGCCATTTCGGTGAGAATCGGGTGCAGGAGGCGGCGGCGAAATGGCCCGAGCTGCGCGCCGAGGCGCCCGATGTCGTGCTGCACCTGATCGGCCAGCTGCAATCGAACAAGGCCGAGGAAGCCGTGGCACTGTTCGATACGATCCATTCGATCGATCGCAGCTCGCTGGTGCAGGCGATTGCCAAGGCTTGCCAAACGGCAGGCAAGCAGCCGCAATTGTTCGTCCAGGTCAATATCGGCGACGAGGAGCAAAAGGGCGGCTGCGCGACCCGCGACCTGCCCGCGCTGCTGGCGGAAGCGAAGGACGCCGGGTTGACGATCGACGGGCTGATGGCGATCCCGCCGGCCGATATTGAACCCGCGCCCTTTTTCGCGCTACTCGACGAACTTGCCGAACGCCACGGGCTTAAGGGCCGGTCGATGGGGATGAGCGGCGACTATGAGACGGCGGTGATGCTCGGCGCGACGCATGTGCGCGTCGGGACTGCGTTGTTCGGTGCACGCGACTAGCGCCGCAGGCGGACAGTCACTCTATTGATATTCGACCGTCACCGGAATGCGTCCGCGATAGTCGCCGTCGTCGAGGCCGGCGATCTGAAGGCGGCCGCCGAAGCGGAACTGAAGCCGCCCGTCGGCGCCGAGACGCGGTGCGGCCGACAGGTCGGTGACGAGGCCGGTGACGCGCGCAGTGCGGCCGTGGCCGCTTTCGAGATCGACGCTGGCGGGCAGGATCACGCGGACCTCTGCGCCGGGTTCGCCGCGCACCGTGACCGTGCCGGTCAGCGCAAACCCGCCGAGATCGACGACGTCGCCGCGCACGCGGCGAACGCCCGAGGCGGGATCGAGCTCGACCTCGCCGCCCATTGCGCCGACCGCGACGCGGCCCATGTCGAGCTGGGTTTCGACATCGACGCGCAGCGGCACCTCGGCCTTGCGCGCCGTCGTGCCCGCCACCTTGTCCTGCGCGCAGAGCAGGCATTGCGCGCCCGCGGAGGGCGCGCCGCCCAACGTGAGCAAAAAGCCAAGGAAAAGACGCAATTTCACACCCGTCAGGATAGCGCCAACATGGTTAAGCTGCGGTAAAGCCGGCGCGGCGCTAATCGCTGGCCAGTTTCCCGCTTTTCGGCCACATGTGCGCGATGACCACACCCCCGCCGCCCGCCCGGCTCAACGCCCTCGCCACCGCGGTGCCGGGGCATGATATCCATCAATCCTTCATCGACTGGGCGACGCCGCGACTGACCGACGATCGCGTGCGCGCGATCTTCACGCGGATGACCGCGCGGTCGGGGATCAACCATCGCTGGTCGGTGCTGCCGCCGACGGCGAATGGCGGATCGCCGGTCGAGGCGGGCGGATTCTACGATGTCCCAGGCCTGCCGCCGACATCGGCGCGGATGGCGGCTTATGCGCAGCACGCGCCCGACCTTGCAATGCAGGCGATTGCCAGGCTGGGCGAGGCACTGGATCCGGCGTGCGTCACGCATATCGTCGTTGCGAGCTGCACGGGTTTCGTCGCGCCTGGGATCGACCAGATTATCGCGAAGCGGCTCGGCCTTTCACCGACCGTCGAGCGCGTGCTGATCGGCTTCATGGGCTGCTATGCCGGGGTCACCGCGCTGCGCACCGCGCGGCATATCGTGCGCTCCGAGCCCGAAGCGGTGGTGCTGGTGGTCAGCGTCGAACTTTCGACGCTCCACCTCAGTCTCGCCGACGAGCCTGAGCCCTTGCTCGCGATGCTCCAGTTCAGCGACGGCGCGGCGGCAGGGATCGTATCGGCGGCGGCGCACGGGCTCGAACTTGGCGAAGGGCGCAGTCTGGCGCTGGGCGACAGCGAGGAGCTGATCCGCTGGGACATCGGCGACAAGGGTTTCGAGATGACGCTGTCGGGCGAGGTGCCCGGACGGCTCCGCGAAACGCTCACCGATCCGGCCGTCCAGCGCGAGTTGTTCGGCGATGGCGGCACGCCGCCTTTGCTCGCGGTTCATGCTGGCGGCCGCTCGGTGCTCGATGCGGTCGAACATGCGCTGGCGGCCCCGCCCGAGACCTTGGCCGACAGCCGCGCGGTGCTCGCGCGCTTCGGCAATATGTCGTCGGCGACGATATTGTTCGTGCTCGCCGAGATGATGGCACGCGGCGCGGCGGGCGAGGGGATTGCGATCGCCTTCGGTCCGGGGCTCGCCGCCGAAGCGATCCGCTTTACCGCCCCCGGTCGTCAGGGGTGAACCCCTTCGCCAGCCTTCGTGTGCCGATCGACCGCGACGAGGAAATGGACGCCGCCGAGCTTTCGCCCGAACGCTATGCCCGCGTCCTCGCCGACCTGTCGCGGGTGAATGGCCTGACGATGGCACCCCGCCCGACGCTGGGCTTTCTCGACCGGGTGCGCGCGCGGGGAATTGGTGATCGTCCGTGGCGCATCCTCGACGTCGGGTTCGGCGCGGGCGACATGCTCGCGCGGATTGCGCGCTGGGGCGACAAGCGCGGGGTCGCGCTCGATCTGGTCGGCGTCGACCTCAATCGCAAGAGCGAAGCGGTGGCGGCTATGCGGCTTGGTGCGCGCGCGCGGCTGATCACCGGCGATTATCGCGCGCTTGCGGGGCAGGGGTGGGACATCATCCTCTCCAGCCTCGTCACCCATCATATGACGCCCGCGCAGCGTACCGAATTCCTGCGCTTCATGGAAAGCGAGGCGGCGCGCGGCTGGCTGGTCAATGACCTCCACCGCCGACGCCTGCCGTTCGCCGGCTTTCCCTTACTGGCGACGCTGGCGTGGGCCGACCCGATCGTCCGGCGCGACGGCCAGCTTTCTGTCGGGCGTAGCTTTCGCCGCGCCGAATGGCAGGCGATGCTGGCCGAGGCAATGCCCGATACCGCAGGCAAATGCCGCATCTTCCGCAGCTTCCCCTATCGCCTCTGCGTCGAGCATATCCGGTGACCGACGCGATCGTCGTCGGCGCCGGTCCCGCCGGGTCAGCCGCGGCGATCGGACTGGCGCGCGCGGGGGCAAAGACATTGCTGCTCGAACGCGCGCGGGAGACGGGCGATGCGCTGTGCGGCGGTTTCCTGAGCTGGCAGACATTACAGCGGCTGGGCGCGCTCGGGATCGACCGCGCGGCGCTTGGCGGGCAGGCGGTGCGCTGCGTACGTTTGTTCGCGGGCCAGCGGCAGAGCGAGACGGCGCTACCCGGCGAAGCGATGGGGGTATCACGCCGTCGGCTCGATAACGCGCTGCAAGCTGCCGCCGTCGCCGCGGGCACGGGTTTCGAACGCGGCGTTCACGCGACGACGCTCGAAGACGGCGCGGTGCAGACACGCGATGGCCAAGTGCTGACGGCGCAAGCCATCTTCCTCGCCGCGGGCAAGCACGGCTTTCGCGGGTTCCCGCGCGAGCCCGCTCCATGGCAGCGCGCCGACCCGGCGATCGGATTGCGCTTGCGGCTTCCGGCGCATCCCGCGCTCGGCCGGCTGGTCGGCGACGCGGTCGAGCTGCATCTGTTTGATCGCGGTTATGCCGGGATGGTGCAGCAGGAGGACGGCAGCGGTAATCTCTGTCTTGCGGTCCATAAATCGCGGCTCGACGAAGCGGGCGGCGATCCGGCAACGCTGCTTCGCGCGCTGGGCGATGCGCTGCCGCATCTCGGCGCGCGGCTGGCGCATGCCGACTGGTCGCGCAACGTCGATGCGATCGGGCATGTCCCCTATGGCTGGCGCACGCGCGAGACCGCGCCGGGACTGTTCCGGCTCGGAGATCAGGCGGGGGTGATCCCGAGTCTCGCTGGCGAGGGCATGGGCCTTGCGCTGGCGAGCGCCGATGCGGCGGTGGCGGCGTGGCGTCACGGGGGCGGGGTGGCGGCACCCGCCTTTCAGCAACGGCTCGCGGCGCGGATGACGCGCCCCTTCGCGCTCGCCAATCTCGTCTGGCGGATGGGCGAAAATCGGCGCAGCGCCGGATTGTTGACCGGCGCGGCGTCCATTTTTCCGTCGATGGTGCAAATGATGTCGCAGGCGACGCGGATCGACCCGTGCTGACCGCTCCTCGCTTGCGATCAGCCATGCCTTCCCCGATGACCCCGGACCGACGGGGCTGTGCTATTGCATCAACAGCGCGGCGCTTGACTTCGAAGGTCGTGGGCAGGATGAGGCGTCAACCGGCAAGGATTGAAAAACCCCTTCCCGGACTGACGCATCAGGGGCGCAGCAAGGGAAGGAACACCGGCTTTGCGCCGTGAAAGACAGCAGGCTTCGTCGAACAAATCGTCATCGTCCAGCAAGCGTAGCGGCACGTCCGGCGGCGAGCCGCCGCGTTGGCGTGTGTGGCTGCGCCGCGCCTTCCGCTGGGGCCTTGGCCTCGCGGTCGTCGGGCTTGTTGCGCTGGCGGTTGCGGTCGGGATTGCGGTGCAGCGCATGCCGAGCTTCGAGGAGCTCAAGAAATCACCGGCGGGGCAGACGATCCGCGTCCGCGCCGCCGACGGTACCGTCTTCCTCTCGCTCGGGCCGAATTACGGCCGCTGGCTGACGCTGCGCGAAACGCCGCAGGTGATGCAGGACGCGATGGTAGCGGTCGAGGATCGTCGCTTTCGCTATCATCCGGGGCTCGACCCTGTCGGCATGGCACGCGCGGCGGCGGTCGCGCTGCAGAATCGCGGCAGCGGCCGGCGCCTGCAGGGCGCGTCGACGATCACGCAGCAGCTCGCGCGTAATATCTTCCTGTCGAACAGCTATGATTTCAAGCGCAAGGCGCGCGAGATGATCCTCGCGCTCGCGCTCGAATGGAAATTCTCGAAGGACGAAATCCTCGAACTCTATCTGAACAAGGTCTATTTCGGCGGTGGCAGCTATGGCATCGACGCCGCGTCGAACAGCTTTTTCGGCCATAGCGCGACCCAAATGTCGTTGTCCGAAGCCGCCGTGGTCGCGGGGCTGGTCAAAGCGCCGTCGCGCTATTCACCAACCGCCGATGCACAGGCAGCATTGGGCCGCGCAGGCGTCGTGCTCGACGTCATGGTCGACGCCGGGGTCATCACCCAGGCACAGGCCGACAGCGCCGAGCCCGCCAATGTCCAGCTCGCGAAGGAAACGGGGCAGAACAGCGCACGCTATTTCAGCGACTGGGCGCTACCACAGCTCGACATGCTGATCGACGAGGGCAGCGAGGCGCTCGACGTTTACACCACGATCGACCTTGGCATGCAGCGCGCCGCGACCGCGGCGATCCAGGCCGATACGCCGAAGGGCGTGCAGGGTGCGCTGGTCTCGCTCGATCGCGACGGCGCGGTGCGCGCGATGGTCGGCGGCAAGGATTATGTGACGTCGAACTATAACCGCGCAACGCAGGCGCTGCGCCAGCCGGGATCGGCGTGGAAGCTGTTCGTTTATATGGCGGCGCTCGAGGCGGGTTATAAGGTCAGCGACCAGGTCGTCGACGAACCGGTAACGATCAACGGCTGGTCGCCGCGCAACTCGTCGGGGCGTTTTTCGGGCACGATGGATCTGCGCAGCGCCTTTGCTTATTCGGTCAACACCGTCGCGGCGAAGCTCGGAGACGAAGTCGGCTTTTCGGCGGTGGCCAATATGGCGCGGCGGTTCGGGATCACGACGCCGGTCAACACGCATCCCTCGATGGTGCTCGGCAGCGCCGAAGTCCGCGTGATCGACATGACCGCCGCCTTTGCCGCGGTGTCGCGCGGCGGCGTCTCGGTCCAGCCCTATGGCATTACCAAGGTGACGACAGCGAGCGGCGAATTGCTCTATCAGCGTCCCGCCGAACGCGGGAATACGCTGGTCGACCATTGGGTCGCGGCAGGGATCACCGACCTGCTGCAAACCGCGGTCAACACCGGGACCGGCAAGGCGGCGCAGATCGGCCGCCCCGTCGCGGGCAAGACCGGGACGACGTCGAGCAACAAGGACGGCTGGTTCCTCGGTTTCTCGAGCGGGATCACAACGGGCGTGTGGATGGGCCGCGACGATGCGAAGCCCGTCGGCGGGCTGCAGGGCGGCCGCGCACCCGCCAAGGCCTTTGCCGATTATATGCGCGTCGCGGTCGCGCGGCGCCCGGTCGAACAGTTCGACACCGAAGTCGTGCTGCCCGAATGGCAGCTCGAAGATGAAGGCGAGGCCTATATGGGCGAGCCCGGTGAAGAAGGCTTCGTCGACGAGAATGGAATGCCGATCGAGCTGCCCTATGACAGCCGCCCGCCCGAGACCACGGGACCGACGCCGCCGCCGACCGAGGATGGGCCGGTGCTCGACCAGCAATGGATCGAGGAGCAGACCGGCCGGCGTGCCCCGGGAGACAATGGCGCGGCGCCGAAAAATGGCGGCCAGCCGAAGATCATCACGGTCCCCAAGGCACCGCCACCCGCAACCCGGCCATCGCAGCAACCGCGACCGCCTTCGGATAGCGCGAACGATTAATCAGGCCGCGAAGCGGTAGCGGTGGAGCGAGCGCCCCTCGCGGCGCAGCCAGCCGCGCGCCGCCGCAACATCGCCGTCGTGCAATTCGTCGACAAGCGCGTGGAAGGCGGGGCCATGGTCCATATGCCGGAGGTGCGCGACCTCGTGCGCGACCGTCGCGCGGCGGACATGGTCGGGCGCCATCACGAGCCGCCAGCTGTAGCGGAGATCGCCATCATGCGTGCAACTGCCCCAACGGCTGCGCGGATCGCCGACGCCGACGCGGCCGACCAATAGGCCCGCCGCACCCGCAATTTCGCGGCTTTCGCGCTCCATCAGGTCGAGCGCCTTTCCTTTGAGCCAGCGTTCGATACGCCGCCCGACACTCTCGGCGGGGCCGCCGACGTGGAGCCTGTCGCCGTCCAGCCGGATCGCGCGCGGCGCGGTCGCCGTCCAGTCGACATGGCGCTCGATGCCGCGGAAGGGCACCAACGCGCCGGGGCCGACGATCACCGGCAGCGCCGCTTTGCCGACCTGCTCGACCAGCCATGCCTGCTGCTCGCTCGCCCATTTGAGCGCCGCGCGTTCGTTGGTGCGGCGCGGAACCGTGAGCCTGAGTTCACCGCGCGCACCGTCGAAGACGAGACGGTACCGCCGCGACTGCGCGTGACGCACGACGCGCACCGGCCAGGCCTCGTCGCCGACCCAGATGTGCGGCCCCTCGGGCGCGAAGTCAGACGACGCGTTCGACAAGGTGATTTTCCAAGGGTCCGGCCATATCCTCGCCGACGGTCCAGCCGACGATCGATTGGCCCGCGCGGTGCACCGCGTCGCGGTCGCCGCAGACGAGATAATGCCAGTCGGGCAGCGGCTCTCCTTCGGCGCGCAGGCGATAGGCGCAGGTCTGCGGCAGCCATTCGAGGTCGTCGACCTTCGCCTTGGTCAGCGTCAGGCAATCGGGGACGTGGCGGCGGCGGTTCTTGTAATCGCCGCAGCGCGCAGTGGTGAGGTCGAGCAGGCGGCATGCGACATTGGTCGGATAGATACGGCCCGTGTCCTCATCCTCAAGCTTGTGCAGGCAGCATTTGCCGCAGCCGTCGCACAGGGCCTCCCATTGACCGGCATCAAGAGAGGCAAGCGGCGCTTCCCAGAAGGGCTGCGCCTCGCGCACCATCACTTGACCCATTTCGCCAGCTCGGCGGCGACCGCGGCGGGCGCGCCCTCGTCGATATCGGACGACGGATCGTCGAGCGGGAGCAGCGCAACCGGCTTGCCTGCGGGATCCATCAGGAAGGCGAGCTGGCTGTGCGCCATCAGGTAGCGGTCGGGCGCCGAACCCGGCACCTTGTTGTAGGTGACGACATAGGCTTTCGCGACCGCGGCGATCTGTTCGGGGGTGCCGGTGAGGCCGAGCAGCCGCGGATGATAGCGCGCAACGAAGGGTTTGAGCGCCTCGGGCGTATCGCGCGCCGGATCGACGGTGATGAACAGCGGCGCGACCTTGGCGCCGCGCGCCGCATCGGCCTTTTCGAACTGCGACAGCCCGCGCATCAGTTTTTGCAGGTCGACCGGACAGATGTCAGGGCAGAAGCTGTAGCCGAAATAGACGAGACGATATTTGCCCGCAAAGTCGGTGTCGCGGACGGTCTTGCCGTTCTGGTCGACGAGCGTGAAAGCGCCGCCGATGCGCGCGCCTTCCAGCGGCGGCTTTGCCGCCGGCGCTTCGCCGCCGCTGTTGCACCCGGCGAGCGCCACACCAAAAGCAATCATCAGGCTTGCGCGGACGAACCTTTGTCCCATATTTGCGATATTCATCATTTGGCCAGCCTTGGTCGGCTAGCCGCGGAAAATCAACCATTGTCGTCGCGCCAGCGGCGGACAAATTGCCCCAGGGATCGCCCAGACATGTTCCGACGCGCGGAATTCCGCCTCGCCTCTTTCCTCGCCCTTCTGGTTGCGGCGACGGGCCTTATGCTCAGCCCCGCGCAGGCTCAGTTCCGTGGCGGCTATGCCTTTTTGCAGGCGGTCGAAAGCCGCGATGGGACCAAGGCAACCGAGGCACTGAAGGACGATCCGTCGTTCATCAACACGCGCAATCCCGACAATGGCCAGACGGCGCTGATCATCGTCACCAAGCGGCGCGATATCAGCTGGCTGCGCTTCCTGCTTGGCAAGGACGCCGATCCGTCGATCGGCGATCGTCAGGGGGTTACCCCGCTGATGCACGCCGCGCTGATCAATTTCACCGACGGCGCCGACGTGCTGCTCAACGAAAAGGCGCCTGTTGATCAGACCAACCGGCGTGGCGAAACCGCGCTGATTCTGGCGGTGCAGTCAAAGAATGTCGCGATGGTGCGCCTGCTCGTGAAACGCGGCGCCAATCCGGACAAGGCCGACCATGTCGCGGGCATGTCGGCGCGCGCCTATGCCAAGCGCGACGACCGCACGGGTCAGATCGTTGCATTGCTGGACGCCAAGCCCGACGGCCCGATTCGCGACCTCGGCCCGACATTCGGACCGAACTAATCAGCCGAATGTGATATCTGGATTGACAATCACACTGCGATGTGAGACATGGCGTTCATGTCTACACAGCTCATCGATCGCATCCGCGCCATCGTCGACGACGGGGCGATGTCCCGCTCGGGCCTCGCCCGTGCCGCGGGTCTTCACGCCAACAGCCTGCGCGACCTCGACTCGCCCGGCTGGAACCCCACCGCCGAGACGCTGCGCAAGCTCGAGAACTGGCTCGCGAACGGCAGCGACCTGTCGCCGATGGCGAGCCCCGAAGAGATCATCGCCGAGGCGCGCAACGGCCGCATGTTCATCCTCGTCGACGACGAGGATCGCGAGAATGAGGGCGACCTGGTCATCCCCGCGCAGATGGCGACCCCCGACGCGATCAACTTCATGGCGACGCACGGCCGCGGGCTGATCTGCCTGACGCTGACCAAGGCGCGCGTCGACACGCTCGGGCTCGAACTGATGAGCCGCCAGAACGGCACGCGGCACGAAACCGCCTTCACCACCTCGATCGAGGCGCGCGAAGGCGTCACCACAGGCATTTCGGCGGGCGACCGCGCGCGCACCGTCGCGGTCGCGATCGACGCAGGCAAGAGCCGCGACGATATCGTCACCCCCGGCCATATCTTTCCGCTGATCGCGCGCGACGGCGGCGTGCTCGTGCGCGCCGGCCATACCGAAGCGTCGGTCGACATCGCCCGCCTCGCCGGGCTCAACCCGTCGGGCGTCATCTGCGAGATCATGAACGACGACGGCACGATGGCGCGGCTCGACGACCTGGTTCCTTTTGCGCGGCGGCACGGGCTGAAGATCGGGACGATCGCCGACCTGATCGCCTATCGCAACCGCAGCGACCGGCTGGTCGAATGCGTGTCCGACGATCCGTTCGAATCGGATTATGGCGGCGACTGGCGGCTAAAATCCTATCGCAACAAGATCGACGGCAGCGTCAATCTGGTGCTGCAAAAGGGCCCCGTCGATCCCGAGGGCGTGACGCTGGTTCGCATGCATCCGGTCTCGATCTTCGACGATATCATGGGCCGTCCGGGACCGAAGAAGCGCCGCCTGCAGCGCTCGATGGACGCGATCGGCGAAGCGGGTTCCGGCGTCATCGTGATGCTGATGCGTCCGCTCCCGGGATCGGCCGATGCCGAGGCGACCCCCGCACCGAGCGGCGGCATGGACCTTCGCACTTACGGTATCGGCGCGCAGATCCTCGCCGACCTTGGCGTCCATGCGATGGAATTGCTCACCCCCACCCACAGCAATATCGTCGGTCTCGAAGGCTATGGCCTGTCGGTCGTCGGCGAACGCCCCATTCCCGGAGAAGCCTGATGGCACATGTCCTGATCGTCGAAGCCCGTTTCTATAGCCACCTCAACGACATGCTGCTCGACGGCGTGCGCAGCGCGCTCGAGGCCGATGGGCACAGCCATGAAACCGTGACCGTCCCGGGAGCGCTCGAAGTCCCCGCAGCGATTTCGCTAGGCGCCGACACCGGGCGTTTCGACGCTTATGTCGGACTGGGTGTCGTGATCCGCGGCGAGACCTATCATTTCGAGGTCGTGTCGAACGAGAGCGCGCGCGGCATCATGGCGCTGACGCTCGACGGTCTTGCCATCGGCAACGGCATCCTGACGGTCGAGAATGAAGAACAGGCGCTTGCGCGCGCCGACAAGACGCGCAAGGATAAGGGCGGCGAAGCGGCGAAGGCCGCGATTGCCATGCTGGCCCTGAAGGAACAATTCGGCATTGGTTGATCGCCCGCCCCCCAGCCGTTTTTCCGTCGTCGAGCGCGGCGGGCGGCTGGTGGTCATCGACAGGGAAACCGGGCAGACCCCGCTCAGCGCGGCGGAACGAATGGATCTTCACGATCGCAAGATGGGGGTAGAGGCGATCCGGCCGACGGCGCGTCAGACGGCGCCCGATCCCGCGCCGGTCGTACAAAAGGAATCGGCACCACAGCGCGAGCCACCGCGTCCGCCGAATGACCGGATGGCCGCGGCGGTCGCCAAAATGAACCGGAAACAGCCGTGGAGCCAGCAGGCAAAGGCGACGGTTCAACCGCAACCTGCCCGCATCCCGCAGCGACCTGCACCCCAGCCGCAGGCCGGTGGCCGCAAGACGATCGTCACCGCCAAATGGTGGGATGCAAAGGGACCACGCACAATCGAGCTGGGGCCCAAGGGTCAGCAAAAATTGAGCAGCGGCTTCGTCACGCTGTTCTTTGCGCTTGTCATCGCCGTGATCGTTGCCGGCTTTATCCAGCCCTTGCTGCTCTTCGCGGGCGCATTCGTGCTGTTCCGTTTCGGCGGCAATTTTCTCGGGCCGATCGGCGCCGGGATCATCGACAAGGCGCTCGCCGAAAAGGGATGATCCGGACGGCGCGGAGCCGCCCGGATCGTCGATGCCTTACGCCGTTTGCAGCGCGGGATAATCGGTATAACCCTCAGCACCCGGCGAATACCAGGTCTGCGGATTGTCCGCCGCCCATTCGGCGCCGTTCTGGATCCGCTCGACGAGATCGGGGTTGCCGATGAACGGACGCCCAAAGGCGATCGCATCGGCAGAGCTATTCTCGAGCGCCGCTTCGGCCAGCGCGACGTCATAGTCGCTGTTGAGGATCAGCGGACCCTTGAAGGCGGCGCGGATCGCCGGCGACTGCTTGGGCACGTCAGTGCGCCCAAAAGTGCCCTCGGGACCCGGCTCGCGCAATTCGAGGAAGGCGATGCCGAGCGCATCGAGCGCCGCGGCGGCGGCGGGGAACAGCTTTTCGGGGGCGCTGTCGTCGACGCCCTGCGTCTCACCGTTCGGCGACAGGCGCACCGCGACGCGGTCCTTGCCCCACACGCCGATCAAGGCCTCGGTGACCTCGCGCAGCAGGCGGATGCGATTTTCGACCGAACCGCCATAATCATCGTCGCGCAGGTTCGACCCGTCACGCAGGAACTGGTCGATAAGATAGCCGTTGGCGCCGTGCAGCTGGACGCCGTCGAAGCCAGCCTTCTTCGCATTTTCGGCCGCCTTCACATAATCGGCGATGACGCGCGGAATCTCGTCGAGACGCAGCGGGCGCGCTTCTTCCAGATCGAGGCGGCCGACCGGCGTATGCGCGCGCCCGGTACCCGTCGTCGCCGACGCCGAAACCGGCTGCTTGCCATCGTTGAACACCGAATGGACGAGCCGACCCATATGCCAGAGCTGCGCGACGATGCGCCCGCCGGCGGCGTGGACCGCGTCGGTCACCGGCTTCCAGCCTTCGACCTGCGCGTCGGTCCACAGCCCCGGCGCGCTCGGCCAACCAAGGCCTTCCTGCGAAATGCCGGTGGCTTCGGAGATGATGAGCCCCGCCGAGGCGCGCTGGCGATAATAGTCGCGTGCGAGTTCGTTGGGCACGAAGCCCGGTCCGGCGCGGCCACGCGTCAGCGGCGCCATGATGATGCGGTTCGGGGCGTCGATCGCGCCCAATTTAATCGGATCGAACAGTGATACGGCCATGGTTCCTCCACGTTTCACTTTCTTCGCGACGGCCCCATCGGTCGTCGCTATGGCCCGCGAAGCTATGGACGCAACGGTGCCGGCACAATGGTACGTAGCAAAAGAAAATCTAAATGACAGCGAAGATGGACAGTATCGACGACGTAGAGGCCGCCCGCACCGGACCGGGCCGCTGGGCCTTTGCCGCGCTGATCGGCGGCAATATCGCGCTGTCGCTCGGCGCGATGCTCGTGCGCATGGCCGACACCGGCCCCACCGCCTCGGCGTTCTGGCGGATGATACTTGCGCTGCCGTTGCTGCTGGTCTTCGCGTGGCGCGAGACGGGCGGACGCATGCCGCCGCGTCCGGCGGTGCTGATCGCCGCCGCCGCGGGCATCTTCTTCGCGCTCGACCTCGCCGCGTGGCACCTTGGAATCCTGCAGACCAAGGTCGCCAATGCGACGCTGTTCGGCAATTGCGCCAGCCTGCTGCTCGTCATCTGGGGCATTTTCCTGACCCGCGAAATGCCGCGCGGGTGGCAGGCGGCGGCGATCATCCTCGCCTTCGCCGGATCGGCCTTGCTGATGGGGCAAAGTTACGAACTGTCGCCCGACTATCTTGTCGGCGATCTCTTGAGCCTGCTCGCGGGAGTCCTCTACACCTTCTATGTCATCCTGATGCAGCGCGTGCGCGACACGCTCGCGCCGTGGAGCGCTCTCGCGATCGCATCGGCGGTGTGCGTGCCGATCCTGCTCGGCACCGCGCTCGCGCTCGGCGAAACGGTAATGCCGCAGGACTGGACGCCGCTGATCCTGCTCGCGCTGACCAGCCAGATCGTCGGGCAGGGGCTGATGATCTGGTCGCTGCCGCGCTTCTCGCCGCTGGTTATCGGGCTCACCCTGCTGATCCAGCCCGCTGTCGCTGCGCTGACCGGCTGGATCGGCTTTGGCGAGACGCTTTCGGCAATCGACATCTTCGGCGGGATGATGGTCGGCGCGGCGCTGGTGCTGATCCGGTTGCCGAACCGCGCGTCGCGGCCTATCTGACATTATGGCTTCGATCCTTCCTGCCGACCCGACCCTCGACGAGATTCGCGCCGCGCTCGCGCCGCTGATCGCGGCGTCGGCGGCGTTTGACGGCTTCGGCGATGCCGCGCTCGATGACGCCGCGGCGCGCGTCGGCGTCGACCCCGACGTCGCGCGTCTCGCCTTTCCCGGCGGCGGGCGCGACATGGTCGACGCCTGGTTCGCCGATGTCGACGCGGCGATGGAACTGCGCTGGCCCGCCGAAAAGCTCGCCACGCTCAAAATCCGCGAACGCATTACGACGCTCGTCCAGACGCGCATCGACTTGCTCGCGCCC
>JAESGS010000441.1_pt1 | contig 32302 bp, 22 predicted proteins | sample 9269761 | NCBI WGS metagenome assembly JAESGS01 (sample SAMN15741799, study PRJNA653493) | algae metagenome | isolation source: Cyanosarcina radialis HA8281-LM2 and co-occurring heterotrophs from damp... | place: USA: Makauwahi cave, Hawaii | collected 2011-01-06 | reverse complement strand
GACGTGCTCGCTCGCATCGCCGACACCTCGATCACCAGGCTCGAGCAATTGCTCCCGTGGAATTGGCAGCCACCGAAATCCCGACAATATCAGGCTGCTTAGCCTGCGGCCCTCGCCGGATGGTTACTTTCCTCGGGCTGATCGGTTACTTTAAGCTCGGTCCGCAATTCGGCCGAATTTCTCCCTATGGAAGTGGATCATAGGAAGCAGATGCTCGCTGACCTCACGGGAGGATTCGCTGTGCGTTGTTGTAGCTCGTGCAGAAATTCCAAAAAACCAGATGACCCGGGTGCATGCATGCTGTCAGACATTCTCTATCCAGTACCGCCGATGCCAATCCGTGAAGAAGAGCGAGACTGACGATTGCGTCGCTGGAAGGCCCACGTCAACAATCACGCCGTCTACGGTGACTGATCCGAACTGGACCTGCTTAGGCTTTCCTCCTGCCTTCAAGGCGGCCGTTATCTTCTCCCGGCTGAGATGACGACCATACTGATGGTGCGCTAGATGCGACAGGACAACAATGTTTCCAGCGTGCCTAGCTCCCCCTGCCTCGACAAGGTCGGGATGATGAGCGTCGATTAGGCGCTTCCGATTCTCCTGGTGCTCAACATAGCTTCCATCAGGCGCGAGTGATTTCGGTTGGTTAGTCGCGAGCGCGATCTGGCAGTGCCAGGCGTAGTGATTTTCTTTGAGTTCGCGAATCTGTTCCGCCTCGTTGGGCACCGAAGCGCGCTGTCTCGCCCTGCCGGACTTCGAGCTTTTTCGCGCTTGGGACTTCCCCGGGTTCCAAGGAATTGCGTTCGGCTTCGGGATATTCTTGGACGGATCAGGCTTCCAATCGTGATGTGCCGGAGGAGCTTCGCCGACTTCGTCATTCTCGCGGTCGAGATCCTCTTCGTCCTGTGTAGTGCCCTGCGCCGCCTGCAAGTGCTCAGCCTGCCGTATCTTGGCGCGAAGGGCTCGGTCGAGAGCAGGCGCGCAGTAGCCAGGGGCATTGGGAACGAAGATTCGTTCCGCAAGAGCGTCGAAGAAGGCGTCCTCCATTTCGCTTTCGTTGAGTTCGGCAAGCCAAAGGACCCCGGTGTCGGGATCGAATGCATGGCGTACGCGACCGGACACCTTCATCCGGCCGACCTTGTACGTAGCGATAACTTCACGCGCGCCGAACACCTCTTTTATTGAACCTATCTGGCTGTACCACCGCGTATTGATGAGAGCGGAAGAAACTCCCAGTGCGACCAGCGCCTTTTGAAGGTCTTCAGCGATGCGGCGTGACTGATATTCACCCAAGATAGTCATTACCCAAGCCGGAACAGGTCGAATGTCGGACCCTCTCACGCTCTTGGGCTGCCCTGCCGTCGCCCGTAACGATTTCACCCCTGCTTCTAGCAAGCGCTCGGAAATGGAAATCCGCACGCCCTGACTTTGGGAAACGACGAGGTATATGGGGTATTCTCCAGTTTGCAGCGCTTCGGCGAGTTCCGGGAAGTCGTCCACGTAGTAAGCTGAGCTTTTGTTCACGGCCTCCTTGTAGCTGACCAGGAGGTAGCCACCCGGCCCGGAGACCGGCAAGCAGGGCACATTGTCCTGGATTTCCCACCACGAGCGCGGTCCATTTTCGCTTCCGAAATGCCGGATCACTTGTGGTAGATGGCGAGCCACTCTCGACGGGTCGTCGGCAAGCCACCGGAAAAAGGCCAAAGATGTTTCGGCGGATGGCTCCGCCGACAGTACACCGGCCCGCTTGTAAAGTCGCTGGTCAGCATCGGACAGTCCAGTTGCACCAATCGCAAGCCGCCAGTCTCCCCAAAAGTTTCCTTTGTTTCCCTTGATGGAGAGATCGTTGGGACGCCGATACTCACCGTGAACAGGAATGCAGGAGATGCTGCCAACTCCGAGATCCGGGGGGCCGCCTTCAGACATCACCCGGAGCCGAGGAATCAGCGCATCGGGGTTACGGGGGTCTACCTGCAATGCGTGCCTGACCATGTCCACAGTAGGCTTGGGCAGCGGCGGAAAGAACTTGTCTAGCGCCAGGCGAGGGCGATCGAGCAGGTGGACAGGCCGCAACTGAAGGGTCCGGATACTTCCCGCATCACGGACCAACTCTGACCAGCGGCCCAGTCCTCCGTCCATGTTTAAGGCCGGAATCTCATCGGCGATGCCGGAGATGTTTTCGGCGGTAGCGCCGTCGCTCAAGAGGATGTTCAAATCCTCCTCCAATTTGCGGAATTGAGATCGCTCAGTCGAACTGAGAGGGCGGTCCCTGGGGAACTCCCGGAAGCTTTCCTGAGCCCAAGCTCTCAGTTCTTCGACGCTGGGGTGCGTTCGAAACGCAAAGCTGAGCTTTCTTCGTTTGAGCACTGAGGCAAGGTTCAATAGATCTCTCGATGGCCGTTTTATAGCGGCCCCCAACACCTTGTCGCTCTCCTTGTGGGTGGCATGGCAGAGCTCTTTGAGCTCATTCGGGTTTCCGCTCGCGTCGGGCCAGATCGCTAGATCTCTCACAGCGGGCCATGTCGCCGATCGCAACTTCTTCACATTCTGCTGGACCCACTCAAACATCGCCAGCCGCGATTGAGTGGAAGGATTAGCTTTCGAGAACTTGCTTAGAAACTCCTCGAACGTGAATGTGGGGCGATTCCACCCTGATCTGCCAAGAATTGGGTGTCCTGCCAAGCTCTGATCCACTAGTAGGGGAACGAGGATGCCGGGCAGGTCCGTAGGGATGTCCGACCAAAGGAACATCGACTTGACCGAGCAGATCCTGCCCTTCGCGCTGGGCAGAGCGAACGCTTCGGGAAGCGGTGGTGCGGATACCTTCGCTTTTGCGGCTTTTCGCTTAGCAGCGACCGGCTTCCAGATGACGTCCAGATGAATTTTAGCGAAGCTAGGATCCGCCAATGCCTTTTCATGGGCAGATTTGTCGGTCCAAGGAAAGCGGGGGTTAGCGTCCATCTTGGTTTGCAGCCGAAGGAGAGCGTCCTCCTCGTCGAAAACGATGTGTGTTTCGCCGTGGCCCTGGAGAGAACGAGAAGCCAGAAGGCCTACGATGTCCGGATGAACGCCTGCAGCGATTTGGTCGAACCCTGGTGGAACGATACGCGCCAGGTCCTTATCGATAACACGTGGATCCGATGAGATCACCGGAACGACCAGCGGGGCCGCCGGTTCCCGCTTCCGGGCGCTACTGCCGGACTTCGGAACGGTTCGCTCCTGAAGTGCGAGTGCCAGGAGATGGGAGGTTCGCTCGAGGTCCGGGTGATCAGGATCCAACAGCAAGTCGAAGGCCCGAGGTCCAACCTTTGGCAGGATCTGCCGCATCGCACGGATAAGCAGCCCGTCACAGGCGGCGATAAGGTCACCGTTCCACCGGATGGCGCCTTCCGCTAAGCCATGCCGCTCGGTATCTGAGATGAACGGCGCTGAAAAGTGCACACCGATGCCCGTGAAGGCTGATGCGCCTGTGTCGGCATAGGCGATTGGGTATCGGAAATGTCCATGGGAGGGGACGGGCCTGCTCGCTCCAGTCTCCCGCCAAGCTACTTCGATACGAATGCGCCTTCCTTCCCGATAGAAGTCCGGGAATTCGGCGCCGGGAAATTCTTTTTGCGGTAGCACGATCGAGAAGGATCGTTCGTGGAAGGACGAAGCGTCGACAGCCAGCGCATCCGCCTTGATATGACAGCTCCGCCGATAAGTGGTCAGACCCTTGCGCATCGTGGGTCGGCCTGCCCGAAACGTGAACCGCACCTGCCCAAGTTGATGATGAACCAGATCAATGGTGTACTCCTGGCGCATTCCCGGTACGATAGTTCCGATGAAGCGATGGGGTATTTCGGAAGCTGCGGCTCGAAAAAGCTTCTCGACGTGCGCAGCGTCGCAGATGCCCAACTCTATGGGCTCACCTTGCTGAGTGCGGATGCTGCGGTTGCGGTACCTAACTTCGATAACTGTCCCACGACCTATCGGAGCCGAGGGATCGACCATGAAGTCTTGGCTGGCGCCCGGAACGGCAGGCCTGTCATGCCCATCGCGATAAAGCGTCTGCTGAGCATATCGGCCATTCGATCGAATGAAGATGTCGTCACCGATCGTGAAGCAAGCCTTTAGCCCGTGATTCTTGACGCCGATCATGCTTCGCTTGCGGGGTGCAAGATCGCCGGCTCCGCGTAGATACTTCAGGCGCTCCCAACCGTCCTCGTCGACCGGATTTCCGTTTCCTGAACACAAAAACCGATCCGCTTCGAACCTGAGCACAGTGTGCGTGGAGCCGGCGTCGATCTCGTTCTGGATGAGCTCGGCCACCAGATCGTCCGAACGAAGCCCGTTGATAAACTGCCAAAGCTCCGGAACGACGTCGGTACGAGTTTCGAACCGTGGCTTCGCTTGCTTCATTTGTTCATTCATCGATTTTCCGTTCCTTCGGCTGCCCGGTATTCGCGAAATAGACGGCGGCCTCATCGGTAACAACGATTTTCACACTGTTGCGCTCCGTCACCCTCCTCTGCCCTCAATCAGCTGGAAACCTTAGGCACTCCACGCACTTCGGGTCGACCGTCGGCTTGCACCGGCTGAGAAGGGTGACCAGGGCTTCAGTACAATGGCATCCTCGCAGCAGTTGTAGGTTCGATAGAACATCAGGCAGCCTCCTCCGTTACTAGAGTGGCGACATCCGCAATGCTGATTTGACCTTCGTCCATCCAATTGATGACAAGGAAGCGGACGGGCTTTTCCGGGTACCGCTCCGCGAGCAAGTCGGCGTAAGCCCTGAGTTGAGGCAGATATTCGCCAAACCGCACGTTGGGATCGGGGCAGGGACCAGTCTTATGATCGACGATCATGAGCGCATCGTTGCTTGCCGCCAGCAGGTCAATGATGGCGTTGGTTTCCGAGCCATCGTCGGCGCGGAGCTGAAGCGGCAACTCGAAGCACAGTTGATGGAAACCTAGACCGCCGAGCCAGGAACGCAAAGCGCCTGCCTGGCCCTCTATGGCTTTGATCGTATCGTCGGAAAGACCAGTCGCCGCCGGGAGCCGTGCAGCAAATTCGGGCCTTTCGGCAAGAACCCGGAAGGCGACGTGATAGGCGGTACCGCGTTCCGTGGCAGAACCGAACTTCTGTCTGGGCACCGGCACACTGAGATCGATATGAGTGAGTGCAGGCCCAAGCCCGCCATCCGGGGCAGCGAGACTTGAGGGGCTCCTGCGCCATGGCGTACGTACAACCAATTCGGAAGTCTGGCCGAGGCCCCATACCTTGTGAACGCCAAAATCCGCCGATGCATCGGGATAGACGTACTTGGTATCCTTTGGAACCGTACGGCAGAGCGCCGGAAGCTTTTGGCCGCATGCCGTCACTGTACCTGATCCAAGGTCCAGTTGCGTCCGCCGGCGGAGCAGGTCTGCCATGGTCTCTGGACGTTCGTCCGGGGCTCCCTGTTTTGATGGCAAAGCCAGAACCAGGCGATCACGGGCGCGCGTCAGCGCGACGTAAAGGGCGCGAGCGGCCTCACGTTCATCCTGTTCCACGCGTCTATCGGCAAAGACGCTTTGCGCCTCAGGACAGTCGAAGGCCGGAAACCAACTCAGCCCGGCGGAATCCAGGACGTTGTCGAAGTTGCCGAACGATGTGAACTCCGCCCGCATCGTATCGCCGCGTTCCGCGAAAGAGAAATCCATGCCGCCGACGATCGTGATCGGCCACTCACGCCCCTTGGATGCATGCCAGGTGGAGACTTCGATGCCTTCGACCTCCCAACCCTCGCGGTCGGGCCGATGGTCAAGGCCTCGTTCGGCCTGGTCGGCAAGCCAGCCGAGGAAGGATTGAAGAGAGTTGCCATGGAAACCCACGGCTTCACGCAAGCTTGTCTCAGCGCTGTCGAAAGCACTTGCCTCGGCAAAGAGCCGACCGAGATCTGCTTCTGCGGCCGCTCTGTCGGGTAGCGTCGAAATCCACTCTTCGATACCTGCAATCTGCAGGACGCGAGGAAGCGCGGCGGCCACGGTCAGATGACGAGCCTCCTCTGCGAATGCGGCAAGGGCGCGGACGCGGTCAAATTGAATGAGGTTGTCATCGAAGGCCGCAGCCAGCGAAGCATCCAAAGACATGCGGTCCGGCCCCAGCGACAACAGAAGCAGCGCTGCCAAGCGGTCGGTTGGGTCGGCCACAAGAGCCAATGCGGCGCGCGCCACCTGGATGGCCTGCGACAGGAACCAGCCGTCTTCGGCAAGACGAACCGGAAGGCCGAAGTCACGCAGCGATGTTGCGGCCCTTCGGGCATCGAAACCCGAATAGACCAAAATCGCGATGTCCGCGGGGCGAACCTGACGCGGTTCCTGCGTACACTTATCAATGATCGGGATCTTCTGGTCGATGAGATCGCGGGCATGAGCGGCAATCCCTTCGAAGACTTTTGCCTTGCTCCCATCGAATTCGATAAATTCGAGCGCTGTTTTGCCGCTCTTGGGCCGCATCGGGTCGAGTGCGTCGTAACCGCCCGGGAACAGCGCCGGACCAATCGCGTTGACGAACGCCATGATCCTCGGGTCGGAGCGCCAATTCTGGGTCAGCGGATCGACACTCGCTGGGTGTGCAGCATCCAGTGCTTCAGAGAGGCGCGGGTCGGCGCCCTGGAAGCCCATGATCGCCTGTTTGCGGTCGCCGACGATCAACGCGCGGGGCGCGCGAGCGGCAAGTCGCCACAGCATCGCGAACTGCACCGGGTTCGTGTCCTGGAATTCATCGATGACAACGCAGTCGATCTCGGCCAACACTGCATCGAGTATCTCTGGACGCGTGCGCAGCAGGACTTCTGTTTCGACGATCATGTCCGCGTAGTCGATCAATCCGCTGGCGCGCTTCTCGGTCTCATAAGCGCTCATGATCTCCTGTGCGCCATGGACCAAAGCCGTCAAATGCCTTTCGGCATCCATGAGCGGCCCCGGATGGTAGGGGAGCTCGTCGGCGGCTGCCACGACGGCACTGGCGAGGTGGTCGTAGCCCTCGGGCGTTTTGGTCTTGCTGTTGGATAGGCGTAGCTTGCGCAGTCTTTGCCACAGAGACCAGTCTGCGCTGAGGGCGTCCGTTCGCGCGGCGCGTCGGAGCGCCTCGAAGTCCTTGTCGAAGGCTTCTCGCGCCGTCTTGGCGGAAACGGTATCGGCGATGCTTTCGGGAAACGAAGTGAGCAGGGCATTGACCGCACGAGACAAGGCCATTTCGAGCCGTTCTGCGTCCTTCGTGGTGCCGTAGGTCGCACGCAGGTCGGCGATGGCCGGGTCAATGATCTCTGAGGCGGCTCCGCGCTGACCCAGCGAGCGCAGCAGATCAATGATTTGCATGACCTTTTTTCGGAGCTGTTCCTCGCCAGTGGCGTCCAAATTGCGATCCCACACATAGCCAAAGCGCGGAAGCGCGTTCAGGATTGGAGCGAGGGCAGGAGCGCGACCGATCTGCTGGCGGATGAGCAGATCCCGCTCTGAGTCCGATAACAGCCGGCTTGCAGGAGAGCGGCCCGCGGCAAAAGTATGCTCTGTCAGCAGCCGAAGACCGAGCGCGTGGATCGTTCCGACATAGGCGCCGTCAATCGCCAAAGCCTCTTCGATACGCCCCCTGGCCAACAGGGCACCCCTGATGCGGGTACGCAGGTCGGAGGCTGCGGCTTCGGTGAATGTGACGGCAAGGATGCGATCTGCCGACACCTCGCCCGAGACAACAAGGTCTGCGAGCGTGGTCTCGATGCGATATGTTTTGCCTGAGCCTGCGCCAGCAGGAACCAGTGTGATGTGCTCAGACATTGGTGTCCTCCGGGCTTGGGTCCGGGAGAAGGAAAGCGGCGACAAGCGGATTGTCGAGCGCATAGGGCTTGATGCCGAGGTTTTTCTCGAACGTCTGGCTATCCGACGCGAGGTTGAGTGCAAGTCGCCCCTTCGAAAGAGTCTTGATGTGCCCAGACACGATTTCGTTGGCCGCCGATCCGATTTGACCGTTGACGGTGACTACGCCCTTCAGTCCTTTGCCTTCAGGTCCGGTGAGGACCCGACCGTCAAGCGTGCAGTGGTAAGCAGTGACGATGCGATCTGAGGTGACCTGGGCAAACTCTGGTGTCGTTGGGATCATGCGACGGTAGAGCTCGACCTGGAGATCTGCCGATGCTTCCATTCGCTTGCGGCGTGAGGAAGAGCTCGAGCGCTTGTGATCCACGACCATTATGCGGTCATCCGCCAGTTCAAGCAGGCAATCTGCGCGACCGTTGATGGAAAGGTGATGATAGGCGCCGGAAAGCAGGGTTTCGACGCGGCGGACCCGGGCACCGTTGTCAATCAGGAAACGACCCCAGTTAAGTGCTGCCTCGAGCGTCTCTCTGGCAAGGTTGGTACGCTCGCTAACCCAGCTGCCACCAACGAGCCAGGGAGCCGTTTGGCTGACCGCGGTCTCGAAGGCGGCCGGAAACGCCGCGCGGATTGCCGTTTCGTCCAAGCCACTCGCTCCTTCCGGAAAGAGCGTTTCCAATGTGCTGTGGACGAGTTTGCCCAGCGTTAAGACATCAAGGGACTCCGGAATCCATGTACGGTCCTCCGCGCCGATTTCGCCAAGGAGCCACGCCAGCGGGGAAACAAGCAGCGTCTCTAGCCGAGAGGGAGATTGCGGCTTGGTCGCCCCGTCCACAGCCTTGCGCAAAGCGAAGGGATCACGCGGAATGCCGATTTCAGATCCCTCGGGCAAAACGGGCCGCGTGTTTTCTTCGTCCCAGTGGGCATCGGACGTAATTGCGCCGCCGTGAGTTTGCGAAGACTGAGCGTGGCCGACTGCGTCGGCAATGAGGGCTTCAGCGTCTTTCGCCCCGAGCGCGCGCGCTATCAGCGAGAGCCCGGTTGTCGGGGCAAGTTGCTTGCCTTCAAGATCACGGGCCGACGCGGTAAGTGTGATGCCGTTGGTAGCTGCACCAAGCTGGCGGCGAAACAGTTCGAGACGCCGGGCAAGAGTCTGACGGCGCGACGGGAGCTTGAGGTCAGTCGCCCCCTCAATCATCACGATTTCGCTTTCCGTGAAAAATGGGTTTGCGGCGACCGGGCGAGGCCAATAGGTTCCGGCAGCTCCCGCAACGATGAGGTGTCGGACCGAGCGCCATGGCAGGGCCGTCTCGCTGAAAACCGAAACGCATTCGACGAACCGACCCTCCCCGTCAGGAGTGAGAGCGGCAGGAGCGACGACTCGCGCGAGAGAGCTCCAATCGATGTATTCGCCTCTAAGGAGCGGCCGCAGCGCGTTGATCCGTGGCATCAATTGCGCGGGATCAACCAGTTCGTTTGCGATCGAGCAGAGTCTGGCGATGAGTTGCCCCGGTGTGGAAACGGGTCGTAACTCGTCGAAGATCTTTGCGCCCAGTCCATTGTACGCGCGCGCCGCCCTGGACCAGCCGTTCTCGATGTACTCGCTCGCGAAATCGCGGCCAGCGTCAGCGGGCCACTGTGTCAGCGGGGAGATGCAAATGCTTGCTAGTGCCATGCGCGGAGCGGGGCCACGCATAATTGCGAGAAGATTGGTTAGAAACTCACCGGCATGGTCACGCAAGGATAGCGGGGCTGCCATACCGGAAAGCTGAAGCCCGACGCGGGTAAAGGCTGGCTCGATTGCCAGCTGGTAAGCCGGGTCATCGGGCACGAGCAGGCCGATGTCCTGTGCTCGATAGCCCTGCCTGATCAGTGCCTGTGCCCGGGCCGCTGCGAAGGCGATTTCATCGCGCGGATCTCGCAAACCGAAGACCTGCAGGGTATCGTCAGGCGCGACCGGGGGACTCGTGGCGAGAAGGTGTTGTTGGACATGGCCCAACGCCCCATCTGCTAGCGTGGGGTTCGCTGGCCCGGGAACCGTGCCGAAAAGCATTGAGAGGTGCTCGCGCAACGCCGATTCGGCGCGTGACTCAAAGGGGCAGGGGCCGCCAATGATCGGCAGCGACTCCAAAGCATCGTCAATTGAACAGCCAAGAACGTGCCGCGCTATATGGAGGTCCTCTGGCAATGCATCGCCCATCCGCTCCCAGAGTGATTTCAGGGCCGCGAGATGTTGGCGCGCACGACCGTCGGGAAGATTGGATAAATTGATGGCTTCGACGGACAGCCTGGATGTCGCGAGAGCCAGCTGTCTGAGCGCAGCGGCGATGTGCTGGCTAACCTCGTCGGGAGCCACGGCATAGCTGTTGCTCCATGGAGCGTCAAAATCCTGCAAGATGTCCGCGAGTTCATGGGATGCAGCGCGGGGAGCGAGGAATGTTGAGGCGAGGAGGTCCGGGGTGATTGGGCGCTCTGCGCCCGTTGTCGGGGAGCGGGTCTCAAAAGGGGAAAGACGCATCGGAACTCCAGAACGCAATTCTCTTAACTTTCGGATGTTCTAAACTAAGGCGGGTGTCAAAATCTGGCATGCTCAGGGAAAGATCTCTACCGCTCCCCTCCGAACCTCTTCCAATTGCCGTTTTAGCTCTTCGGGCTTCACAACCTCAACGTGAGGACCCCATTGCAAAAGATGCCACGCCATTTCAACCCAGCCCGACGCTGAGAAACGTACCTCGAACCTACCGTCGGTAAGCTCGGCGGTCGTCTGCTCAGGATGGAACCGCCACTCGCGCGCATGAGATGCGGCAACCGCCGAAAAGCGCCAGACCGTTTCCTGGTGTTCGCCTGGAGCGTGGTACGATCCGAACCCAAGCATGGCGTGCCGAGACAACGAGAAGTCTGGCGGAAGCGAAAACGACTCTGGCAGTACCCTCGGGTCTTCGATCAAATCGACACGAAATCGTCGAAGGTTCCCATCGGTACGCTTGAGATCGTGGGCGACGAGGTAACGCCTCGTACCGACGAGGATGCCGTAAGGCTCGACCGTCCGCTGCGTTCCGCGGTAGGTGAAGCTGAGGCGGAACGGGCCGCGCAGGGCCTCGGAGATGACCTCGGACGTCTTATTGTCGAACTTCGCGACGGGACCCGGACGAGCCAGCAAGCCGTGTGCCGCAATAAGCGCCTCTGCGTCGGCCTCTGTTCTCAGCGCGGTGCGTTCCGGCAAGGCGGCGAGGAGGCGGTCTCGCAGTGATTCAAGGATGGAGGCGGTGTCCCTGTCGCCCGAGCCAGCGAACTGGGCGATCGCGAGATCAAGTGCGGCGAGCTCGCGATCACCTTTCAGAGCCAGAGTAGCAAGTGTTGTGCCGCGGATCCGCCATCGGCTTCGTCGCTCGTGGTCGACCGTGACGTGAACAGCGTGCGGAAATGCCGCCTCCAACGCAGCGGTCATCCGTTGCGCCGTCCGATGCGAGACGTCAAAGCGGTCTCGGATCTGTTCAAGGCTGACGCCTTCATGGCTGGCGCGTGCCATTTCGGTAAGCTCAAGCAGGACGAGTGCTTTCTCAAACGACATCAGCGTTCCGCGACCGGCGAGTTAGAGCCATTGCCAAAGAGATCACGAAGCGATGGCGGAACTAAATTCCATGAGATTACGCGGACAGTCGTTAGGTTCACCGAACAACGGCGGCGCGGACCGCCCAGAACTTGCGGGATGGGGTTACGACCAGTCTCTCCCATATCGATGTTGTCCACTATCCCGTCTCCTCTTCCTAGAATCAACTCTTGCGAGAACTGTTGACGATCCGACGTGCTCAGTCCAGCGCCTTCCTAGAGAAGTTGCGATTAGATGCCGTTGTCCAACGGCCTTCCGGATAGAGCGACTGTTTTTGTCGGCCAAGCAAGGTATCTTCATGGCTTTATGCTCAGCGCAGCTGACATTCTCGTCGGCCCGCGAGCCGAGGAATGAGTTCGGGCCGCATTAGTACTCTTGCACCGCACGAATTCGATTTTACAACGACTCCACGATGCGCTGACGCACATCAGTATTCATCGCGAACTCCCTGAGGCGATCCAGCGTGGCTAACGCGGAGAACACCTCGTCTCTCACGAATTCGAAGTCACGCGTGTGGTCGATTGCAGGCGTTCGAATGTTCACGAACGCCATGGACTTGGTTGGCCTAACTGTCATATCGGGCCCGAGGCAGGGTAATAAAGCGTCTGCCAGTGTTTCTGCATTCCGTGTGCTGATTGCCAACTCGCAGCCTATGCCTTTGAATTTGTGGATGAGGCGGACGCGACTTCCCGCGTAGAGCGGCGGAAAATAGATCCAGCTCCCATCCTTACCGACGACACCTGGCTTTATCATGCGGAGCTGGGGATATTCCCGGGCGGCGATGGTCCAATAATTCTGATAGAATTCCATCATGACCGTGTCCGGCGATTTAGAGTATCCTTTGCTAAAGTCGGCGATTGCGCTCTCAAAGACGTGGCGTTTAAAGGAAAACTCCGGATAATCGCTAAGGAAATCAACGATGTCTTCGTATGATAGGTTCACGTCGACAAAGGGTTTGTGCTCAGCCCCGAGAGCATCGAAATAGCTCCGTGGCGACATCAGGATCACACGGAAGCGGGCCCATTGGCCAGCTTGTATGCCCGCGTCACCGCGCATCCGATAACGCGCAAACTGGCGATCCATCAGCGGCGCTCTCACCTTATTTTCGATCAGTATGCCGCACCGTCCGGTAGGTCCCTCAGTGACGATCTCGATGTCCGTTTCACCCAGCGAGGTGTTGGCGACGGAACGACGAATGGCCACCAGTCGAACATCGGCCGGTTCGCCCGCGGCCCCAAGGACCCTCCTGAAGAATGCGGGCGAACTGTGTAGCAGGTCCATAGCCAGCACATCGGTAATGATCTCGTCGACCCGAACGATCGTATCGAAGGTGAGGTTGCTCATCGGCCGTCTCCAACGAATCGATGATCAGCATCGCGCCGCCGATGTTGTGCGGTCGGACTGAAGTTTGGCGCAACCTTCTCAAGCCACTCGATGTGATCCGTCGTAAGCGAATCCTCTCTGTGCCGGGGATCGATAATCACGCCGTGTAGCTGTGCTCGCAATTCGCTCCACCGAGCACGCAGCACCTTCCAATTATGATCGTCGTATGTACCGGAGAAGACGACGGGTCGGACCTCGATGCGCGGCAATTCACTTCCATCTTCGATCGCCTTGTCGAGGTCCTTGGACCAGCGACTGCCAATACGATCGACGCGGCCGATCTGCTGTTCGACGACCCCTGGGTTCCACTCCGGGTGAAGCAGCACGACGACCCGGCAGGCCTGATGCAGGTTCAAGCCCTCCCTGCCAACCATGGACTGCGCGACTAGCACGATTGGAAAGCTCTTTTCGCGATTGAAAGCAAGTTGAAGCGTACGCCGCCCTGCCATGGTCGTGGCACCGTACATCAGGCGGGCAAAGGTTCCGCGTTGGAAACTGTACTCGTCAAGAAGGCTCCGCTCCAAAGACGGCCAGAGCGCGTCCGGATTGTTCTCTTCGTTGGCGCGGTCCCGGAGGGCGTTGGTGAGGTCTTTGAAAGCCGCCGCGCAAATCTCGGGCCCCGGAGCATCGCTGTCATCGATAAGTTCATCGATCGCCCTCGCCAGCAAAGGCCGGACGTTTGAATTCGTGGACCGTATGGCTGCCTTGATGAGCGATAGCTCGAATTGGTTCTCGCTACCCAACCCCTCGACGATCCAGCCGTACATGTGCTCGCGGAGCCTTTCACGGCGGCTTTCGATTTGCCGATACTGCTCCGCGAGCAAGTCGTCGATCTTGTCGATATCCAAACTCGAATTGAGTTGGCGGTGCGCGGCCTTGACCGCTTTCAAATCCTCTGCGTGGACTTTGGCCTGTGGCCAGGCTTCCCCGCTTTTCAGCGCCTGTAGCATAGCCCGCGCGTTCAACAATGCCGTAATTGCCCGTAGGGGTGTTGTGAAGCGGCCAAATACCAAAGCTTTCTGCTTCTTCAGCGCGTAGGCCTCGATTTCCTCGACTGCCGCGAGGATCGCAGGGTGTTCATATAGTGATGACTCCCCGTCATAGAATGCTGTGGCGATTACTTTCTGCCACCAATCGACGCGCTGCGCGCGTTTGCTATCAGGAACAGCGATTGGTGTCGTGGCCTGCGCGGCTTTGCCTGCTCCCGCGACCTCTCTGACTTGCTCATCGAATTCCTCCTGATGCTTGTCCTCCTTTGCATCTCGGGCAGCCTGGTCTAGCACCGCAGAAATCCCGTGGCCGTTCCCAATTGTTAGCCGCATACGTTTGGCGACGGCGTCATCGCCGGCTGCGGCGAATGATAAAGCTTCCGCCGCGCAGATTGCTCGCTTCCACTCAGGTGACAGGTCACGAGGCGTCACGGCGATTTCCTGTTCCCGGCGGTAGGCATCGAATGGCTCTTTCGATTGTGAAACAAATTTTAAGACAGCCTCTTCCTCGCGCTTGTCTCGCCGGATCAGATACGGCGACAGCTTGCTCTGAAATTGCTCCGCGGCCTCGGCAAACTCTTCCCTTGCAGCGGCGTCGCTCTGCCAGACCAAGCGAACCTTCGCGATTGCTTCCGCGTAACGTTTCACGACCTCATTTATTGCGTTGACATTGTCGGCGTTTATGCGCTTCAGGATTTGCCCCCACTGACCGACACCGAGCTCGACAGGTGTTGCCGTAATCGCAATTTTTCTCGCATTTGGCGACGCGACGATCATGTTCTCCATCAGACGCTCGAGCCCGCTTGTCTCACCGCGGCTTTTGTGAGCCTCGTCGATTACAACAAGGTCAAACACCCCAAGGCCTAATCCTACAGCCTGCTCAAGGTAATGGCGTAGCGCAGTATCCCGTCCGTAAGCTTCGGATCGCATGATGTCGGACTGACTTACAGCCGCGGCAATGCCAGCCATTTTCTTGACGGCGGCATCGTTGGTCTGCAACAGCAGGCCGTCAAAAATACTAACGGCCGCCCGCTTCACCTGGATGTCCCAATGTTCGTTGTCGTACATGTACGACTCGCGCGGGAATCGGCCTGTCTCCTTCTTCTGCCAGTGCGCGTACAGCACTGGTAGAAGCTGCCAACGCCATGTTCTGCCACGGCCAAGTCTCCAATTGCCAAAGCGATGGGAGACCACGACGACCGATTGATTAAACCACGGCCGGTGCGTTTCGTTCTCCGGCCACGCGTCAAGGTAACCATTCATGCTTCGAACGGCCACGGGCGTATCGAAAACGCCGCCGCCGCGCAATTCTTCTTGCCACTGGAAGTCAAGGCCCGGCGGTATTGCGAGCGCAACGCGACCGCCGGCGGCCACGACCGCATGCGCTACCGCGACGGCAACACGAGTCTTACCCATACCAACTTCGTCCGCGAGGATGACTCCGTTGCTGACAAGGCGATCCGCTATTGCGCGAAGTGACGCGCGCTGGCCCTCGTTGAACAAATCGGATACCTGATCGGCGCGCTCTCGGAGTATCGAGGCGACATGATTCCATCCTTTGAATTTGGTCATCACATTGCCTCCAGTCCATGCATCGCGGATACGCCCCACTTACCCTCGACGCGATCGAGAACGCTCTCGTATGCCGCGCCTTCGTTTGAGCTGCTGTCTTCGGCAAAGGCGGGACGGAATTCCGGGTGTCTCAACGGAGAGATCGGATTTATGGCCAATGTCTTGAACTCGCTCAGCATCGCGCACTCCGTCATCTGGAACATTGTCTGTTCGAGGCGAGTGATCCACGCGTTCCAGTCCACTTGGTCGACGTCGGTTTGCTTCTGAGCGATCTTCTCGACCAATGCCATCATATCCCTGATCGGGTAGCTAGAGATCGAATGCCCGTCTGCCCCGGCGTTGACCATGCCGTTTGCGCCGTTCCCCGCCACGCCTTCATCACCGACTTCCTCCTCTGCCGGAGGCATCGGAAAACTTGCAAGCTGAAGCCAGGCGTCGGCGTGATCAAGGTTTGGGAGTTTGCCGGAGGCAAAGCGCCCGTGCTCGTCGCGAACGGGAATAAACGCTCTGCGGCTTTCGCCGCGGTCCTCCCATCGCACATCAACCTGACGCGGTTGGTCCGACGGCCAGCGGAACCGATCCTGCTGACGGTCGCAGATTTGCTCGCTGTGCAGGACCGCGAACTCAACGTTGATGTCGAGGTCCGGGATTGCTAGCCACCCGCCAACGCCACTGTCGTCGGCCTTCCAATCGAGCCAGGCCGCGGGCGGAGCAACAAAGTCTTCCTGTCGCTCGGGCATCTCGCCGCCTGGTGAAAGGCTGTCGAAGTCTTTGATTTCGCTTTCCCACTGCACTGGTAGGAGTTTGCTCACGACCTTGCGGGGATCGTCCACGTCATTCTCGTACCAGAACAGACCTTGCGGCGCGAACAAGACGCCCGCCTCAAGGTTGCCGCCACCGGACGACATGGCGGAGGTAAAGCCGGGGCCAGTGAGATTACCTGAGCCGAGGTAGACCCACGGGCTGGCGCAGTTATTCGATGAGTTGCGGTAGTTGGCGCTGAAGATGAATTTGGCGTGCAACGCACGCGGGACGTCTTGGGGAAAGAGAGTCGGTTTCCCTGCGCGCCGGATTTCCCACCTCTTTTTTCTGATGCTCTCAGCGCCAGACGCCACCGCTTGGCATGCGGTCTCGTTGACAAAGACCGCAACCTCCGGATTGGCAGTGAGGAGGCCGGCACGCCGGAGGTCAGTAGATATCCGCTCGAGCACGGCCGGAACCCTTTGGCCGGAGGGAGCTTCGTAGAAGCCGGCTCCCATGCTGAGGTGATTTCTGGCAGCAGAGCCGGCGTGCATTTTCACCAACCCGGGAACCTGCTCCATAAACGACTGGGTGCGGTTGTCGAAAAAGCGCGGCGCGGGGAGGTCTGCCGCTGACGGCAGTTTGCCCAACCATTCATCCAATTGCGCAACCGTCGCGCCAAGCATCCTCAAATCGTAGGTTTCGCGGACGTAATTGACGAGATTGAACGCTGCTCGCAGGTCAGCGCATACCTGCGCCTTGTCGAAGCGGGTGACATCCTGTCGGTTGATATCGACCACCCAACAAAGATCGAGGCTTTCTTCCAGGGTCTGGCGTGTCCAGTTACCCGTCGAAACAATGAGGCGGGCCATCCAGTTACTGCGCTGCTTCTCATGGCGGAATCCCAGCACCGCGACTTTGGCATGCAGTAGTCTGAACGGTTTCAGGGTAGCCCGAAGCGGCAGGTGCGCCACACCTGGCACGTCGACAGGCGCTATTTGAGGGCTGCCGGGGTCGAGCATCAGCGCCAGCCGGGGAAATCCCTCCCAAGCACGCTGCGCACTGGTTTTCCGGCTGAAGCGTTCCGCGGCATCTTTCAAGAACGATGCGTCGGCTGAATAGCCGACAACCCAGCCAAATTCGCCTACGAATTCCGACGGCGCGTCGAAATGCTGGGACAGGGAAAGCGGAGCGTCATTCTTCTTCATTGGATTTCCCCCCAATCCGCTTATCCAACTCCGACCTCAAATCCAGCGACATCCAGAAAAGGTTGTCCACCCGGCGGGATATACCCGGTGGCCATTGCGGTTCTGGTGGGGCAGGTTCGCTTCCGTCCGTCGGCTCCGGTACCCTCGCTGAGTAGTCGAAGGCCGCGCCTGGTACGACCATATCGTCGCGGTATCGTAGAACTCGGCCGTCCCGCTTCGTGAGCGTTGTGACCGCGTTGTCGACGTCCATACATTCAAGACAGAAGTTCTTGGCGTCCTGGACAAAGGCAGCCTCGAGACCTTCTTCCAAGAACGCGTTCGCCCGGTCTCGCAGACGGTCACGAAGTTCGGCCACCCTGGGAGTGAGCGATGCTTCAATCGGCTTGAGACCTCTGCCGCCTGCCAAGGCAATCTCATGTTCTACGGCATCGAGGAGGTCCAAGGATGCGTCGCGGGTTAGAAAGAACTTCGCTCCGATCCGAAGGTCGCGCCAATGATCCTCCGATATCTCTGTGGGGCGGGGTGACCAATCCGTTTTTGCTTTGTCGTTTCCAACCCAACGGAGAGCAGCTTTACGCCGGCCGCTACCAGGACCATGAACCTCAATCTGTTCGCGTAGGATGCTTGTGGCCATCGCGGGCATAGGGGTTAGAGGACTGATGGCCTCTGTGAGCGCGCCGGTTACGACCTTACTTTCATCACCGCGTACCCAGCGGAGTAAATGGGTGGCTACGCTTCGTCCGTTCGGTCGAAAGTGGCTCAGTGCATATTCGAGAAAATCACTTCCGGTTCGGCTCAGGCGCATCGCGTTGAAGCGTTCGGTGTCGCCGTCGACAAACCCCAGGGCGAGCAGCGGCTCAACCGCCGACATTCGCATCGGCTGTGAAACGTAAAAACTCCGCTTCCTCGCTTGCGCAAAGACCGGCTCTGAAACGTTTCGGAGTTTTTGGCCACCTCGCAGCCGTGGGTCGGAACGCCAGTTTGCCATCTTGTAGGCTGAGAGGCACGCGACCGCCTCAATAGCGTTGGCCACTTCGATGTTACTTACGTGCTTACCTTCGGCTCTAACGGCTTGCGCGACGGAGATGCCGAGCAGTGGTAGGAGAAGTTGCTTTCCGAACCAGACGCCACCCATTCCGGGGACGGCAATTTCATTAAAATTCCGAACTACAGCGCCGAGGCCGAGCGTGCGAACACGTCGTTCATGAGGGAGAACCTCCGGGCCCAAGAATCCCCAGTGCATTGTCAATTTTTCCAATCATTTCGAATCACGAACCGATATTTCTCTACCATAAGGTGAAAGTCCCGCGAGTGCGTTCCTGATCGATCCAGCGTCTCCACTCCAAACAAACCATTGAAGCGCAAGACGATGGCAGCCTTATCGTGCGCTTTTGTGCGGCGGGCTGGCTCGAATGGCATGGCATCTCTATCCATGGGGCGACGCAGTCGACGTTCATCGCCCCCGAGGGACTGCGTAGCCTGGTGGAGCACCACCGCAGAAGCGATTTCGACGCCTTGCCATAGCCGGTGCGAACTCGAAGCACAGAATCTACAAATCGCTATATTTCTCCGGCCCTGAGGGTGACAGCTTCTGACACCTTATCGGCACACTGTGGGATTGTCCCGATTCCTAGGGTCGTTCGGTGAGGAGAAGGCAAATGGCGAAAGGCAAAGGAGGCGGAAGCAATTTCCGCAGCGCAATCAGTGGACGGTTTGTTACAGCCAAACATGGACTGGCAAGCCCGCGGACGACGGTGCGGGAAGCGAAGGATGGCGGGAGCACGGGCGGCACCTATCGGAGTGCCATCTCGGGTCGGTTCGTGACCACAAAGCATGGCAAGGCCAACCCGCGCACAACGATCAAGGACAGTTGAACGCAACATCCTATAAAGAGAGTTCTTCCAATGGCTCAATGCACAGCACCGAAAGAAGGGCATCGCTCAGCGAGTGCCGCAGCGAATTGCCCGGCATGCCGTGGCGGCAGCCGCTATCGTGGCTACAGCAGTTATAGCAGTTACAATAGCGGTCATGGATCGTACCCCTCGTATTCACCGTCTTATCGCGCTTCGTCAGGAAGCGGCGGTGGTGGGGCTGGTCGTGTACGTGCGAAATGGTCGAAAGCCGGTTCGTCCGTATTGTACACGCCCACAGAAGTGCGGGCACTCACTCCAATCCGCCAGACGGCAGAGAATCGAGCGGAACTACCTGATCTCCGTGATGTCTTCCTATGCCACGCGTGGGATGACCGGCAGGGGGACGCCAAGACGCTGCATGATCTGCTCGAAGCACGTGGCGTATCAGTCTGGTTCAGCGAAAAGGACGTTGCCCTCGGTACATCGTTGCTTCGCGAGATCGACAAGGGATTGGTGAAGTCGCGCGTCGGGATCGTACTGGTCACGCCGGCATTGCTGCGCCGTCTTCCAGCAGCAGGTGTTGCCGACAAAGAGCTTTCGGCACTCCTGGCGACCGAACAGCTCGTACCTATCGTCCACAACACGACGTATGAAGCTCTCCGCAACGTCAGCCCTCTTCTGGCCTCGCGAAGCGGCCTGAGCACCGAAGAAGACACAATGGCGGTGGTGGCGGACAAGCTCGCCGAGCTTGTTGCGACATAGCTTCATTTAGGATGGTTCGATGCTGAAAACCGATACCCGCCAAGCGAACTGGCGCCGCACCAATCCGGCCAAATATGACGCTCATCTCGCCGTGCAGCGGGCTGTGAAGGCGGGTGCTCTGGAAAAGCAAACATGTGAAGTCTGTGGGACTAAAGCGGTCGATGCCCATCACGATCGATACGACGAGCCCCTAAAAGTACGTTGGCTATGCAGGCTACATCATACCCGCCTACACCACCGCGGTGAGGATATGTTCCCAATCCGACGCCGAGACGACTGGTAGCGAAGACCATTCCTAGGCAGTTGGGACGTCAAAATAGCGGGTCTTGGTTCACTTCCGTTCAAGGCGAGTGATTGAAATGGACGCCCGCGGCGGCATATGACCTGGTCGTCTCAGTCAGGTGGAACTTTCCCGCTCGACTCGCCTAACCTCCGTGCTTCAGGCTCGGTGCAGAGTGCGAAAGCCTATAGTCTAGGCGACAAAGACTTAATCAACTTGCAGTAGCTTCCGCCATAAACCTGAGCATAATCCAAACGGTCGGAGTTTCACTTGAGGGAAGTTGAATTCAAAGCTTGGCTGGAGGCCGAAGGCTATTCGCAGGTTACCATCAATACCCAAATGACTGATGTGCGGCGCCTGGATAGGGCTTACGGTAACCTCGATGACCTTCCTGACGGTCAAACGGTGGCCAGCATCCGCGCGTCTCTCGCATATTCGAGGGCCGATCAGCGTGCTGGACGGCCAAGTCCCTGCAAATTTGCGATAGATGGTGACCTTTACGATAATCTTGCGCACTACCGCGCCGCGCTCAATTTCTATCAGCGTTTCCTCGATGCCAGCTCGGCGCCGCGGGGCGGATCGACATATGACCTCACCCCGCAGAACATCCTTGACGCCATCGGTCGCTACAATTCTTCCGGTTCGGCGGCGGAGGGTTTGGGAGACGCTTCCAAATTCTGGCTTTTGCACAGGGGGAGGCGTTATTCCAGCAATGCGATCGTCCGCGACGCGCTGAGCCGAAACGGGAGCAGCGCGCAGCCAGATGACTCCCAGTGTAAGGCGACGTTAGACGCACTCGGATTTGTCGTCATCGACTGGCCAGCATTCGAACTCCTGCGAAAAACCTTCCTCTCCCGGATGGCCGGCTTCGAGGATTTCCATCGGCAGGATGGCGACTATTGGACGATAGAACGCCGCGACAAAAATCATCTGATCGAGAAGGTTCGGACCATTGCGGAATCCTCAGCCGACGATCGCAGTGTGGGCGAGCGGATTTATAGGACCCTCAGTGAAGGCCAAGGTCGGCCGCTCAGCTGGCGCACCCTTGACGAGGTGCAAAAGGCAGACCCGGAATTGCGCGATCGTTTCTACACGGTTGTAGCCACGCTCGCGCGCAGCGGCGACGATCCGATGGCCGCCATCACTAACGGCGCCAGGGCACTGGAGCAGTTGAAGATCGATGGTATTGACGGGCTCCGCCGCGGCGAAGTTCTTGCAATTGCGATCAGCGTAGTGGGCACCGTCCACCCGGAGACAGCGACTTGGTTCAAGATCAGTCGGGTCGAAGCGATGGGCCAACGATTGTTCGGTCGGAAGCTTTTTGCGCATCCACAGTTCCAGCCGACCGATTTGGACGAGTATTTGCAGCTGATGCGGGCGCTATTCGGCCTGTTCGCCACAGAGTTCGGCTGGAATCCCGTCGATCTGTTTGATGTGCAGGGCTTAGTTTGGGTCGCCCTTGACGACAAATGGCCTGATGAGGACGGCGCTCCTGTGCAAGAGTCCGCCATGCTTCCCTCTACGCACGAGGAGCGGGACGCTCTGCAGCAGGCTCCGTACTGGTTCGTGGGCGCCTCCTATGGCGGGCGTGATGACCAGGCTGATCGTTTTCTGACGGAAGGCATCTGGGATATAGGCACTCCTAGTGATCGACAGCGTGAGCAGATATTGCGGATGCGGCCAGGGGAGCGGATCGCGATCAAGGCAACCTACGTCCGCAGGAACGGGCTGCCGTTCGAAAACCGCGGTCGGACGGTTTCCGTTATGCAGATCAAAGCCATCGGTGTGATTACGGCCAATGCGGGGGATGGTAGGAGCGTGTCGGTTGCTTGGGAGACCGGTTACAATCCTCGGGAATGGTACCACTACACCTACCAGCCGACGATCTGGCAAGTCTATCCGAACAACGAGATGGCGAAGCGACTGATTCGTTTCGCCTTCGACGGCGAGACACAGGACTACAGTTGGTTTCTTCAGAACCTTCCTCATTGGGGCGGTTTGCTCACCGAAGAAGCTCCGGCACCCGACCCTGTGAAACGTTCGCCGCTCAACCTGATCCTGTATGGCCCGCCGGGTACCGGTAAGACCTACCGCACGATGGCCGAGGCCGTGCGGTTGTGTCGCGACCTTGCCGACAGCGACCCGTTGCTTATCGACCCCGCACGACGGCAGGAGCTGCGAAAAGCATATGAGGAATTGCGTGGGCAGGACCAGATCGGCTTCGTCACCTTCCATCAAAACTACGCCTATGAGGATTTTGTCGAAGGGCTACGGCCAAAACCGCTCGCCGATGGTGTTGGTTTCACGCTGGTGGCTGAACCCGGCATCCTGCGCCGGATGGCAGAAGCCGCAGAAGCGAGTGCGGAAGAACACGTCCTGGTGATTGACGAGATCAACCGCGCCAACATTTCGAAAGTCTTCGGGGAACTCATCACCCTGATCGAGCCGGACAAGCGGCTCGGCATGGACGAGGGGATGCGACTGATCCTTCCCTATAGCGGAGCCCGCTTTGGCGTGCCCGCCAATCTTCACATCATCGGCACCATGAACACAGCGGACCGTTCGATCGCGCTGCTTGATACCGCACTTCGCCGCCGGTTTGAATTTCGCGAGCTGATGCCGAACGCTACCCTGCTCGGGACGGTCGATGGCATAGACCTGGCAGCCATGCTGGCGACCATCAACGAGCGAATTGAGTATCTCTTCGACCGTGAGCATCAGATCGGCCACGCATATTTCATGCGCTGTGAAAAACGCGCAGATGTCGACGATGTAATGCGCCACAAGATCATCCCTCTGTTGGCTGAGTATTTTTACGAGGACTGGGCGAAGGTCGCCGCGGTACTCGGAGACGCAAACGACGGTGAGGTCACTCGAGACGTCGGGTTTATTGACCGCCAGCAGCTCAAGGCGCCCGACGGTATTGTTGGCAGTGAGGACGTTGCTCCTCGGTATCGTTGGAGCGTGAGAAAGATGTTCAACTATGATCGGCTCATGGGAAAATGATCCGGCGCACCATCCTTGAGTGGGACACATTACCCTATGGCGATGGACCGGGGGCCATCCCGGTCCCTGCGGCCGACCGGATCGCCGCAGTGGCCGCATCATCGCCACTCGCCGGGAGCAGTGGCGGAGGCGTCATCGAGCATGGCCGCAAGAGCCTGCGGGCGCGAGGGGTTGTCGGCGTGGTAGCAGCCGATGGGTGCGCGCTGGAGATTCTGCCGAAGATAGATTTTCCCGGCCAACAGGGCGAAGAGGCAACAGGAAGTATTCGCCGCCGCCTCGTTCATATGCTCGCTGTGGCACTCAGTATGAAGATCGATGCAGGTCAAATCACTGCTCTCGACTGGCAGCGTGAAACTCTGCTCGAAATCCTCATCCGCCTCTTTTCCGAAAAGCTGGTGGACGCAATTCGCCAAGGAATGCCTCGGCATTATGTCGAGCGAGCGGACGACCTGTCCACGCTACGCGGCCGTCTTGATGTGAAACGGCAGTTCACAGTATTCGCGGCCGAACCCGTTCGCCTAGCATGCAGATACGACGCGTTGACGTCGGACATTGCGCTCAATCGCGTTATGAAAGCTGCAATCGCTCGATTGGGCGGGATCGCTAGGACCGCCGACAACCAGCGGCGACTGCGCGAGTTGGCCTTTGCCTACGCGGATATCGCCGAGGTGCCGGTTGCGGCGCTCAGGTGGGATCAGATCGTACTCGATCGGACCAATGCGCGTTGGCGCGAACTTCTCAATCTCGCGCGGATGCTCTTGGGACAGCGTTTCCACACTACGTCGACGGGTGGACAGAACGGCTTCTCGTTATTGTTCGATATGAGCACGTTATTCGAGGAGTATATCGCGCGGATGCTGGAGCGCGCTCTGAGCGGTGGCGATCTCCGCGTCGTAAGCCAGGGCGGGCGACTTTACTGCCTCGAGACTGAAGATCGTCGCGGCGTCTTCCAAACGCGGCCAGATATCTTGCTGAAGCGCGGCGATACTGTCGTTCAGGTAATAGACACCAAGTGGAAGCGAGTTTCTGCTCGTATCGAGGATCCCAAACGGGGTGTGTCGCAATCCGACGTCTATCAGATGATGGCATATGGGCGGCTGTACAGCTGCGGTCACCTCACTTTACTCTACCCGCATCACGGAGATTTGCTTGGCGATGCCGGGGTGCTGACCACCAATGTAATCACCGGGAGCGATCATCGCCTAGAGACCGCGACCATTGACGTCAGCTGCGTGGCCGAAATGTCCTCGCGTCTGCGAAAGCTTACCCAGGTCGCGTGCCGATCAGCCGGCGTTCCAACCGTCGGGCCCTAAGGATTTATTCATTAGGGAGCCATATGCCTGCGTCGGAATTCCCTCGCTCTCGTCGACGTTGCGGGTTTCCCTCCGGTCTCCAAGGCGGCCGTTATCTTCTGCCGACCGAGGTGACCTCCTTATTGATGAAGCGCTAGACACGACAGGACAACGATGTTTTCAGCGGGCCGCGCTTCGCCTGCCTCGACAAGGTCGGGATGGTGAGCGTCGATTACTCGTGAACTCCCCAAAATCCCGCCAGCGGCGGCGCTAGCTGATTCTCCGGTACTCTTCATTTTCCTTTGTGGGTCCGCCTGACGGCGGTTGCGGCGACTCGTCATACTTCGACCGGTACCTGTCGTCAGGTGCCCGCCAGTTTGCCATAAAGTCCAGTGGGTCTATGCTACCCATCATCTGGCGAGCGAGCTTCAGCCGTCCTTCCAGATGCTGTCGTAGCGCTTCATCGACCCCTTCCAGCCGTTGCTCTACATCGGAGAAGAAGCGTTCAACGACGATCGCCTTGCCCCACCTCTCGATAATTTCTGCCAACTGTTGCTGACTGTCCTTGATCGCCTCGGCAACTTTGCGTTCATCCTCGCGCCGCAAGTAGCGTTCCCACTCCTCCTCCCGTTCTTTTTTCCTTCTGGCCTCAGCTTCATCTTCTGCTGCCATAAGGGCTTGCAGTCTGTCTCTTGACGCCCGTAACGTCTCGACGATTCTCGGTATTGCTTTGGCCAGCGGTTCCGCTGCTGTATCCTGCCAGCTAAGGGACCAATCAACGCCAGTCTTCGGCGAATAGGCAATTATCCGGAAGCGACCTGAAGGCATATCCTGCTCTGTTGTCCAGGAGTGCGTCAGTTGCCAGGCTTTCATCGACCGGACGAGCCTGCTGTCCTCACGATGATAGTCGCCGTTTATGTACCGCATCGTCACCCGTTCGGTCATTTCAGTGATAGCGAGACCGATCGGCACTGTGTCGATGTAGAAAATCGTTGGCCTGTCTGGTCCCCAGATGCTGCCGGAATTGTATCGACCGTACTTTCGATCCTTCCGCTCAACCTCCTGCTCCTGAACAGGAATGCGTCGGTGACCTTCTCCGACCGGGGGGATGTGAACGCGATAGCCCTGCCTGTCCAGCGCGAGGTAAAGGTCATTGGCGATCGATAGCGCTCGAAGCAGGGCGGCTTCTGATGAAATCACGTCGGGCAGAATTCGCTTGTAGGGCCGAAGGAACTCTCCGTCTTTTGCAGCGCGCGATTTCCTCAGATGCTCTTCAGCGCCAATAAGCAACGGGTGATGCTCGAGGCGGCGGGTCCTCACAACGGATCTCGTCTTTGGGCGTGTATTGGCTTCAGGCGCCTTCTGCTTCCGCGGCTTCGGAGCCACCGGTATTATTTCGATAATCTCGTCAGAGCCGTCAGGTAGCGCAGGTAGCTCTGCAGGAAGGCCAAGGGATTTGCGTGTCCAGTAACCTGATCCCGGATATGGTATCTGATGTTGCCTGCACACGGCGGCCAATGCCGTGCCGGTGAGACCGAGTTCCGGGGCAAGCTTGCTCAGCGGCGCGTTGCATACCCGGCTGTAAAGTTCGCTACGTGTCAACCGCATAAACAGGTCCGTAATTCCAAACACGTCGATATCGCACCGCGATGACAAACTGGCGAACGATGAGAGCTGAAGAATTCGTCTGATCGCTGCGACGCCTGGCTCGATGTTCACGTCCTTCCCTTGATCTCGAAGGAGAAGGTCATTGTTTCATTCAGCTTGCCAAGCGTACCATCCTTGCGGAAGCGCTTACCGGATACAACGAAGGTGACTTGATTTTCGCCGGCATAAAGCGAAACGGATTTCGCAGAAATCCGAACCAAGCTTGCCCAGGATTTACTGACCGTATGGAACGCGCCCTCCACTGTTACGCGAACCAAGCAGCGGCTCATCCGCATCCCGGTTCAGGGGATTATTTGCGATCTCGATGATGCGACTAACGAGGCTGTGCTTGCAGGAGGATCGGTCCGGCCTGTCCGCGCAACCCTCGGAAGAACAGCTTAGGGCGATCCACCTCACTCCCGAAGAATGACATACGGTTTTACGATGAGGTTTTGCAAATCTTTAGGACATTATTGGTTTTAAAAAAGATCATACGGCCAACGTTGAGAACATAAGGACATAAAAGGACAAAGATTTTGCCTTTAAAGATTTCTATTACATCCTACAATGCTCATTACCAATCTCAATGAACTATGAGTCTTTCGATCATAAGTTAACTGCGCACATTTATGAACGGAATGAGAGTGATCAGAAGCACTATTTTATTGTTCAAAACTTAATAGCTCGGTCCACGGTTAGACCTAGTCCATTAGCCCCTCCTGTGGTTACAAGATCGTTGCCCGTTGTAGTTCTCACAGCGCCCGATGGTTCAATTGTATCTATTTTCACGGATCCAATATCTACATCCTCGGGAAGGTAGACTTGATCGCCCACTCCCAAGCTTCCGGTGGCAATAACTTTTTCTCCAGAAGTCTCAACCAATTGGCGAGATTTGTAGGCGAGCGACATATCGAGGTTGGCCTGTTTCAGGGAAATCGTCTGCCCGAAAGGAGTCGTGAAGCACTGCGGCTTGAGGACGTAGGCCACCGTAAACCCTGTGTTTGAAATATCCTTTATCGAGATTCCGCTGACAAAACTCCCGTTTCTCACCGAAAAACTGATCGAAGTTGGGTCTAACTCTTGCCCTACAGGGAGCTGAATACGCCGCTCTCTCTGAGCACTTGAGCAACTTGTAGAGCTGTCGCTAAATTGCTGGACATTCTCCTGCACTCGCAGTTCCGGTGTAGACGCTCTCGCAGTTACGGTTACTTTTCGACCTTGCCCCGCACTATCTGAAACATACTGAGTAAGCGGAAAGTAGCGCATCGGAATAATATAACCGTTTGCCTCGGTGTCATCGGTGCCCTTTGCAACGCCAACCACCTGCCCATCATCCAAAAAAACTGGTGACCCGCTTTGACCCCTCTGAAATCTCATCTGGACCACCCAAAGCCACTGGTCTGGGCCATTTGGGCCGTCAAAACTGTTCAAAACCCCACTATCTTCCTTAAAGGGGAAGCCAAACGGAAAGCCTGCAGTTCGCAGTCGCGTGACGGCTGGCTGAATTTTGTTGAACGCGTCGTTGGCAATCGTCAGCGGCTTGGTGGGCACTCCAGCCGTCGGAATTTTCAGGATCAGAACATCTCGGTCCGGTTGCTGGAACTCAATGATTGCCGGTGAAGATATATTGGTATCGTTCCGAAAAACTGTGAGTTTCAGCGTTCCGCCAATTATAGGCCCCAGCTGCTTTATTACATGAAAAGCTGTAGCGACATGGCCTTCCTTGTTGATAAAAAAACCTGTTCCTTGGACAGTATTCTCTTCAGTAACCGATCCGCTGGAAGTTCCGGTAGCAAGAACTGTTACAAGTGCTGGCCGGACATGGTCTGTTAATTCATCCGCCATCGTCTCAGCGGCTAGAAAAATAACGGCTGCGGATGAGATAAAGCGTAGCATGTCCGCCTCCTAACGGTATATTTGGCTCACTGTTTCTCGATCAAAACGGGAAAGAACGCCGTTATTGTGGAACTTTGGATTGCAGTAATTCATAACAGAATCCGGGTCCCAAGGGGTGAGTTCGTGATTGTCGCCGTTTTCGCCTTGGCGCGGCTCTCTGCGAAGGCATTCGCTTGGGGCGTCTGGGCGATTTTGCTCATGTGAGTAGCCAATTGCATGGCCGAACTCATGTACTGCTATGGAAACGATGCATTTCTTTCTGGTTTTCCTACAGCCTCTGCTCCAATTCCTGAACGTGAAATTTAGTTGAATTGCGTGAGGAATATTCCTGTTCTCTTTTCCTAATCGAAGAGTTCTTGCTTCAACATCGGCCACCCTTATCCGAAGATCGACAGCCCCCCTCCCACACTGACGCCAACCCTCGAATTTAAGTGCGGAATGTCTTGCCCACGACTCTTCAACGGCTTGCTTGACCAGAGATCTGTCTGGATCTGTGGTCTCTGCTTCGTTCTCCCAACAAACGGTTATAACGTTGCTGGGCCAGACAGCAGCAAGTTTCGGATATGCTCGGTCCTCAATTCTCTTGTTGGGATCTATGGTAAACTGTGGAGGCATCTCCTGTGATTGTGCGTTGCTCGCCGAGAGGAGAGCGGCTGATGCCAGCGTGAGTAAATTGCGGGCGATTTGCATTTCATGCTCCGTCCTTTACGGCGCAACCCATTACATCTTTCATTTCTTCAGGCAGCGGTTGCGGTTGCGGGATGGTTGCGCCAGCGTCGGTCAGCACCTTCCGTCGCTGGAGGTAGAGAACCCGTTCCTTATACCCTGCAAAAGCCATGCCGATAGCGTTTCCCGGAACGGCCAGGACGCGTTCGACCGCTCTCAGCGGGAACTCGGCCATCCCCAAAATCTCGCTGTCCTTTCGAACCCTCATTGTAGTAAGGGCACCATTGTCAAAATCCAACATTGTTATGCGTCTGTTAAACGTGGCCCCTCGCACGGATATCCAGCCGACATCCCGCGCGCTATTCACCGTTGCAGTTTCATTATGGACGATCGTTCCGTCTGGGCTACGGAGGTAAGCATTCATGGTACTCGTGGTCGAGAAACAGACAGCGTTTCGCGGGCAAGTCTTTAGCTCAGAGGGGCCATCCCCGAAGTGTGGAACCTCAATTCGAAGCTTGCAAAGCCTCTGATTGAACCGCGTGAGTGAGGCTTGGTCATATGGGTCCATCCATTCAGAAATCACTGTGCCCGTGCAAGTTCGCGTTCTGCTTGGCTCCGCGGCCTCCAGTTCCTTTGACGCATTGTACGGAGCGACAAGTTGGACTAAATCCAATAGAACGTCAGCTGTCCTGTCCCGTGCTCCAAAATAGACGCGCTGCAGAAGGCCATCTTTGGTGCGATCGATGCACACATTCTCATCGGCCAAAGCATTTTCGTTATAGCTAAGGTAATATGGGCGCGACTTATCGGCTGTATCGACCCTATCAATCTTAAAGATCGGGGGGTCGCTCTGTTCGACTATGTACCTCACCATGGTGCGAGGAAGAAAGTAAGGCACACCCTCAGTGGCAAAGTCATTTGAAGACAAAGCTGCGCAAGCGCAAATCAGTCCGAGCATCGGTGCAAAAAGAAGAAAGAACTTTCCCGCTACCTTCATGCAACTCCCCCAAGCCGCTATAAGAAGTTATTGATTAGCGTTGACGATAAAGAATCCTCCCAGGGTATCGTATGGCTGCACCGCGTCTAGCCAAACCGTGTTAGATCTAGAAATTGTATTCGCGCACCAATGCACTAATCGGTAAAATAGTCAATGACTAACGTAGGTATCGCTAATGTTTTGTTGTGTCCCGTTGGGAGCGCCCGCAGTTGGGCATATGCCGTGCAATCCATCGTATCAATTGGATCGTTGGCTAGCCTGGTGGGCTTCACGGGCCTTCATCTTTGACATCGAAGCTCGGGATACGACTAGACCGTTCGGATCAGGTATGCTGTTCCTAAAGAGCCCGGCCGTCTTCTGCGAAGACATGCAACTGTTCGCGGAGGAGAATTAGCCCAATTCGCTCTCCAATCTTGCCCATCTCTGCTGCAGTTCCTCCCGCAATGACCTGGCCAGCGTCGGTGGCAACTGTCACCGTTGCGGTGTCTCCGGCTCGAGCAATCGCAACAACTGTACCGGCCAGTTCGGCGCTCGAACTATTTAGGTCGGTTAGCAGAACATGCTCTGGCCGAATGCCGACGGCATGGGGCGCCGGGGTGGCGGCGTCGATCGGAAATCGGGAAGATACCGTCATGTCTTCCACTCCGGCGATCGATAAAGAAAATGCGTTGCCCGTATTGCCAAGCGTCGCTACTGGCAGAAAGTTCATTTGCGGGTAGCCGATGAGGCCGGCAACCGCGCGATTGTCGGGACGTTTATAAAGGTCCTCCGGCCTTCCCGTTTGCAGGACACGCCCATTCAGCAGCACACAGATCCGATCCGCCAGGCGCATGGCTTCCGCCTGGTCGTGGGTGCTGATCACCATCGTCGGACCAAGTTCGCGATGGAGTTCGGCTATTTCCAACCACAACGACGAAATATCACCCTTGAGAGGCATGCTGTCGAACAGAAGAAGCGTTGGGTCATTGACGAGTGCGCGGGCAAGAACGACACGCGCGCGCTGCGCGTCCGACAAGCTCGCTGGTGTCTGTCCCATGACGCCTTCCAGGTCGAGCAATACTACGATCTCGTCGGCAAGTGCCCGTGCGCCGTACGTCCGTTTGAATTCGAATGCCGACGCAATGTTCTCACCAACGCTCAGGTGAGATTGAAGCGACGCGCTGTCGAGAACAGAAGCCACGCGACGCCTGCCCGCTGGGATGTGTGTGACATCTGTGCCGTCCAGTATGACCGAGCCGGCATCGACGGTGGAGTTGCCCCTTAAAAACCGGCCAGGATCAGACTTCAATTTGACGGTTTAAGAACTCACGCGGTGATCGATATCCCAATGCCTTGTGCGGGTGAAGCGTATTGTAATGTTCGAACCACAGCGGCAGTTGGGCCAGGACGGTTTGCGCATCCGGAACGGGATTGACCGAGACGTAGTCGCGCTTGAAGGTTTTGACGAAGGCTTCGGCCATGCCGTTCGATTGCGGGCTGCGGACGGGTGTGGAGCATGGCTCCATGCCAATCTCCCGCAGCAGCGATTTCGTGTCCTTCGCGATGAAGCACGAGCCGTTGTCGGTCAGCCACTCGATGGGCTTTGGAAGGATGTTGATCCGACCGAAGCGGTTTTCGACGGCGGTGATGACGAGGTCCTGAACATCTTCGCTCTTGATCCCTTCGGTGGTTGCGACATGGGCGATGGCCTCGCGGTCGCAGCAGTCGAGGGCGAAGGCAACACGCACCTTCTCTTTGTTGTCGCAGCCGATCTCGAAGCCATCTGAGCACCAACGAAGGTTCGACACTTCGACTGCAACACGGCCATCATGGCGGCGGGCATCAATGGCACCGGTATGGCGCTGAAGAAGCAGTCCATGCTGCTTCATGACTCGATAGACGCGCTTGGCATTTGGCCAGGTACGCCCCTCGTTGGTGGCGTTTCGGCGCAATATAGCGTGAACCCGGCGATAGCCGTAGGTCGGCATGTCGGCGATGATCGCTTTGATCTCTTCAACCAGTCCCCGATCGGCAAGCGGCGGCCGTCCACGGGCTTTGGAAGGGATCCGCTTTGCACGTTCTGCCATGTTTGACCGGGCAACACCCAAAGTCTCGCACACCGCCATCACCGCGAAGTGCCCTTCGGCAATGACAGCGAGCGCAACAGATGTTTTTTTGGGCCGGTGGCAATCTCGAGTGCTTCCTTGAGAATTTCGCCTTCCATCGTCTTCTTGCCAAGCAGGCGCTGTAGCTCCTTAACCTGGTTCTGGAGGGCACGGTATTCGGACGCCGGGACGACCTCTTCCTCCGACGCCGTCGCCGTGAGTGCGCCCTGCGCCGCGAGCTTACGCCAGTTGAACAGTTGGTTCGGCTGGATGCCATGGCGCCGAGCAACGATGCTCACTGTCGCGTCCGGCTCATAGGTCTCCTGAATGATGGCAAGCTTCTCGGTCGTTGACCAACGACGGCGCCGCTCTGGTCCGGAAAGCACTTCTATCTTCGGATTGTGACTGGTCATAATGGGCACATTACCTCTCTCACTTAACAAGTGGGAGATCCTGGCCGGGGATTTAGGGGGCTATTTCA
>JAESGS010000440.1_pt1 | contig 32461 bp, 26 predicted proteins | sample 9269761 | NCBI WGS metagenome assembly JAESGS01 (sample SAMN15741799, study PRJNA653493) | algae metagenome | isolation source: Cyanosarcina radialis HA8281-LM2 and co-occurring heterotrophs from damp... | place: USA: Makauwahi cave, Hawaii | collected 2011-01-06 | reverse complement strand
GAATATGCCTTTTGCAGAACGAGGTTTGACGATGCAGGCTCAGGAAACCTTCCTTGAAAGAACTTTGCGCATCGGCGTGATCGTTGCGATTGCGATCCTGCTTACGGCGATCCAGTACGTGGTGTCTTCGCGAGGCCTCTATCCCGTTCTCTGAGAGAAAACCGCGGCCGACCTCCTGAGCTGGCGCTGGCGGTCCGGGCAGTTATCCTTGCGGATTTGAGCTATCTATCGAAAAGCCCCGCCGCCCACATCGACATGGATGCTGGACGCCGGGGCTTGCCTCACATTCAAGCGAGCGTGTAGGCCGTCTTGACGGTTGTGTAGAACTCGGCGGCGTAGCGCCCTGCTCGCGCGAGCCGTGGGACGAGCCCTTGCGGCCGCCGAAGGGCACGTGGAAGTCGACGCCCGCGGTCGGCAGGTTGACCATCACCATGCCGGCTTCCGCATTGCGCTTGAAATGGATCGCGTGCTTGAGGCTGCTGGTGGCGATGCCCGACGACAGGCCGAAGGGCGTGTCGTTGGCGACGGTGAGCGCCTCGTCGTAGTCCTTGACCCGAATGACGGACGCGACCGGGCCGAAGATCTCCTCCCGGCTGATGCGCATCGCGTTCGTCGCTTCGGTAAACAGCGCCGGCTGCAGATAGAAGCCGGGCGTGTCGCGCTTCAAAAGCTCGCCGCCGAAGGCGAGCTTGGCGCCCTCCTGGCGGCCGATGGCGATATAGTCGGTATCCTGGTTGAGCTGGCTCTCATCGACCACCGGACCGATCTGGGTGCCGGCCTTCAAGGCGTCGTCGATAACAAGCCCCTTCATGCGTTCGCCCATGGCCGCGACGAAACGATCGTGGATGCCCTCGGTGACGATGATGCGCGACGACGCGGTGCAGCGCTGGCCGGTGGAGAAGAAAGCCGAATTGACCGCCGCCTCGACAGCAACCGAAAGATCAGCGTCGTCAAGCACGACGAACGGGTTCTTGCCGCCCATCTCCAGCTGGTACTTGCGATTGTGTTCGACCGAGGCCATTGCCACGCGTTTTCCCGTGCCGGTCGAGCCGGTGAAGGTGATGGCGTGAATGTCCGGGCTGTCGAGCATCGCCTGGCCGACGACCGAGCCCTTGCCCATCACGAGGTTCAACACACCCTTCGGCAGCCCTGCGCGGTGGAGAATGTCGACGATGGCCCAGGAACTGCCGGGCACCAGCTCGGCCGGCTTGAAGACGACGGTGTTGCCGTAGCAAAGTGCCGGCGCGATCTTCCAGGCGGGAATGGCGATCGGGAAGTTCCAGGGCGTGATGATGCCGACGACACCGACCGGCTCGCGGGTGATCTCGACGCCGATATTGGGTCTCGCCGACGGCAGCACTTCGCCCGCCAACCGCAGGCATTCGCCGGCGAAGAAGTCGAAGATCTGGCCGGCGCGCACCGTCTCGCCGACGCCTTCCGCCAATGTCTTGCCTTCCTCGCGCGACAGCAGCTTTCCAAGCTCGTCCTTGCGGGCGAGGATCTCGTCGGCGGTTTTTCTCAGGATCGCATGGCGCTCGAGGATGCCCGAACGCGACCAGGCGGGAAAGGCCGCCTTGGCGGCGGCGATCGCCAAACGTGCGTCATCGGCCGAGGCGCGGGCATATTCGCCGACAACGTCGTTGGTATCGGACGGGTTGATGTTGCGGAACGCTTCGCTACCGGCGATCCATTCCCCATCGATCAGGTTTTTCTGCACCATATCTATCCTCCGCGGCGCTCACAGTTTGACCATGTCTCTGCTTATCGGATGCGATGGGGCCGGCAGAAAGAACAATCTTTCGACCCCGCCATTGCCAAAACGGCAAACCTGAATTCCGACCCGAGCGTTGCCGTATCGGCAATACTAACCGCTAAAAATTGTGCTTTATGAGATGCCAAATTCCATCATCATCGCTCCCATAACAAGCAAGGGGAACGATATGTCTCGTTTTATGATGAACCGCCGAGGTTTCCTTTCGAATGCGGCCGCAATGGGCGCGATTGCTGCAACTCATAGCCTCATCAATGTTTCACCCGGCCTGGCGGCCGATAGCACCACGATCCGCATGCAGCTTGGTTGGCTGCCATCGAACGGGCTTCTCGGAGAGCTCGTGGCCCGCAAGAAGGGTTACTATGGCGAGAAGAGCATAGAGCTCGAAATCGTGCCCGGCGGGCCGAATGTCGATGGTGTTGCGGGTGTTGCCGTTGGCCAGTCGACCATCGGTCAGATTTCCTCCAGCCCGTCAGTCATGCTGGCCCGTTCGGCCGGCGCGCCGATCAAGGCATTCGCCGCCGGCTACCAAAAACATCCCTTTGCCTATTTCTCTCGCAAGGCAAATCCGATCGCCAAGCCTCAGGACATGATTGGCAAGACGATCGCCGCGATCCCGACCTCGGTCATTCTTCTGCGCGCGCTTCTCGCCAAGAACGGAATATCGGAAGACCAGGTCAAGATCGTCAACATGGGCTCGGACATGAACCAGCTCGTGACCGGCCAGGCCGATGCGGTCTGTGGCTGGCTGACGAACGTCAACGCCCTGAAGGTGCTCGGGGATGACCGGGTTGATCTGACGCTCTGGGATGGCGGTATCCGGCTTTATGCCAACGTCTACTATACCACCGACGACCAGCTGCAAAATCACGCGGACCAGCTCGCAGCCTTCGTATCCGGTTCGGCGCGCGGGTGGGGTTATGCCCGCGACCATCAGGAGGAGGCCGTCGACATCCTGCTCGAATCCTACCCCAATCTCGACAAGGCGAGCGAGCTGGAGGCCATCGGACCGCTGATGAAGTTCGTGTTCAACGAAACCACCGCGAGCGAGGGTTGGGGTGGCATGGACCAGGCAAACTGGGCGGAGCAGATCAAGACCTATGCGGACCTCGGCCAGTTCACAGGTCCGGTTCCCAACGTCGACGACGTCTACACAATGGCAATCCTGGATGCGACAGCCGATGTCCGCAAGAGCGTAGGATAAGGCGATGTTGGAAACGCTTATCAGACCCGGCCAGGCTTCGGTCGGCAACGCCGCGGTGTCGGTGAAGAACCTTCACATTCGCTTTGGCGCGGATGATTCAGGCTTCACCGCACTCTCCGATGTCTCGGTCGAGATACCGGCGGGATCGCTCGTGACCATGCTCGGCCCATCCGGCTGCGGCAAGTCGACTTTGCTGCGTACGGTCGCGGATCTCGTGCACATCACCGACGGTTCGGTGTCCGTCCATGGCCAGACACCGCGCAAGGCGCGCGAGGGACGCGATTTCGCCTTCGTCTTCCAGGAAGCGACGCTGCTGCCGTGGCGCAATGTGATCGACAATGTGCGTCTCCCGCTGCTGGTTGGGAAACGCGAGGCTGGCGCGACCTACGCCGATCCGGAGGAGCTTCTGGCCCTCGTGGGCTTGAAGGGACGCGAAAAGGCAATGCCGCACGAATTGTCGGGCGGCCAGCGCCAACGCGTGGCGATCGCCCGCGCACTGGTGACCCGCCCGCGTATTCTCCTGATGGACGAGCCTTTCGGTGCGCTGGACGAGATCACGCGCGACAAGCTGAACGAGGAGCTGCTGCGCCTCTGGCAGGAAACTGGCACGACGATCCTCTTCGTCACCCATTCGATCCCCGAGGCCGTCTTCCTCGGTCAACATGTGCTGATGCTCGCCGCCCATCCCGGCCGCGTCAAAGAATTCATGAAAGTCGACTTGCCCTATCCGCGGTCCCTGGCGATGCGCGACACGGTCGAGTTCATCCAGGTGACCGCCCACCTGCGCAAACTTTTGGGAGAATGCTGATGGCGAATGCCCTTCCTTCACAGGCGGAAGGCCGCGCTTTGACCGACGGCAACCGGTTCCGGATACTCGATGGCCTTGCCGCTGCGATCCTTCGGCATCTTCCGGCGACACTTGCGATCCTTGGCTGCATCCTTTTGTGGCAACTCGTCGTCTGGGGCTTTTCGGTGCCGACCTTCATGGCGCCCGGGCCGGTCGACGTCATCAAGGCCTTCGGCGAAAACGCCGGCGTGCTCTGGACGAACTTCTGGCCGACGCTCATGGAGGCCGTTCTCGGTTTCATCTTCGGCAATGTCATCGCCGTCCTTCTGGCGGTCTGGTTCGTTTATAGCCCGCTTGCGGAACGCGCCTTCTACCCGATCGCCGTCATCATCAAGTCGATCCCAATCATCGCACTTGCCCCAATCCTGGTGCTGCTCGTCGGCAACGGCATTGCGCCGAAGATCATCATCGCCGGCCTGATCTGCTTTTTCCCAACGCTGGTCAACATGGTGCAGGGGCTGAAGTCGGCGAGCCCCGCCATGCTCGATCTGATGCGCATCCTGTCTGCCAGCAATTCGGAAATCTTCTGGAAGGTTCGTCTGCCGGGCTCGCTGCCTTTCCTGTTCGCCGCGCTGAAGATTGCGGCAACAAGCAGCGTGATGGGCGCAATCGTCGCCGAATGGATCGGCTCAAGCTACGGTCTCGGAGCGCTCATCATCGAGGCGACCTACAATTTCCGCTCGCCGCTGCTCTACGCGACGGTGGTGATTGCGGCTTCGCTCGCCGTGGTTCTCTTCTTTGCCGTCTCCTACGCGGAATCGAAGATCGTCCGCTGGAAACCGACGACGGAGCACTGACCCCCAAACCCTTTGCTGCCGGACCTGGATAACCGGGTCCGGTCAACCGACGAAGTCACTGGCTGTGAGCTCCTCACATTTCGCCGGACACTTCCCCTATGGAGGAAACGACTATGGAAACAATCAGAGAACCCCTGCGCAATGCCCGGATCGTCGACCGCTCGGACGTGGTCGTCGTCGGCGGCGGACCGGCTGGGATCTCCGCCGCGGTTTCGGCAGCCCGCACCGGCGCCAGCGTGACGCTCATCGAACGCTATCCTTACGTCGGCGGCCTTGCCGCAGGCGGCATGGTTCTGGTGCTCGACGACATGGTCAACGGTGTCGAGATCACAGTCCGCGGCATCTGCATGGAAATGATTGAACGGATGAAGACGCTCGGTCTCTGCGTCACCCCGACGGATGGTGACCGCCAGCTCGACATTCGCGACACGCCGGAAGCCTGGCGCCGCTGGGCGCGCTGGGGCCTGTTCGATTTTCACACGCCGTCTGCACCGCACCCGATCTGCTATGCGGCCGCCTTCGATCCGGACGCCTTCAAGCGCGTCTCCTACGACATTCTTCGCGAATCCGGCGTGAAGCTCAGGACGCACAGCTGGTTCTCCTCGGCGATCGTCGAGAACGGCACGATCAAGGGTGTGGTTTGCCAGACGAAATCCGGCCGCGAAGCCATCATGGGCGATGTCGTGATCGATGCTTCGGGCGACCTCGACGTTGCGGCCGATGCCGGCGCCCAGCATACGGACGGCAATTTCATTCTGACGACGGTTTCCCGCTGGGGCGGCATCGATACTGAAGCCGCCGAGCGCTTCGAGTTCGAGGAACCCGAAAAGTTCAAGGCAATCGATCACGAGGCCAAGCGTCTGATCGGTGGTTGCTGGTCGTTCTGGTGGTTGAAGACCCCGCTGCCGGGCGTTATCTGGCTCAACTGCCCGCACATGCCGAAGCTCTCTGGCCTCCGTGTCGAAGACCTAACCTATGCGGAACTCGAGGGCCGTGGCCGCATTGCCCGCCTGCTCGACTTCGCCCGCGCCAACCTGCCGGGCTTCGAAAATGCCCACGTGATCGACTTCGCGCCGCAGACGGGCGTGCGCCAGTCGCGACTGCTCCAGGGCGAATATGTCGTCACCAAGGACGACGTGATGAACCGCCAGCACTTCACCGACACGGTTTGCCGTGGCCGCGACTACTACACGCCCTATCGGGCCATGCTGCCCAAGGAGGTCGATCAGTTGATCGTCGCGGGCCGGCATTATTCCGCGACCATTCAGGCGCAAAAATCGAGCCGCGAGATCCCGCCGTGCATGGCGATGGGCGAGGCGGCCGGTGTTGCCGCCACCGTCGCGCTCAATGCCGGCGTCAAGGTGCGAGACGCCGATGTCAAGGCGATCCAGAAGCAGCTGCGGGCGCAGGGTGCCGACCCTGGCGACCTACCATCCGAAAATGCAACCTATCTGGAGGCCGCAGAATGACGTCTCTTCCCCTCGACGGTATCCGCGTCGTCGACTTCACCCAGGTCATGCTGGGTCCGTGCTGCACGCAGATGCTGGCCGACTACGGCGCCGAGGTCATCAAGGTCGAAAAGGCCAAGATCGGTGACCTCTCGCGCTGGTCGCTGGGCTCGGACCCGGATGGCCTCAACAATCCGGTGTTCTCGTCGCTTAACCGCAACAAGAAGAGCCTTGCGCTCGACCTCAAGCAGGAAGAGGCGCGGGCAGCCGTCCGGGCGCTGATCGACACGGCCGACGTGGTCGTCAACAATTTCCGTCCTGACGTCATGGAGCGCATGGGTTTCGGCTATGAAGAGCTGAAGCGGACAAACCCACGGCTGATCTACGCGGTGGGCACGGGCTTCGGCCTCGATGGACCTTATCGCCACAAGGGCGGGCAGGACATCCTGGCGCAGGCTCTTTCCGGCGTCATGCGGCGTAAGTCCGATGCCAGCCATCCACTGTCGATCTACGCGACCCCACTTGCCGACTACTCGGCCGGCATGCACCTGGTGCAAGGCATTCTGCTTGCCTTGCTGCATCGCGAAAAGACCGGGCACGGCCAGCAGGTGGCAGTCAGCCTCTACAGCTCCATGCTCGCCATGCAGATGCAGGAAGGCACCACGCACATGATGCGGGAAAAGGACCTGAACTGGGGCGCCTTCCCACTGACCGGCGTATTCGAGACCACGGATGGTGCCATCGTCATGGTCGGCGCCTTCAAGCAGAATCCGCTGCGCGACATCTGCACTGCGCTCGAGATCGAGGACCTATCCCTCCAACCGCACTTTGCCGACTTCGACGCGCAAATGCAGCGCCGCCCGGAATTGCAGCAGGTCTTTCGAGAGGCGTTTGCGAAGAACAGCAGCGCCCATTGGCTCGGCCGGCTGGAACAGGTGGACATTCTCTGCGCACCGGTGCGCTCGCTTCAAGAAGCCCTTAGCGACGAGCAGACGACAATTAACCGCATGATCCTGGAGGCCGGCGAAACGAAGGCCGGGCCGATCCGGCTGGTCGGTTCGCCGATCGACATGTCGGCGGCGACCGTGACGGTGCGCATCGCGCCGCCGAAGCTCGGCGAGCACAATGACGAGGTCCTTTCGGGACTTTCCGTTCGCCGGGGAGATGCGGCATGAGCGTCACTTTCGGCGTAGAGGATCGTGTCGCCAGCGTCACGCTGAACCGTCCGGAACGGATGAATGCGGTGGATGCCGCAACCGAGCGCGAACTGGATGCGATCTGGGAGGAGATCGAAGCGCGCGACGACATCAGCTGCGTCGTCTTGACGGGCGCCGGAGAACGGGCATTCTGCGCCGGCGCGGATCTGAAGGGTGCCGAAAAGACCGGCCTCGATTACTGGACCGAAAGCCGTCCGAACGGCTTTGGTGGACTGGCGTTTCGCCGCTCACTCGACGTGCCCGTCATCGCCAGGGTCAATGGCTACGCGCTCGGTGGCGGGTTCGAGATGGTTCTCGGCTGCGATATCGTCATCGCCTCGACGGAGGCGGCATTTGGCCTGCCCGAAGCCCGCGTCGGGCGCCTGCCGCTCGATGGCGGCATGGTGCTTCTCCAGCGCCGAATACCACACAATCTTGCCATGGGTGTGCTGTTGACCGGCAGGCGGTTCTCGGCAGCCGAGATGCATGCCTTCGGCATCGTCAACGAACTGGTCGAACCGGGTGAGCTCGACGCGGCCGTTGCCCGCTGGGTGAGGGAGATCGTCGCCTGTGCGCCGCTCTCGCTGCGCGCGATCAAGCAGACAGTCAATCGCACCGGGCATCTGTCTCCGGCAGAGGCCCAGGGACTTCGCACGCCCGCGCTCGTCAAGGCGCTGAACAGCGAGGACGCGATGGAAGGCGTCAACGCCTTTCAGGAGAAACGTGCGCCCGTTTGGAGGGGACGGTGAGCGTGTTATAGGTCGGGGCCCAGGGGAGGAGGGGTCCAATCGAATGCACGCCAGCATCCTGAAATACTTCGTCTCGGTCGCGCGGTCCGGGTCCATTCGCAAGGCCTCCGAGGAGCTTCATGTCGCATCCTCGGCGGTCAGCCGGCAGATCAAGAAACTGGAGGACGAACTCGGGATCGCGCTCTTCGAGCGGCTCTCGAATGGCTTGAGGCTGACAGTTGCCGGGGAAAACGTGTTGCGCCACGCCCGGGTGACGCTGGAAAATTTCGAACTGCTGCGCAGCGACCTCGGCGCCCTGCAGGGGAAAAAGACCGGTCGCGTGCAAATGTCTTGCCTCGATAGCCTGGCCATCCAGTTCCTGCCGGACATGGTCAACGCGTTCCACAGTATCCACCCCGGCGTGAGCTTTCACATCCACACCGCCGGCCACGGCAATATCAGCAGCCTGGTCGCCGAGGGCGATGTCGATATGGGCCTGACGTTCGATCTCGCCCGGCCCGACGATACCGAGATGCTCTTTCGCGTGCCGATGCCGCTGATGGCCTTCGTCGGACGGGAACATCCGCTGGCCAAACAGCGGCAGGTCTCGCTCGCCGAATGCGCCCAGTACGACCTCCTCCTGCAACTCGACACGCAACCGATCCGCTCGCTCATCGAAATCGAACTTTCGGTCTTCGAGCGGACCGGGCGGCCTTTTGTTCTCTCCAACAGCCAGATGATGCTCAAACCTTTCATCCTGTCCGGTCAGGGCGTGGCGTTCTTCACGCCGATCGGGTTCCTTGCCGAGATCAGGTCGGGCGATCTGGTCGCCATACCGCTCTCCGGTTCGCGCCTTCAGAACCTGCATGTCGGGATTCTGGTGCAGCGACGCCGGCAACGCACGCATGCGGCGGAAGCCGTCATCGAATTTGTCGGCGCGGAACTGCAGAAGTTCAGCGACCAGATAATGGAGGCAATTCAGCCGTGAGTGCAGCAGCCATTCCGGGGAGGCGTCTGTTGCGTCCCGGCCACGAGGCCGCAAGGCGCGAGCAAAACCTCTTGGACCATTTGCCCGCGGGCGCCTCGTGGGCGGCGATTCCCGCCGACTCTCTCTTGATGCCGCCGCCCGTCAACGCCCATGACCATGGTTATGGCATCCGCACGCTCGATTTTGGCAACGTCGACGATGCCCTGGAAGTGTGGATCCCGGGACTTCGGCTTCGACCGCGAACCGATCCCTATCTGGAAGCGTTGGTGGCCTTCTCAAGGTTGGCGCAAACGGGCGTCGGCGCGACCATGCATTGCCATAATTCTTTGAACATCGACCGTCTCGTCGACGAGGCAGGCGCGGTCATGCGCGCGGCGTGCGACGTCGGCATAAGGCTTGCGCTTTCCTGCCCGCTTCTCGACCATGATCCGTGGGCCTATGACGGCGGGCCTGAGCGATTGCGGCCCTATCTCGCTGCGGCGGACTGGGACGAGTTGCGTGCCTCGGCTCCCAGATATGCCTCGCCTTCGGTCCAGATTGCGGCGGCCGACGAGGTCGCTGAAGCCAATGCCAACCCATTGATCGATGTCCAGTACGGGCCGATCGGTCCGCAATGGTGCTCCAATGCACTGCTCGAAGCGATCGCCGAGGCCTCGCAAGCAACCGGCCGGCGCATTCACATGCATCTCCTCGAAAGCCCGAGGCAGAGGCAATGGCTGGATCGGCGCTTTTCCCAAGGGGTCGTCCGGTATCTCGACGAGATCGGCTTCCTGTCGCCCCGCCTCGCCGTCGCCCACGGCGTCCAGCTGCGACCGGACGAGCTGGAGCTGCTGGCGGCAAGAGGCGTGCAGCTCGTTTCGAATCCGTCGGCGAATTTGCGCCTGCGTTCAGGCGTGGCGCCGGTTGCCACCATTCCGGCAAGCGGCCCCGCTTTCGCGTTCGGCCTCGACGGAACGGGCTTTGACGACGACCAGGATCTCTGGCGCGAATTGCGCCTTGCCCATCTGCTGCATGGCGGCCGCGACTTGACGCGAACCTTTACAGCGGGACGTGTCTTCGATGCCGCGATCCATGTCGGCGCCAAGGTGGTGAACGCCCCGGCGAACGAAGACCTGGTGCTCGTGGATTATGCTGCGCTGATTGCCGACAGCCTGATGGACGACCTGGATGAAGCGGAGGTACTGCTTACCCGGATGACGGCCGCGCACGCAAAGGCGCTCTATGTCGGCGGACGGGAGATCATGTGCGATGGGCAGTTGACCCGGGTGGATTTCGAGGCTGCCCGAGCCGAACTTCTGCAGCAGGCGCGCGCTGACCTTCCGCGGTTGACCGCCGAGCGCGGACGCGTGACCAAGCTGGCCGCGGCAACAAGCGCCTATTACGCCAGTTGGTGAGCGCGGCGACAAGGCGCTAGGCGTCACCCGCCGGACTTTTATTGGGGGGCGGACTTGCTAAGCGATCGCCGCTGCCTTCTCGAAGGCGGCAACGAAAGGATGGTCCTGCGTCGTCGAGCACTCCTTGCTCCAGCCGCCGGGCGACCCCATCCCCGTGACGTCGGACCCGAAGAACTCCTTGTTCACAGCGATGAAATGGCGCTGGCTGTCGGGTATCTCCTGATCCCAGACAATGGCATCGACGGGACAGATCGAAAGACAGAGGCCGCAATTGATGCATTCGTCGGGGTGGATGTAGAAGGTGCGGCCACCCTCGTAGATGCAGTCCACAGGACAGGCGGCGGTGCAGTCGCCATCCTTCACGTCGATGCAGGGTTCGGTAATGACATAGGCCATCTTGCTGGTCTCTGAAGAGTTGCTTGCACGGCCAATTATTCAGAGTTTCCCTTGCCGAAGAAGCACAGATATTCGCAAGGTCGATTGCCAAAAAGGCAACGTCCGGTGCGTCCTCGTGGTTGATTCCGTCGCATGGCGAAGTGCTGCGCAAGCGCGCGCCGTGAAACGCGCGTGACCGCCCCACTGTATCCAGGATCGACAGGACGGACGCTCCGCCGATGGGGCGATCGAATCCCAGCCCAATGTGGTCACGCGCCTTTGCCGGGGTTAGTGAACGGCCATCCGGATCGGCTAGCGTCGCGGCTGGCGGCCGCTCAAACGGATCGCCACGACGTAGACCCGCCTTAGTGATCAGGGCTGCTCGTATACCCGGTCGATAACTCCTCATTTTTGCCTTCTCGTTTCCCGGGACGGAGCGCTCGACCCTGCAGTTAGCAGTTTCGCAATAGGTCTGGTCGGCGGAACCGTTCGCTCGCTGCTGCGTTGGGACTAGCCTTTGACGGACACGAAAGTCGGAGGCTCGGGTGATGGCCCCACTTGTGCCGCCTCGTAAGGCGCGCCGTTCGTACAGCGCCAACGGGCGTTGGGGTCCCCCAGTAACAGGAGTGAAAATCATGTCGATGCCTTCCAAATTTTTCGCAACGGTGGCCCTTCCAGTCTTCGCCGCATCATTCGTGATTCAGCCGGCGCTGGCCGAGAGCCTAAGGGCGCCGTTCCAGGTTGCGCAGGAAGGCGCCGACCAGCAGTCACCCGAGGACTTGCTGCTGCTCAAGAAGCGCAAGAAGCAGCAAGCCGCCGGTGAGGGGCAGGCAGAGCAGCAACCACAGGTCGAGGAGCCGCAGCGCCAGGCAGAAGAGCCCTCTCGCAAGAAGCGCAAGCAACAGGCTGAAGGACAGCAGCCCGGTACCGAGGAAAGCGCACCGCGGCAGGCTGAAGAACAACAGGCGCCCGAGCGCAAGAGGCGCAAGCAGCAGGCAGAACAGCAACCCGGCATAGAGGAAGGCGCGCCGCGACAGGCTGAAGAGCAACAGGCGCCCGAGCGCAAGAAGCGCAAGCAGCAGGCAGAAGAACAGCAACCCGCCGTAGAGGAAGGTGCGCCTCGGCAGGCTGAGGAACAACAGGCGCCTCAGCGCAAGAAACGCAAGCAGCAGGCGGAAGGACAGCAACCCGCTATAGAGGAGGGCACTCCGCAGAACGCTGGGGAAGCGCAGGTACCGGTGCGAAAGAAGCGCAAGCAGCAAGCCAAAGGGCAGCAGCCGGAACAGCAAAAGGCGCCCGAACAGCGTGCCGCACCGTCCACAGAGCAGCCGGCGCCACAGACCGGCGAGAGTGAGCCGCAGCCCGTTCCAGGGTCTGAACAGCCCGCCACCGCCGAGCAGCGCCAGAGTGAGGAGCCTCAGGCCAGGCCTGTACCTGTTGTCGTCGACAAGCGCACGAAGGCAGAGAAGCGCAAGATCGCCCAGGATCCGGCGGCGACCGACGAAACCGTTGTGCTTCCGGTCGATAACGGTGCGGCTGTGCTCGACAGTGACAAGGACGACGATAAGTCCGGTGGCGACCAGAGGCGTGAGGCTCGGCGCAAGCAGCGCGAAGAATTGCGCGTCCAGGAAAAGAACGTAGCGCCGCCGACGGATGACGCCGCGGCACAGGCCGATATCCCGGCCGAGGTGCGGCAGGCGGCCCCGCAGAGGATCGAGGCTTTGAACAAGGAGGAAGGTCGACGCGTTGACGCGGCGCCAGCCTTCGCGGTTCCGGACACGACGAACATCGTCAACAATACCGTCATCAACAATACGGTGATCAACAACAGGACTGTCAACAACACCACGAACAATGATGTGACCGAGGTGCACGTGGTCGAGAGGCTTGACGATCGCGTCGTGCTTGGCGTCGGCGACCAGATCTTCGTGCGTGGCGACGATCGTCCGCGCCTGCGCCACGATGCGCGGGAGGCATACTACGACGAGCTTCCGCGCGGCCGCGTGCGTGAAACGATCGTGCGCCCGGGCGGTTACCGGATCGTCACAGTCTATGACCGTTACGGTGACGTCTTGCAGCGCTCACGCGTCGACAGCGACGGCAACGAATATGTGTTGATGTACGCGCCGGACTATCAGGACGAAAGGCGCCCGGCGATCGTCGACGTCGGCTATGACCTGCCGCCGATGCGCCTGACGATCCCGGTCGATGACTACATCGTCGACTATTCCCAGGAGCCGGATCGAGATTACTACGCGTTCCTGTCCGAACCGCCGGTCGAGCGAGTGGAGCGTGTCTATACCATCGATGAAGTCCGCAATTCGGCCCGTCTGCGTGACAAGGTCCGGCGCATCGATCTCGACACGATCCATTTCGAAACCGGCAGTGCCGAAGTGTCGATGTCTCAGGCAAAGACGCTGCGAACGGTCGCCGACGCCATGCAGAAGGTGCTCGGCAAGGATCCCGGTGAAACCTTCTTCATCGAGGGGCACACGGACGCTGTCGGTTCCGACCGGTCGAACCTCGTCCTCTCCGACGAGCGTGCCGAGTCCGTTGCGGTCCTCCTGACGGAAGTCTACGGTATCCCGGCGGAAAACCTGGCGACGCAAGGCTATGGCGAGCGTTTCCTCAAGATCAGTACGCCCGAGCCGGAGGAAGAGAACCGCCGCGTGACCATCCGACGCGTGACGCCACTGGTACGCCCAGTCGCACAGCGATAACGCGCGCGACGTCCAGCCAGCAAGCGTTCGCGCCGGCGCCGGGAAGCTCAGTGTTGTTCGGTCCGATGACATGGCGCCATGAATGGCACGCTGAAGCCGTGCTCGTGGTGAATAAGTCTCAGGAAGGGACGCAGACGCTCTCGGTTTGACCGCTTTACCTTGTCCTTTTCGACGAGAGCGCCGAAATCGCAGCAGCCCTCCTGCGCAAGGTTTCTGGCCTCGCGGCGGGAAACCTGCCGTCGCGAGGCTTTGGCGAGCGCTTCTTAAAAATCAGCACACGGGAGCCCGAGGGCGAGAACCAATGCCTAAGGTCAGTGGCGGGAGGTTGCGTGTAATTTGTAATTTCATTCCAAAAAATATTGACATTTCAATATAAAATTGACAATTAAAGATAACAACAAATCTTCTGGATTTTGAGATGCTCGTCATTGTCGCTGATGATCTGACCGGCGCTCTGGATGCCGCGGCGCCCTTTGCCGCAAGGGGCTTCTATGTCGAAGTCGCTTTGGCGCCAGAAGCGATCGATGATGTCTTGAAAACGGGGCCGGACGTGGTTTCGGTCAATCTCGGATCGCGAGAACTCAGCCCAGCATCCGCCAGGCAACGAACCGTTGCCACGCTCGCCGCGCTGCCTTCGGGTTCGCGCATCTTCAAGAAGGTCGACTCCCGTCTAAAGGGCAACATCGTTGCCGAGCTCGACGCAATGTCTTTCGGATCGGCGCTCGTAGCGCCCGCCATCCCGGCCTTCGGTCGGGTTGTCATGTCCGGCAGCGTGCAAGGCTTCGGTGTAGATGCGCCCATCTCCGTTGCCGAGAAGCTCGGCCGGCATGCAGCAAAGGCCGTCATCCCGGACGTATCCACTGAAGCCGAGATGCGTGCCTGGCTTGAGAATGCCGAAAGAAGTGGTGTGGGTCTGCTGATTGGAGCGCGTGGTCTGGCCGAGGCGCTTGCCGAACGGATGAGTGGCGGTCAACAACCGCGCGCCGCCCAGGTACCTGGCGGTAGGGCTTTGTTCGTCATCGGGTCCCGGGACCCGATTACCCTTGCCCAGATCGACACGCTTCGCACCGGCCTTGCATTGTCCTATTTGCCCGCGCCCAACGGCCGGCTTTCGGCCGCAGACGACACCGGCGGCGCTATCACGCTCGTTCAGGCGGTGCCTGGTGAAGTGCAGGTGACGCCGGAGGCCGTTTCCGAGGCGCTTGCCGAGAGCGTCTGTCCGGGCCTTGTCGAACGGGCAGGGACACTGCTTCTGTCCGGCGGGGCAACCGCAGAGGCAGTTTTGAAGAAAATGGCCATCCAGCGTTTTCGGCTGCTGGGCGAGTGCCTGCCCGGCCTGGGCTTGGCTGAGGTCGATGGACGTTGCATCATTGCCAAGTCCGGCGGATTCGGCGCGCCGGATACGCTTAAGGAAATCGCGGAGGCTGTCCTTCGCAAGATGGGATGACGGATGGGACTGGAGAACGGAACAGCACGCAAGAGCCTCGGCGACCTCGTCTTTGAGCGCATGCACCGTGCGATCAAGTCCGGCGCCTACAAGCCGGATGAACGCTTGCCGACCGAGCACGAGCTGGCAAGTGAATTCGAGGTTTCCCGTCCGATCATTCGCGAGGCGTTGCGCCGGCTGCGCGAGCAGGGTTTCATCTATTCGCGCCGCGGCGCCGGTAGTTTCGTTCGTGCTGTCGGCATGCGTGAACCGCTGGGCTTCGGACAACTGGAAAACGTCGCCGATCTTCTAAACTGCTACGAGTTCCGATTGACGGTCGAGCCTGCTGCCGCGCAGGCTGCTGCCGAGCGGCATGACGCGGCCAGCTTGTCCGCCATCCGCCAGGCGTTGGAACTGATGCGGGACGCCACCAACCGGCAATCGCACCGGGAGGATGCGGACTTCCAGTTTCACCTTGCGATCGCACGTGCCGCCCAGAACAGCTATTTTTTCACGGCGATGGAAGCGCTCAAGGATCACATCGCCGTCGGGATGCGGTTTCACGGCGCCTCGGTCAAACGGGAGACGACCGGGCTGACGCGCGTTTTCGGGGAGCACGAAGCGATCGCGGAAGCGATTGCCGCGCGTGAAGGCGCAAAGGCGAGACAACTCATGCATGACCACCTTGCCGGATCCCGCGAACGTCTGTTCCAAGCGACCAAGTAATCGACAAAGCAAAAACCCCGGCAGACGCCGGGGTTTTGTTTTTTGCGTTCGTTTATGGATCAAAAGGCTGCCTTGTAGACGGCAAGCACGTCCTCCACGCTCATGTCGCTCGGGTTGTTGTCCATGAGCCTTCGGTTGGCATGGGCCTCGTTTGCATAGAGCGGCAGGTCGTCGACATTTGCGCCGTGAGCGGCAAGCGACATCTCGATGCCGAGATCACGGCAGAAGCCACGGGCAGCGCCCAGGAGTTCCCGGGAGGAGAGATTTTCGCCGAGGCCAAGCGCCTTTGCGACTTCTGCCGTCTTGCCCGCGGCAACCGGTTGGTTGAAGGCGAGCACATGCGGAAAGATGATGGCGTTTGCCAATCCGTGGGGCAGGCGAAGCCGCGTGCCGAGCGGATAAGCGATGGCATGGCCAGCCGCGGTGTTGACCGGCCCAAGGCAGATGCCGCCGTAGTAGGAAGCAAGCATCATCCCTTCTCGCGCCTCGGTATCGGCTCCATCCCTGACTGCGCGGGCGAGATGTTTGCCCACGAGCTTGAAGCCCATGCGGGCAAAACCGTCGATCATCGGATGGGCGCGGCGATTGGTGAAGGCTTCCACACAATGGGCCATCGCATCGACGCCGGTGGCGGCGGTTACCGCCGGTGGCACGGAATAGGTGAGTTCCGGATCGAGAACAGCCAGGTCGGCAATCATGTGCGGGCTTTCGACCGCGATCTTGTTTCCCTTGATAGGGTCGGTGATGAGTGAGCGGATCCCGGCTTCCGAGCCGGTGCCGGCGGTCGTTGCGACCTGAGCCAGGCGCGTGTTGCGGCCGAGAACCCGGTTTGGCCCGGCGACATCGGCAAGCGCCTGCTCGGAGTCCCAAAGAACGGCGACAAGTTTGGCGACGTCGAGCACCGATCCGCCCCCAAGGCCGACGATGAGGTCCGGCTTGTTTTGGCGCGCGAAGTCGAGTGCGGCATCGAGCGTGTCGACATCGGGCTCGCCCGGGATGGCGTCGAACACCGTAACGCGGCCGGAAAGCTTCAGGCGATCGACGAAGCCTGCGGTGATGGGTGTGGCGATGACGAGCACTGAACGGGCATCGGCCGCCCAGGCGCCGACCTCTGCGATCGTGCCGGCGCCAACGGCGAGGCGGCGCGGTTGATGAAGGGTAATGGGAGCGATGGTCATGGTGTCATCCTCGCTTGGCGTCGCCTGCCACCAACTTGCGGGCATAGGCGATGGCGGAGTTCATGTTGCCGTGGTTGGCGATCCCCTTGCCGGCGATGTCGAAGGCCGTGCCGTGATCGACCGAGGTTCGGTCGATCGGCAGGTCCACCGAGACGTTCACGGCGGTGTCGAAAGCGACGAGCTTGACGGGGATGTGCCCTTGGTCGTGATACTGCGCGACCACAAGGTCGAAGGCGCCCGAATAGGCACGATGGAACACCGTATCTGCGGAAATGGGTCCATAGGCATCGATGCCTTCCGCGCGTGCGGCTGCAACGGCCGGCACGATCTGGTCGTCATCCTCGGTGCCGAACAGGCCGTTTTCGCCGCAATGGGGATTGATGCCGGCGACCGCGATTTTGGGCGCTGCGTAGCCGATCCGCTTCAAGTGAGCGTCGCCGGCGCGGATGGTGGCGAGTACCCGTTCGGTCGTCGAGCGTCGGATCGCCTCCTGCAGCGCCACGTGGGTGGAAACGTGGATGACCTTGAGGCGCTCGGAGGCAAGCAGCATGTAGGCGGCCTTGGAGCCCGTGAGGCTTCGCAGCATTCCGGTATGGCCGTCATAGTGATGACCGGCAAGGTTCAGCGCTTCCTTGTTGATGGGCGCCGTGACGATGCAGCCGATAACACCGGCTTCGGCGTCGCGCACTGCCTTTTCGATGAAGCGAAAGGCCGCGTCGCCAGCGACAGGGCTCAACTGTCCCCAGGCAAGCGGCGCACCTTCAATCGGCAGATCGACGACATGTCCGGTGAGATCAACCTCAAGGCCGAGAGCGGCGCGGGCTGCTTCGAGCGTTGCGAGATTGCCGTAGATCCGGACCGTGTCGCGTTCTTGCGGCGACATGTCGGCCAGCGCGCGCACCGAAATCTCGGGGCCGACGCCGCACGGGTCGCCCATGGTTATGCCGATGATATTGCTCATGAAGGTCTCCGTTGGTCAGCGTGGTCCCAGCCGGGGGCCAGGCGGACATATTTGATGGCGCGCCGGTGGTAGGTGTAGGCAAGGTGCATGGCGCCGTCCGGCCCCTCCAGCAGCCAGGGATAGGACATCTCCTTGTTGCGGCCGTCGGTCGAGTCATTGGAAAGGCATGTCCCGGGGCCGTCCTCGATCAGCAGGCGCACGGGAAACGTCTTGCCGCCATCTTCGGAGAGGCAGAGAGAGACTGGCGCGCGCCGGACACCCCAGATCGGAATGCAACCGCCCGTGGGGTCGGCATCCGGGCGGTTGTCGTCCTCGCCGAGCTCGTCATAAAGCGACGTGCGACGTTCGGCGGTGTCGGCCGCGCTGACGGGGTTGCAGATCATCGCGATCCGGCCGTCTTTCAGGCTGAGAGCGGCGATCGAGGAATTGTTGTTCGGGATGTCACTGGCCTCGGGCATGGACCAGGAGTGGCCCTCATCGAAGCTCTCGGTCCTGTAGATCCAGTCGGCCTGCCGCCGGCGGAAGAAAGCAGCAAGACGGCCTTCGCCGAGCGACACCGGCGACATGTGCACGCAGCCAATGGACTGCTCCAGTTCTTTTAGCTGCCACGTCGCACCCTGGTCGAGGGAAATGCCGACGGCTGCCGTATCATGGCTGCCGTTCCACTTCTGCCCGGGGCGCTGAACGCAGCGGAAGATAGGCAGCAGCCACGCGCCGTCGCTGCGCACCACGAGCGGCGCGCGGATGAAGCAGCCACGGGGAAGGTCCAGATAACGGCCTTCGCTGGTCGTTAGTGCCAGCGGGTCGGAAGCATCGCGGCGGACCTCAGCCATCCGGATCCGGCACTCGTCCTGATTGCCTGAAGGTTGGGAGGTGTGAAAGAGCCACAGCCTGCCATCGGGCGCCGTGAAGAGCACGGGGTTTTGCTCCGAATGCGCGGCATCGAAGCTCAGGCGCTGCGGCGGTCCCCATTGCGCCGCGTCTTTCGGCAGCACGGAAGCAAAGATGGAAATGTCCGATTTGCCCTCGAGCGTGCCGCCGAACCAGGCACAGGCGAGCGCGCCGTCTGAAAGCAGGTGCAGGAAGGCTGCATGGTTCTGGATCATCGGCGACGGCAACAGCGCTTCCATGCGCCCGGGTGATGCGGTTTGAAGCAGTCCATTCATGCTGCGGGCGATTTCTTCAGGGTCCATGAGTTCCTCCTGTGTGTTTCGAAAATCACCCAATTTTCAAAGTTGTCAAGTTTGATAAAGTTACAAATTGATGATGATTAGTTTCATGGAATGCATAAGTTACTGATTTAGCGTCAAAATTTATTGCGTTTGTTTTCAGATAAAATTTACATCGCGAATTAATTTGACAAACTTTGATGAAAGGTGGATGGTCTGAGCAAGCCGGCAAGAGGATGCCGGGAGGAGGTCTAATGCTGGAAGCCAGCCCGAAGGGGGCTAAGATGGCGGTCATGTTCGCGGTTGGGGCAGCGATCCTTGCTGCCGCCGACGCGGTGATCGTGCGGGCGCTGAACGGCACCGTGCATCCTTTCGTCATTGGCTTCTTCCGCGCGTTCTTCGGTGCGATCATCCTTCTGCCCTTTGTCGCCCTGCGCCCATCGGTGCTCAAGTCGAGCCACCCCTTGCGTCAGCATGCGGTCCGTGCCGGCTTCAAGCTGCTCGCCATGGTCGCCTTCTTCGCTGCCTTCAGCTGGGGGCCGCTTGCCGACGTAACGGCCATCGCGTTCACGTCGCCGATCTTCCTTTTGCTCGGTGCCGCACTGGCGCTGGGCGAAAGGCCTGGCCCGGCTATGATCGGCGCGGTAGTGCTCGGTTTTGGGGGCGCGATGCTGATCATCGGCCCCTCGGGAACCGGCTTCAGTCTCGCCATCCTTCTCGCCCTCACTGGCGCGGTGCTCCAGTCGACCATTCAGTTGATCCTGAAGTCCATGTCGAAGGGCGATAAGACCTCGACGCTGGTTGTCTGGAACCTCCTTTTGACCGTTCCGATCGCGCTTCTTTTCGCCTTGCCGTTCTGGACAATGCCAGGGGCAAGGGAGATGACGCTTCTGGCGCTACAGGGCGTCGTGGGAACCGCCTGCATGGGTATGATGACCCATGCTTTTTCACTCGCACCAGCCACGATCGTCGCGCCGGTCGATTTTTTGCGCCTGCCGCTCGTGGCGCTCGGCGGCTTCGCGCTTTTTGGCGAACAGATCGCCCTCACCACCCTTTGTGGCGGCGGACTCATCGGTTGTGCGGCGCTGATCGCCGCGCGATCCGGAAAAGCAACATCCAGCTGAACGAATTTCACTAGGGAGGAAATGCCGTGAAGAAATTATTCGTCTTGAGTGCACTGATGTTGAGTTCGGCCCTGTCGCCCGCATTCGCCGGGTCCGGCCCCATTAAGATCGTGCTGGCCGAGGAGGCCGACCTGCTAGAGCCCTGCATGGCCACGCGCTCGAACATCGGCCGCGTCATCATGCAGAACGTCAGCGAAACGCTGACCGAACTCGACGTTCGCGGTGACAAGGGCGTCATGCCGCGCCTGGCCGAAAAATGGGAGCAAAACGAAGACAGCAGCTGGCGCTTTCACCTGCGCAAGGACGTCAAGTTCTCCGACGGCACGACCTTTGACTCCAAGGACGTCAAGCACAGCTTCGATCGCATCATGAGCGACAAGAACACCTGTGAATCGCGCCGCTACTTCGGCGGCATCACGGTGACCCCGACGGTCGTCGACGACTACACCATCGATTTCAAGGCCGATCCGGTTCAGCCGATCCTGCCGCTGCTGATGTCTCTCGTCACGATCGTGCCGGAGGAAACGCCGCTTGAGTTTGTGCGCGAACCGGTCGGCACCGGTCCATACAAGCTGACCAACTGGACGCCGGGCCAGCAGATCGTGCTGACCAGCCGTGACGACTATTGGGGCACAAAGCCTGAAGTGACGGAAGCCACCTATCTGTTCCGCGCGGACCCGTCGGTGCGCGCAGCCATGGTGCAGACCGGCGAAGCCGACCTTTCGCCGTCGATCTCGCAGCTCGATGCCACGAACCCGGCAACGGACTTTTCCTACCTCGACAGCGAAACCGTCTACCTGCGCATCGATCACAACATCGAACCACTGAACGACGTTCGTGTCCGCCGCGCGCTCAACGTTGCCATCGACCGGCAGGCCTTCCTCGGTACCCTGGTTCCCGAAAGTGCCTTGCTCGCCACCGCGATCGTGCCGCCACCGACGCTTGGCTGGAACCCCGACGTAAAAGTCTTCCCCTACGATCCGGAAGGCGCCAAGAAGCTGCTTGAGGAAGCCAAGGCCGATGGCGTCAAAGTCGACACGCCCATCACCATTATCGCCCGTTCCGCAAACTTTCCGAACGTGACCGAGATCATGGAGGCCATTCAGGCGCAGCTTGAGGAAGTCGGCTTCAAGGTCGAGCTGAAATTCGTCGAGGTCGCCGAGCACGAGCAGTATTATTCCAAGCCCTTCAAGGAAGGTCGCGGCCCGCAGATCGTCGCTGCCATGCACGACAATTCCAAGGGCGATCCGTCGTTCTCGATGTTCTTCAAATACGCAACCGAAGGCACCCAGTCCGGCTTCTCCGATCCGAAGGTCGACGACCTGATCAAGCGCGCGTCGGCCGCCGTCGGCGATGAGCGTGCCAAGCTCTGGTCGGAACTGATCGCCTATGTGCATGACGATGTCGTTGCCGACGTCCTGCTCTTCCACATGGTAGGCTTCTCCCGCGTTTCCGAGCGGCTCGAATTCAAGCCGACGATGGCGACCAACGGGACGCTGCAGCTCTCGGAGATCAAGATCAAGTAATCTGCCCTGGCGAACGACAGGTTCGCCAGTCACAACAGCAATCAAGGCGGTGGGATGATCCCGCCGCCGGATTTCTTCGAGGGCGCCATGCTGAAATTCGTTCGAAAACGCGCCGTGGCCAGTCTGATCTCGCTCGTCGGGCTGCTCGTCATGGTCTTCTTCCTGTCGCGGTTGACGGGTGATCCGGCCGCCTTGTTCCTGCCGGTCGAAGCCTCCGCAGAGATGAAGGCGCAATTCCGCGAGCTGCATGGCTTGAACGATCCCATGCTGGTGCAGTTCGGACGCTATGTCGGCGACGTCGTCACCGGCGATTTCGGCGAGTCCTTGCGCAAGGCTCGTCCCGCTCTGGACGTGGTGCTCGAAGCCTTTACCTGGACGCTATGGCTTGCCGTCATCACCATGACGCTGGTCGCTGGTGCTGCGATCGTCGTCGGCTCGCTTGCCGCCTTCCGCGCTGGCGGCTTCTTCGATCGGCTCTCCTCGCTGATCTCGCTGGTCGGCGCTTCCGTTCCCGATTTCTGGATCGCCATCGTCGCGATCGTCGTCTTTTCGGTAAATCTCGCCTGGCTACCGACTTCGGGCACGGGGTCGCTGCTTCATTGGATCCTGCCGATCTCGGTTCTGTTCATCCGGCCTTTCGGCATCATCGTACAGGTGGTGCGCGGCTCGATGATCGGGGCGCTTTCTTCGGCCTATGTGAAAACGGCGCGCGCCAAGGGCGTCAAATCCGGGCCGATCATCTTCGTACATGCGCTGCGCAACGCCATGCTGCCGGTCATCACCGTCATTGGAGACCAGGCCGCGAGCCTTCTGAACGGCGCGGTGATCGTCGAGACCATCTTCGGGTTTCCGGGCGTCGGCAAGCTGATGATCGATTCCATTTTGCAGCGCGATTTCAACGTCGTGCTTGCCGCCATCCTCGTCACGGCGCTGGCGATCTTCCTCATGAACCTGCTGATCGACCTGGCCTATGCGCTGCTCGATCCGCGCATCCGGCACTGAGGAGGGGACCATGACCCTACAGACCGCCGATACCGTCATTGCCGAAGAACCGCGCTTTGCGACCCGCATGTTCCGCATGCTGCTTGCCGACAAATTCGCGCTTTGCGCCGCGATCTTCCTGCTCTTCGTTATCATCCTCGCAATCATCGGGCCGACCTGGCTCGGCGATCTTGCGACCAAGCAGAACCTTAGAGGCCGCAACGCCGTACCTTTCGACTGGGAGCGTGGCTGGGTCTGGTGGATGGGGGCTGATGCCCTCGGGCGGCCGCTGCTTGCCCGCATCATCGTCGCCACCCAGAACACGCTGATGGTCGCCGCGGGCGCCGTCGCGCTTTCGGCGACCGTCGGCACCTTCCTCGGCCTTGTCGCCGGCTTTTCCTCACCGCGCGTCAATCAGATCATCATGCGGCTCGCGGACGTCATCATGTCCTTCCCGTCGCTGCTGATCGCCGTCATCGTTCTCTATATTCTCGGCTCGTCGATCCTGAACCTCATGCTGGTGCTGGCGATCACACGCATCCCGGTCTACCTGCGAACCACACGCGCCGAAGTGCTGGAAATCCGCGAACGCATGTTCGTGCAGGCCGCGCGCGTGATGGGCGCATCAAGCAAGCGCATCCTGTTCCGCCACATCCTGCCCGTGGTGCTGCCGACGCTGACGACGCTTGCGACGCTCGACTTCGCCTATGTGATGCTGGCCGAAAGCGCGCTTTCGTTCCTCGGTATCGGCATCCAGCCGCCGGAAATCACCTGGGGCCTGATGATCTCGCAGGGACGCCAGTACCTCATCAACGCATGGTGGCTTTCGTTCTGGCCCGGCCTTGCGATCATCCTTACCACCATGTCGCTGAACCTCCTGTCGAACTGGCTGCGCATTGCGCTCGATCCAGTGCAGCGCTGGCGTCTCGAAATGAAAGGTCGCAAGAATGGCTGACCATCTCCTGGAAGTTCGCGACCTGTCGGTCGAGTTCCACACCGCAGTCGGCGTCGTCAAAGCGGTCCGCAATATCTCCTACCATCTCGACCGTGGCGAGACGCTCGCAATCCTTGGCGAGAGCGGATCCGGCAAGTCGGTCTCCTCCTCGGCGATCATGAACCTGATCGACATGCCGCCGGGACGCATCAGCTCGGGCGAGATACTGCTCGACGGGGTAGACCTGCTGAAAATGCCGGCGCAGGAAAGGCGAAAGGTCAACGGGCGCCGTATCGCCATGATCTTCCAGGACCCGCTGAGCCATCTCAACCCGGTCTATACCGTGGGCTGGCAGATCCGCGAGGCGCTCACCACCCACGGGACCGATGCGGCGAAAGCCGCTTCCGAGGCGTTGCGGCTGTTGACCCGGGTCGGCATCCCCGACCCGGAGCGCTCGCTCGACAAATATCCGCACGAATTCTCCGGCGGCCAGCGCCAGCGCGTCATGATCGCGATGGCACTGGCACTCAGGCCGGATCTCCTGATCGCCGATGAGCCGACGACGGCGCTCGACGTCACCGTGCAGGCCGAAGTGCTTGCGCTGCTTGAGGAATTGCAGCGAGAGACCGGCATGGCGGTTCTCATCATCACCCACGATCTCGGCGTGGTCGCGGAGATCGCCGATCGCGTGGTGGTGATGGAAAAAGGCGTCCTGGTCGAAGCCGGCACGGTGCGCGAGGTCTACAAGAACCCGCAGCATCCCTATACGAAAAAGCTGATTGCCGCCGCTCCAGGCAAGGGCGAAATGCATGTGCCAGCCGCTCGCGCAGAACCCGTTCTTTCAGTTCGCGACGTGCGCAAACGCTATGGCTCCTTCGAGGCGCTGAAGGGCCTGTCCTTCGACCTCATGCCCGGCGAGACCATGGCCGTCGTCGGCGAGAGCGGCTCAGGCAAGTCGACGCTGGCACGCATTCTGCTTCGCCTCGACGAACCGGATAGTGGCAGCGCCTTGTGGAAGGGCCGCGACCTCTTCACCATGTCGCCGGCCGAGCTCTACAAGCTGCGCCGCGACCTGCAGATGGTCTTTCAGGACCCGACGCAGTCGCTCAATCCGCGCATGACCGTTTACCAGCTCATTTCCGAGGCCTGGGTCATTCATCCCGATATCTTGTCCAAGGCGAAATGGCGCGAGCGGGTGGCCGAACTCTTGGTGCAGGTCGGTCTCGGTCCGGAGCACATGGGTCGCTACCCGCACCAGTTTTCCGGCGGCCAGCGCCAACGCATCGCAATTGCCCGCGCACTCGCGCTCGAGCCGCAGCTGATCATCTGCGACGAGGCGGTCTCGGCGCTTGACGTTTCGGTGCAGGCGCAGGTGATCGCGCTGCTCGACCGGCTGCGCAAGGAAATGGGCATCGCCTTTATCTTCATCGCCCACGATCTGCCGGTGGTGCGCGACTTTGCCGATCACGTCATGGTCATGCAGAAGGGCAACATCGTCGAGCTCGGTACGGTGCGCGAGGTGTTCGACGCGCCGCAGCAAGACTATACGCGTGCGCTGCTCGCCGCCGGCCTCGACCCCGATCCCGACGTCCAGGCCGCTCATCGCGCCGCCCGTCTTCAGCGCGCGTCTTAAGGCGCGCCCATTCAAAGGAATACCCGCATGACCAAGCAAGCTTTCGTTGCCCTCGTGACCTGCTTCAACGAGGACGAGACCATCAACTACCAGGCGACACGTGCCCAGGTCCGCCGCCAGGTCGCGGCCGGCAACAACATCATGTGCGCCGGAACCAACGGTGACTTCACCGCGCTGACATACGAGGAAAAGGTGCGCCTGACGGAGGAGGTGGTCGACGAGGTTGGCGGCCGCGTCAAGGTGATCGTCAATGCCGGCATGCCGGCCACCTTCGAGACGGTAAAGCTCGCCCGAGAATTCGACCGGATCGGCGTCGACGGGATCGCGGTGATCACGCCGTTCTTCATTGCCTGCACCCAGGACGGCCTTGTCCGTCATTTCTCGACCGTCGCCGATGCCGTGAAGACGCCTGTCTACCTCTATGACATACCCGCCCGCACGCAGAACCATATCGAGCCCGACACGGCGCGCACGCTTGCCGGCCACGGCAACATTGCCGGCATCAAGGATTCCGGCGGTGCAAAGGAAACGCTGGAAGCCTATCTGCAGGTTGCCAAGGAGGTCGACGGTTTCGAAGTCTATTCCGGCCCCGATCATCTCGTGCTCTGGGCACTGCAGAATGGTGCGGCTGGCTGCATCTCGGGCCTCGGCAACGCCATGCCGGATGTGCTCGCAGGTATCTTGAAGGCCTACAATGCCGGCGACATCGTCGAAGCGCAGACACAGCAGGCAACCTTTGCCGCCTTTCGCACCGACCTCTATGCACTCGGCTTTGCCCCGGCGATGGTCAAGCGCGCCCTCTACCTGCGGGATGCATCCGTCGGCGCAAGCCGCCAGCCAGCTCTTCTGCCCAACAAGCAACAGGACGAACAGATCGCTGAAATTCTTGAACGCTACCGCCTTCTCTAGCAGCTCTAGTGCACACGGGCGAATTTGGCCCGCACGGATCACTCAGGTCGCCAGCCCGATCAAGGTCGCCACTTGGCGATATCGAGCGATGACGTCGGGTGTGAAGTGGAAGGCGTCGAGGAAATTGTCCGTCCGGTAATCCGGGTTGTGCAGGCGGATGCGGGCCGCGTAGCTGCGAGCCTCACTGAGGCGTCCGGCGAGGGCGAGGCAATGGGCGGCGATCGCGAGGATGTGCACATGCGCGTTCGGGCGAGCTGCCGCCTTGATCGCCCAGTCGGCAGCCTCATCGAAGGCGCCCAGCCGGATGAGGGCAATTGCGCGGGTGCCGAGCATGCCGAACAGCAGGGGGTCATAGGGGCTCAAAAGCCGCGAGTGATCGGATGCGGTGATCGCCGCGGCGGGATCGCCGGACTGCGCGTGCACGAAGGAGAGCGCATAGTGGCCGAGGGCGAAGTTGGGGCTGAGAAGGACCGAGTGCTCCAGTTCGCGCACCGCCTGGTCGTGGTCTCCGGTCAGCCAGAGGGCACGGCCCATCGACCAGTGCGCAGCGGGGTTCTGATCGTCGACCAACAGGCTCTGCCCGGCGGCCTTGAGTGCGTCCCGGGTCTCGCCGTCGCGGTCGCCCCAGCGCTGGAATGCCCTTTGCCAGTGCGTGAAGGACAGCCCTGCATGGGCGCGTGAGAAGGTTGGATCAAGGCGTGTCGAAAGGCGGAAGAACTCGGCGGCGCGCTCGTTTTCCTCGGCGGTAAAGCGAAACATGTGCCAGAGGCCGCGATGATAGGCCTCCCAGGCGTCGAGTGAATCCGGAGGCTTCAGGATCGCGCGGTTGCGCTCTTCGTTCTCTATTTCGGCCGCGATCGACGACACGATGCTGTTGCTGATCTCGTCGACGACGGCAAAGCGCTCGGCCGCGCGCGCCTCGAACCGCTCAGTCCAGACGATATGGGCGGTGGCCGCCTCTGCGACCTCCACGGTCACGCCGATCCCGAGTTCGTGCTGTTCCAGGAAGCCGGTGGCGACATAGTCGACGCCGAGCCGTCGGCCGATTTCCGGCAGTTCGAGCCCTTCGCCAGCGATGGCAAAAACGGAGCCTCGGGCAATAACGAAGAGACTGCGCAGGCGCGCCAGCTTGCTGATGACGTCATGGGCGACCGCGCTGCCGAGATCGTTCCGGCCCGCCGGGCCCGCGACAAGTTCGCGGAACGGCATGACGGCAATCGAGGCGCGGCGCGAGACCGTCACGTGGATGGGCTCAGAAGGTCTGCCAACACCGTCAGAAACGATGACGACCGACGGTTGCCGGGGCTGGGGCCCGAGGCGTTCCCATGCCTGTCGGATCGGTGCGAAGTCCTCGCCCTCATTGGCAAAGAGGCGCGCCGCCGCATCGAGATGCCGGTTGCAGGCGTCGCCCATCCGCCTGTGGGACAGTTCCGCCAGGAAGCGGATATTTGCGTCTGCGTCGAGCGGCGCGAGGTCGAGCCATTGCCGGGCTGCCGGCAGGCCGTCCTCACCGCCGATGGGTGTTTTCTTGCCGATTTCTGCCGCGATCTCCAGCGCGTAAAGGCGAAACTCGCTCCTCACCGATGTCAGCCAGTGCTCGAAGGCAGGGCTGTTGTCGATTTCGACGCCTTCGAGCAGATCGCCTCCGCATCGTCCTGCAATCGGCCGCAATGCCTCCAGATCGAGGTTTCGGATACCGCGCCGCCTTGCTTCCTGGATGTGGCGTGCGTCGATGTCACAGTCTTCGAGATCGAGCGAAATCCGGTCGTCAGCCGTGATCACGCGCTTGCGGCCATCCGTGTCCATGAGCGAGCGGATTTTGCTCAGGCTCCAGCGCAATTCACCGCGCGGATCGCTCGGCACTTGCCAGAGCAGATCGCAGAGCCGTTCCCGAGGAACCGAACCGGGCGTCAGGGCCAGATAGGCGAGCAGCGCGCGCACCTTGCGTGACGGCGGCAGCGGCACGGCCGCCCCGCCGCGCATGAGTTTCATCGGCCCGAGGAGCCGCAGTTCCAGCTCCTTTGCCGAAAAAACCACGTCCGGGCCATCCGTTCCCATGCGCACTCCCACGCCGGCTCCCACGCCGGCACTTTAGCATCCCTCGCCGAACCTAGCATCCGGAAGAGTGAGAGGACCCCATGCCAAACAATTCAGGACTGAGAACCACGAGCGGTCGCGGGCGGCTTTTCGACAGCGTGCTGGAGACGATCGGCGACACGCCAGCGATCCGCGTCAACAATCTCGGCGTCGGCAACGCGACCATCTATGTCAAGGCGGAGTTCTTCAATCCGGCTTCGTCGGTGAAGGACAGGCTGGCGATTGCGATCATCGAGGAGGCCGAGCGCACAGGTAAGCTGAAGCCCGGACAGACCGTGGTCGAGGCCACCAGCGGCAACACCGGCATCGGACTGGCGATGGTCTGTGCGCAAAAAGGCTATCCGCTCGTTGTCACCATGGCCGATAGCTTCTCCGTCGAGCGCCGCCGGCTGATGCGCATGCTGGGTGCCAAGGTCGTTTTGACGCCGCGCGCCGAGAAGGGCCTGGGCATGTATCGCAAGGCGATGGAACTCGCCGAGAAGAACGGATGGTTCCTCGCGCGGCAGTTCGAGACCACAGCCAACGCCGCGATCCATGAGGCGACGACCGGCCGGGAAATCGTCAACGACTTCGCTGGCTCCCGTCTTGATTACTTCGTCACAGGCTACGGCACCGGTGGCACAGTGGTTGGCGTGTCCCGGGTGCTGCGGCGTGAACGTCCGGAGACGAAGATCGTGCTTGCCGAGCCCGCCAACGCGCAGTTGCTCGGCAGCGGTCATGCGCAACAGCGCGGAATGGGCGGTGCGCCGGCCGCCAGCCATCCCGCCTTCGAGCCGCATCCAATCCAGGGATGGACACCGGACTTCATACCCGACGTCCTGCAGGAGGCGGTCGACAACCGCTACTATGACGAACTCGTCCCGATTGCCGGTCTAAAAGCGATGGAATGGGCCAAGGCGCTCGCACAGAAAGAGGGCATCTTCACGGGCGTTTCGGGCGGCGCGACCTTCGGCGTCGCACGCCAGATCGCGGAGCACGCGCCGGTCGGCTCAGTGATCCTGTGCATGCTGCCTGACACAGGGGAGCGCTACCTGTCGACGCCGCTGTTCGAAACGATCCCGGCGGACATGGATGACGAAGAGATGGAGCTGTCGCGATCCACACCCGGCTTCCAGCTCGCCGCCGAATAGGGAGAGGAAAGATGGGAGCGCGATCACCGAAGCGAAGCGTGGAAGCCTTCTTGCAGCCGGAAACCCTGGCCACTCTCGAGACCCTCGACCCACCCGATTGGTCGTCCGTCTCGGCGCTCGCCCACCGGATCGTCGACGATGCCGTCGACCATCTCGGCCGCGTGCGCGATCGTCCTGTGTGGCGACCGCTGCCTGAGGAGGTCGAAGCGCTGTATCAGGCGCCGGTCCCGGATCGGCCGACGCCCCTTGAGGACGTGTACCAACAGGTGAAGGACACGGTGCTCGCCTATCCAATGGGCAACATCCATCCGCGGTTCTGGTCCTGGTACATGGGCTCCGGCAACTTCACCGGGGCGCTCGGCGATTTTCTCGCAGCGATCCAGGGTTCCAATCTCGGGGGTGGACGCCATGCTGCTGCCCTTGTCGACCAGCAGGTCGTCGGATGGCTGCGCGACATGATCGGCTTTCCCGAGACGGCAAGCGGCACGCTGGTCAGCGGCGGATCGGTGGCCAACCTCGTCGGGCTGACGGTTGCCCGCAACGCCATGGCGGGCATCGATCTGCGCGAAGAGGGCGTGGCGGCCCTCAAGGAACCCTTGCGCTTTTACGCCTCCGATCAGGTTCATTCCTGCCATCGCAAGGCGGTCGAGACGCTCGGCCTCGGCAACAAGGCACTCAGACGGATCCCGACCGATTCCCTTTATCGCATCGACCTTGAGGCGCTTCGCGCGGCGATCGCCGAGGATCGCGCGCTAGGCTTCAAACCTGCCTGCGTCATCGGCACCGCCGGTACGGTCAATTCCGGCGCTATCGACGATCTCACCGCCTTGGCCGCGATCGCCGCAGAGGAGGAGCTCTGGTTCCACGTGGATGGATGTATTGGAGCGCTGCTTTCGATCGCGCCCGATAACGCCTGGCGCGTGAAGGGCATCGAGCGGGCGGATTCGGTCGCGCTCGACCCGCACAAATGGCTGCATGCCCCCTTTGAGGTTGGTTGCGCGCTTGTCCGGGACCGGGCCAAGCACCGGGAAACCTTTGCGGTGTCGCCGGAGTTTCTTCAGGGCATGCCGCGCGGCATCGCCTCCGGTCAGTGGCTGCACGAATTCGGACTGCAGACCAGCCGCGGCTTTGCGGCGCTGAAGGTCTGGATGGCGCTGATGGAGCACGGCATCACCAAGTTCGGCCGACTGATCGACCAGAACGTCGCGCAGGCCGCCTTCCTCGCCGATCTCGTCCGTACGAATCCGCCTCTGGAACTCATCGTTGAACCGGAGATCAACATCGTCTGCTTCCGCTATGCGCCCGAAGGTCTAAATGAGGAGCGGCTGAAGGAGACCAACCTCGAGATCATGCTGCGCCTGCAGGAAACCGGCGTGGCGGCGCTTTCCGACACGACGATCCGGGGCAAGCATTGCCTACGCGCGGCGATCTGCAATCATCGCACCCGTCCGGACGACCTGAACCTTTTGATCTCGGAGGTTCTGCGGATTGGCAGGGAGATTGCGCAGGCGTGAGCCTGGTCGTGTTTGAGCAGGAACACAGTCATTGAGTGCGTAGGGTTTGCCTCGGCCCTAAGGCTTCGTCGCGCGAATTGCGTAGCGATGCTGCGACTGTCGTGCCAGGCCCTTGAAAAGATTCCAATTCGCGGCCTGGGTGCGATGGATTTCGCGAAGGTCCCTGTCGATCGCAATCTCGGTGAAGCCGGCTTCGCGCAACAGCGCGACGACGGCCTCGGCGCGGGCGCCTTCAGCAAAATGCACGCGCGACAGGATGCTGCGGTGCGTCGCCATCATCTGCGGCGAACCGGTTGGCGTCTCAGCCTTGAACAGGCCGAGACGCTGTCCCCATGTGCTGAGCTTTGAGAACAGCCGCTCGAGCGCGGTGGTGTTAACGAAGTCGCCATCGACGATCAGCAACATACCGCCGGGCTTCAAGACCCGTAGCCATTCGGCAAAGGCCGCGGCCGGATCCACGAGCGTCCAGACCAGATGTCGGTTGACGATTACATCGTAGTGGTTGTCCGGCTCCATGGTATTTTCAGCGTCGCCGAGGGCGAAGCGGATCGCTCGCCCGCGCTTGCGCGCCTTATCCCGGGCGCGTTCGAGCATCGGCTCGGCCCAGTCGAGGCCCTGCACCTTGAAGTCGAGTTCATCGAGAAGATGCGAGATGACGCCGGTGCCGCTCGCGAGATCGAGCGCGGCACGCCCTGCGCCCGGCCCAAGGTGACGGAGAAACAGTTGATGCCAGGCCACGCGTTCTTCCTCCGAGAAGATTTCGTGGCCCGGGGACAGATCGAAGGTTGCCGCGCGGTCCGACCAGTAGGCCTTGATTTCATCGCGCAGGTTGTAGTTCTGCCGCTCCGTCACATCGCTCATGTCGATACCGCTCGTTCCTGTTTGGAGGCGTTCTAAAAGATAAATGTTGACTAATAAAGTCATGAAACATTAGATCGCCTGAATTTTCCAGCGGAGCTAAAACAATGCGGTTTTTCAACAGGGTGGCTGCGGCCGCCGCAAGCCTTTGCGTGCTTTTTTCCACGGCCGCGTTCGCTGATGTCGTGACGTTGAAAGATGTCACAGGCCGAGACGTCGAGGTCAACGTACCCGTCGAGCACGTGATTCTCGGCGAAGGGCGTCAGATCTACTTCCTCGGCGCGCTCGATCGCGACGAGCCGTTCAAGCGCGTCGTCGGCTGGCGCGACGATCTGGCGAAGGCAGACCCTGAAAGCTACGCCGCCTATCTCGCAAAGTACCCTGACATTGCCAAGCTGCCGACCTTCGGCGGCATGAAGGATGGCACCTTCGACATCGAACAGGCGGTTGCCCTGAAACCCGATGTCGTTCTGATGAACGTCGACGCCAAGACGGCGACGGAGGAGGCTGGCTACATCGAGAAGCTCGCCAAGGTCGGTATCCCGCTCGTCTACGTCGATTTCCGCGAAAAGCCGATGGAAAACACCGAGCCGAGCATGCGCGTGATGGGCCAGCTTCTGGGAAAGGAAGAGAAGGCCGAAGAGTTCATCAAGTTTCGCGCCGAGAGCATCGCCAAGGTGACCGACGTTTTGGCGAAGGCCAATCCGAAGAAGCCGCTCGTTTTTGTCGAACGCGCCGGTGGTTACTCCGACGATTGCTGCATGTCTTTCGGTAACGAGAATTTCGGCAAGATGGTCGAGTTCGCCGGCGGTGTGAACATGGCGAAA
>JAESGS010000436.1_pt1 | contig 32777 bp, 33 predicted proteins | sample 9269761 | NCBI WGS metagenome assembly JAESGS01 (sample SAMN15741799, study PRJNA653493) | algae metagenome | isolation source: Cyanosarcina radialis HA8281-LM2 and co-occurring heterotrophs from damp... | place: USA: Makauwahi cave, Hawaii | collected 2011-01-06 | reverse complement strand
GATTACATCGAGATGTTTTATAACCCCAAGCGCCGGCACAGCAGCGCTATGCAGCTATCGCCAGTGGAGTTTGAAAAGCGCTATTTCCAGAGCTTGGAGAGTGTCTAGGAAATCCGGGGCGATTCAGTTTCTGATGGCGACCTGAGTATGGTGTCTGTCTATGACGCTGCCTGTGCAGTGGATTATGTGGCCACCGAAGGGCCTCCGGCGTTTTTACCTTATGGGCTAGGTCAGCTGAATCGTTTAGTGGCAGCTCAGAAAGAGATGCAGCGTCGGATTACTGTTGAACGTGATGGAATTGCACTTAATCCAAGGATTTTTGACCCTCTACGCGGCCAGACAGTGGTAGGTGCTCTGGTCGAGGGTTTAGGGGCAGAAACAGATATCGCAGCAATGAAACAGCTGGGGGAGCTAACCCCAGATGAGTCCGCTCGTATTACCGAGCTAGAACAGTCGCTTCAAGACCTGAATCCAGAGCCTAGAGCACAGGCATTAGATCGGCAGGCAGAACGATTAGCATCGTCCGCACAGACAGCTCGTTTACAACTTGATCTAGTTGAAAATGAATCACTAGAAGAGCTTCGCAGTCTATACAACGAAAGTGTTGAGGCGGAGGCCGCCTATGAACTTGCCCAGAAACAGCTGCGTGGCGGTGACGAAGTACTACCAGGCACGGGAAACTCCCTCTGGAAGTTACTTTTCGAAGCTGCTGAAAGCTTTTCTACAACAGATGCATACCCAGATCACCCTTTCCCACATACGGGAGATGGCGCCAGATGTGTTCTATGCCAAACAGAGCTTGCTACTGCCGCTAAAGAGCGCATGCAGCGCTTTGCTGCGTTCGCCGTTGATCATGCTGCCACAAACGCCAAAACGGCTACTGCCACCGTAAAAGCGAGGCTCACTGCTATAACAGAAATAAAATTTTCTCCCCTGGATGGACCGACGCTAGCCGAGCTGGAAGCTGGTGATCCTACCCTACATCTTTTAGCAGAGGCTTCTGCTAAAGCCTGGCATGATCGTAAAGAGTGGTTGGAAAAATCTGTAAGCACTAACGATTGGAGCAAACCAATCCCACCTCTTCCAAAAGGTGAGCGACTGGACATTAAACTGATCAGTAAATCCGAATCACTCAAGAAGGAAGCAGTCACACTTCGACAGTCTGCCGACCCAATCACCAGAGCTAAATTAGAAGCTGAGCTGAAAGAACTAAAAGCGCGACAAGCTTTTTCATTGTTGCTGCCTCAGGCCGAGCAGTACGTTACTTGCTGCATTGAACGGCAGCGGCTAGACCAGTGTATAACGGCCCTCACCCCAGCAGCGATTTCAATTAAAATGACGAGCCTGGCTCGGCAGTATGTAACAGCTGCTTTAGCCGAATCCATGATCATGGAACTACAGCTTCTCGGCTACCGCCGCGATGTTCAACCTGAACTAACAGGACGCACTGAAGCAGGCAGCACAAAAGTTGCGCTACGCATTAAAGATTCAAAATTGGACGCGCATAAAGTTCTTTCCGAAGGCGAGCAGCGCGCCATTGCTCTAGCCTTATTCCTGGCCGAAATTCGCTCACTACCTCATAGATCAGCGATTATCTTTGATGACCCCTCTACTTCATTGGATCACCGCTATCGCCGAAAGATGGCAGAGCGCATTGTTACTATTGCGGCAGAACGACAGGTAATCGTCCTCACTCATGATGCGGTATTTCTTACTGAACTGCACAATGCGCTGCGCAGGCATGGGCAGGAGGCCAGCTACAAATCAATTCAATGGGATAGCGCTCCTGGCCAAGTAACAGACGGTCTTACTTGGGAAACCATGACCAGTAAAATGCGGCTAACTGAGATAGCTGAGATAGCGAAAAATCTTAAGACCACCCAGAGCGGCTATGTGAATGACAAAGAGGCCGAAGTCATTTCGCAAGCGTACAGCAAGTTACGAGGAACTATTGAGCGTGCAATTCGTGAAGAATTTATGAACAATACAATTCAGCCGTTTAGCAACGTAGTCTCAGTAGAATCATTTGGCGCTGTAATTGGGCATCCTCAGGAAGAGTGGGACGCCTTGATAGATATTTATGATCGCTCCTGCGAAGCAATTGAAGCGCACGACACGCCAGGAGAGCACCAGCTTCCACTCCCTGATCCGAGTCAACTTTTATATGACATTGAAAAAACTATAGAACTTGTCGGCGAGGCTACTAAGCGAAGGAAGGCATACGAAACGGCACGATCTGCACGAAATGCTGCCAGGAAGAAACCATTCCAGCCCGCGTAAACGGACGGGCAAGCAATATAGGAAACACGCCAACATGCCCTACATAATCGCCGATGAAGCTTTTAGCACGAAGGAAAAAATCAAGGCGCGTTGCAGGAGCATTCTTTATGGTTATGGGGCCAACTCCGATGTGCATTGCCCTAATGATCTTGCATTCTTATTTGCCTTGTTCTCATATCATGATGAATGGCCTGAGAAGTCTGCTGGAGGGGTCCATTCAATTACAATTCGCCCGACCCCTCACGGAACAATCTGCTTTCATTTGCGTAAACACGATGGGTGCTTGACAGACATTTCATTTGGCCATGCGGTTGGCTGTATTCATTCGACTAGGACTGCAATCAAACAACCGCAATGGTTGAAGGATTTCCGCGCAGCTGCGAGATACGCTATTTTGCCGCAGACAAGAGCATTTCGTGACGCCGCCTTGTCATCTTCTAGCCTGTGCCCTGTGACGGGGGAGCCTGTTACGCGAGCTAACAGCCATGTCGACCACATACCTCCATGCACCTTTGATCAGCTCTTGTTTGACTTCTGTGTTTTACATAGCGTGAAGCCAAGCCTTGTAAGCATCGACTCACTTGGAGGAACAGTTCCTGTCTTCAAGGACCTTGAGTTGGCATCTCTATGGTCAACCTTCCATGAATCCAATGCCCAACTTCGCCTGATATCTGCTCGGGGAAATTTGCAACTCCCGAAGTTGAGCGCTAACTGGGATAGTCTTTAGATTCAGATATCGGTCGGGAAGCCTAATAAATAGGCACGCTTCGGTCAGATCGCTACTGCCCTACCCAGAGAGACAAACGGGTCCCTCTGGCGCCAGGACTTGGTTTCACGGTCGGCAGGCCCGCCCGGTTTGCGGATTTTCCGGCCTGACGAAATCGTTGCCCTTTGTCCACCTTTTTTGGCCAGAAAACAGGTAAACCGAGGGCCTAATGCATTGTTTTTCCTAGTGCCCGCCACATCAAGAAAAGGTGGCAAGGTGGACATGGCAATCCACCTAAGCACTTGGCTAGGCCGCAACAACCTGCACGACTACTGGCCCCGGAAAGCTCGTGGGGAGGGGGGGGGAGCCAAATCCCTGGCACCTCATAAGTCCAACACCGAACGCCTAGTCGTTTTTACACAGCCGCGAAATAAAAAATCCCAGTTGGCCCGTTACCAACCAGACGCTAGCAAGCTCCAGCAAGCGCCTCCCTGTATCCCGATATGTATCCCAGCCAATATTTAAAGGCAGATATTCCTTTAAAATCATAACCTTGCGAATCCCGTTCAAACGACCCCGGCCAATTGAAGCAAGCACAAACCCCTGATTTTCCTAGAGAATTTCAGGGGTTTTGTGTTTTCAGGGACTGCGAATGTCCCGAAAAGTGTCACAGCAGGGTCGCGCTACCAATAATCTGGCTTGACGATGACTGACTTCCTGAGAGGCGGACAGGACTTCGCCTCGCCCAGGGTGGCGGCCTTGTTGTCCAGCCTTGAAGGCGTGAGCCCTGAATCGCAACCGTTCGGGAACGCGGCAGCGCGCTGAAAACGGCCTGTCCACAACCGCGCAGGATGTGGACAGGCCCGAGTCGGGTACTCAGGACGTGCGGGCGCTTACCCGCAGGTCGGAGCCCTGCTGCAACGCGGCCTCCTCCTGATGCAGCGCCTTGACCAGGCAATAGCAGATCAGCAGCAGCACCAGGGAGAACGGCAGAGCGGCGGCGATGGTCGCCGCCTGCAGGCCTTGCAGGCCGCCGGCCAGCAGCAGCACGCCGGCCAGGGCGCCGAGGCCCAGACCCCAGATGATGCGGTAGCGCTGCGGCGGGTTGTGGTCGCCCATCGAGAGGATGGTGCAGATCACCAGCGTCGCCGAATCGGCCGAGGTGACGAACCAGCTGACGATCATCAGCGTCGCCAGGCCGGCCATGGGCAGGATGGCCCACTCTACGCCGAGGCCTTCGATGGTCTTGTACAGCACCATGGTCAGGTCGCTGTTGGCCACGCTGGCCAGGTCGACACCGTTGAGCTGCAGGTACACGCCGGTGCCGCCCATGATCACGATCCACAGGAAGGCGCCGAGGGTGGAGGCCAGCATCCCGCCCACCACTACCTGGCGCACGGTGCGGCCACGGGAGATGCGGGCGATGAACATGCCGACGAACGGGCCCCAGGACAGCCACCAGCCCCAGTAGAAGATGGTCCACCAGCCTTGCCACTGGCGCTCGGGGTTGGCGTCGGTCCACAGCCCCATGGGGATGAAGTGGGCCAGGTAGTCGCCGATGCTGGTGGCGTAAAGGCCCAGCAGGAACACGGTCGGCCCGGCCAGCAGCAGGAACAGGAAGAGGATGCTGCTCAGGCGGATGTTCCACTCGCTGAGCCAAAGAATGCCGCGACGCACGCCGGAGACGGCGGAGAAGGTCGCCACCAGCGAGGTGCCGGCGATCAGCAGCAGCTGGTTGGTGGTAGAGATTTCCCAGCCGAACATGTAGCTCAGCCCGGCATTCATCTGCGACACGCCCAGGCCCAGGGTGGTGGCGGTGCCGAACAGGGTGCTGAAGATCGCCAGCAGGTCCACCGCGTGGCCGATCGGGCCGTGGATACGCTCGCCCAGCAGCGGATACAGCGCCGAGCGGATGGTCAGCGGCAGGTTATGCCGGTAGGTGAAGTAGGCCAGCACCAGGCCCACAACTATATAGATGCACCAGCCGTGCAGGCCCCAGTGGAACATGGTGATGCGCAGGGCGATCAGCGCGGCCTCGGCGCTGCCTGCGGCCACCCCGGCCATCTCCATGTAGGGGTTGCCCTGCATGTGCATCAGCGGCTCGGCGATGCTCCAGAACAGCAGGCCGGTGCCGACCGCGGCGCTGAACAGCATGGCGAACCAGGAGAAGTTGCTGAACTCGGGGCGTTCATCGTCCTGGCCCAGGCGCAGATTGCCGAAGCGGCTGAAGCCGACCCAGAAGGTGAAGAACAGCACCGCGCTGACCACCGCCACGTAGTACCAGCCCAATGAACCCTCGATCCAGGCCTTGGCGCCGGTGTAGATGCCGTTGGCCAGTTCGGCGTTGGTCACGGTGAACAAGACGAAGGCGAAGACCATGGTGATCGAGGCGATCGCCATGGTCGGGTTGACACCTGCGAACACGCGTTCGAGGTGGTTCTTGGGACGTTCGCTCACAGGCGTCTCCTTGTTTTTGTAATGAACCGATGGGACGTCGCAAGGGCCGGGCCGCGCCATGCAAGCGCGACGGGCAGGCGGCATCGTCTTGCGATGTATTACGGTATACCATCAACCAAATCGTCATTTCAATGCCTTGTTGAAACGCCCCCGATCAATGGTCTTCCCCCGCCAGTCACCGTCCGACGGGCATTGTGGGAAAAGCGCAAGGCTTGACTTGCGCATCTCGTATTATGGTATACCATGATACCAACTGAGCGGTGCCAGCCAGCACCCGAACCCACAGCGCACAGGAGCACATCCATGAGTTTCGAGATCCGCAAGATCGTCAGCTACATCGAAGAAACCCTGATCGAAGGCGGCAAGGCCAGTGACAAGCCGGTGACCATGGTCGGCCTGGCCGTGGTGATCAAGAACCCCTGGCTCGGCCGCGGTTTCGTCGAGGACCTCAAGCCGGAGATCAAGGCCCACTGCTCCGAACTCGGCGCCATGATGGTCGAGCGCCTGACTGCCGCCATCGGCGGCGCGGCGAAGATCGAGGCCTACGGCAAGGCCGCGGTGGTCGGCGCCGACGGCGAGATCGAGCACGCCTCGGCGGTGATCCACACCCTGCGCTTCGGCAATCACTACCGCCAGGCGGTCAACGCCAAGAGCTACCTGAGCTTCACCAACAAGCGCGGCGGCCCCGGCACCTCGATCCAGATCCCGATGATGCACAAGGACGACGAGGGCCTGCGCTCGCACTACATCACCCTGGAAATGCAGATCGAGGACGCGCCGCGCGCCGACGAGATCGTGGTGGTGCTCGGCGCCGCCAACGGTGGCCGCCTGCATCCGCGCATCGGCAACCGCTACATCGACCTGGAAGAGCTGGCCGCCGAACAGGCGCAGTGATCCTCAAGGCCCGCGCAGGAGCTTTCCATGATTCGGCTCACCGCTAAATCCACCCCCGCCGGCACCAGCTACCTGGCCACCGGCCAAGGTCACCCCGTGGTGCTGATCCACGGCGTCGGCCTGAACAAGGAAATGTGGGGCGGCCAGATCGTCGGTCTGGCCCCGCATTTCCAGGTCATCGCCTACGACATGCTCGGCCACGGCGCCAGCCCGCGCCCGCAGCCGGGCACCGGCCTGCCCGGCTATGCCGAGCAGCTGCGCGAGCTGCTCGAACACCTGCAGATCGAGCGCGCCAGCGTCATCGGCTTCTCCATGGGCGGTCTGGTGGCGCGGGCCTTCGCCCTGCACCAGCCGCGGCAGCTCGCGGCCCTGGTGATCCTCAACAGCGTGTTCAACCGCAGCAGCGCGCAGCGCGCCGGGGTCATCGAGCGCACCCGCCAGGCCGCCGAACACGGCCCGGACGCCAACGCCGAGGAAGCCCTGTCGCGCTGGTTCAGCCGCGAATACCAGGCGGCCAACCCGGCGCAGATCGCGGCGATCCGTCAGACCCTGGCCGGCAACGACCCGCAGGGCTACCTGACCACCTACGAGCTGTTCGCCACCCAGGACATGTACCGCGTCGACGACCTGGGCAGCATCCAGGCGCCGACCCTGATCGCCACCGGCGAGCTGGACCCGGGCTCGACCCCGGAGATGGCCCGGCAACTGGCCGAGCGCATCCCCGGCGCCCAGGTGGCGGTGCTCGCCGAGCAGCGGCATATGATGCCGGTGGAATCGCCGCGCCTGGTCAACCAGGTGCTGCTGAACTTCCTGCAGCAGGCCCAGACCCTACGGAATCCAGCAGAGGGGATAGTCGCATGACACTCGCCCGTTTCCACATGTGCATCGACGGCCAGTGGCTCGATGCGCTGTCCGGCAAGACCTTCCACAGCCTCAACCCGGCCCTGGCCGAACCCTGGGCCGAACTGCCGGATGCCGACGAGCAGGACGTCGAGCGCGCCGTGCAGGCCGCCCAGCGCGCCTTCGAGAATCCTGCCTGGCGCAAGCTGAATGCCACCGCGCGCGGCAAGCTGCTGCGCCGCCTGGGCGATCTGATCGCCGAGCACAAGGAGCACCTGGCCCAGCTGGAAAGCCGCGACAACGGCAAGCTGATCCGCGAGACCCGCGGCCAGGTCGGCTACCTGCCGGAGTTCTTCCACTACACCGCAGGTCTCGCCGACAAGCTCGAAGGCGGCACCCTGCCGATCGACAAGCCGGAGATGTTCGCCTACACGGTGCACGAGCCGATCGGCGTGGTGGCCGGGATCATCCCCTGGAACAGCCCGCTGTACCTGACCGCGATCAAGCTGGCGCCGGCTCTGGCGGCCGGCAACACCATCGTCCTGAAACCCTCCGAGCACGCCTCGGCGACCATCCTCGAGCTTGCCCGCCTGGCGCTGGAGGCCGGCTTCCCGCCCGGCGTGGTCAACGTGGTCACCGGTTTCGGCCCGAGCACCGGCGCGGCGCTGACCCGCCACCCGCTGGTGCGCAAGATCGCCTTCACCGGCGGCGCCGCCACCGCCCGTCACGTGGTGCGCAGCAGCGCGGAAAACTTCGCCAAGCTGTCGCTGGAGCTGGGCGGCAAGTCGCCCAACATCATCTTCGCCGACGCCGACCTGGACAGCGCCATCAACGGCGCCGTGGCCGGCATCTACGCCGCCTCCGGGCAGAGCTGCGTGGCCGGCTCGCGCCTGCTGGTGCAAGACGCCATCTACGATGAGTTCGTCGAGCGTCTGATCGAACGCGCCCGGCGCATCCGCATCGGCAACCCGCAGGACGACGCCAGCGAAATGGGCCCCATGGCCACCGCGCAGCAGCTCGCCGTAGTCGAGGGCCTGGTCGCCGACGCCCTGGCCGAGGGCGCGCGCCTGCGCCTGGGTGGCAAGCGCCCGCAGATCGATGCCAAGGGCTGGTACTACGAGCCGACGCTGTTCGAGTGCGACCGCCACTCGATGAAGATCATGCAGGAAGAGGTTTTCGGCCCGGTCGCCTCGGTGATCCGCTTCAAGGACGAGGCCGAGGCCCTGGAGCTGGCCAACGACTCGCAGTTCGGCCTCGCCGCCGGCATCTGGACCCGCGACCTCGGCCGTGCCCACCGCATGGCGCGCGACGTGCGCTCGGGGATCATCTGGGTCAACACCTACCGCGCTGTCTCGGCCATGGCGCCGATCGGCGGCTTTCACAACAGCGGCTACGGCCGCGAGAGCGGCATCGATTCGGTGCTGGCCTACACCGAGCTGAAAACGGTGTGGATCAACCTCTCGCAGGCGCCCATGCCCGACCCCTTCGTCATGCGCTAGGAGACCTGCGAAATGATCGAACCCGGCATCTACAAAGAAGTGATGGGCTCCTTCCCATCCGGCGTCACCGTGGTCACCACCCTGGACGCCGGCGGCGACATAGTCGGCATCACCGCCAGCGCCTTCAGCGCCCTGTCCATCGACCCGGCGCTGGTGCTGTTCTGCCCCAACTACGCCTCCGACACCTACCCGGTGCTGCGCGACAGCAAGCAGTTCGCCATCCACCTGCTGTGCGCCGACCAGCAGGCCGAGGCCTACGCCTTCGCCGGCAAGGGCAAGGACAAGGCCAAGGGCATCGACTGGCACCTGAGCGCGCTGGGCAACCCGTTGCTGGCCAAGGCCACCGCCATCATCGAATGCGAGCTGTGGCGCGAGTACGACGGCGGCGACCACGCCATCATCGTCGGCGCGGTGAAGAACCTGATCCTGCCCGAGCAGGAGGTGACGCCCATGGTCTATCACCGCGGCAAGCTCGGCGCCCTGCCCGCCATCGCCTGATTACTTTGGCCGCGCCACCACCCCTCGGTAGCGGCCTTTTTTATTCGTCGCAGCGAGCCGCCGCGCTCGCTGCCCACACCTTTCAAGGGAACCGCCATGAATGCTTTGCTGCGCCAACAGGCCTATATCGACGGGCACTGGCTCGATGCCCAGGACGGCTCGACCCAGGCCATCTTCAACCCGGCCAACGGCCAGCAGATCGGCACGGTGCCGAACATGGGCGCCAGCGAAACCCGCCAGGCCATCGCCGCCGCCAACCGTGCCTGGCCGGCCTGGCGGGCGCTGACCGCCAAGGAGCGCAGCGGCCTGCTCAAGCGCTGGCACACGCTGATCCTGGACAACGCCGACGCGCTGGCCGAGCTGCTCACCCTGGAACAGGGCAAGCCGCTGGCCGAGGCGAAGGGCGAGATCCTCTACGCCGCCAGCTTTATCGAGTGGTTCGCCGAGGAGGCCAAGCGCATCTATGGCGACACCATTCCCAGCCACAAGGGCGATGCGCGCATCGTGGTGAGCAAGGAGCCGATAGGCGTGGTCGCCGCGATCACCCCGTGGAACTTCCCCGCCGCGATGATCACCCGCAAGGTCGGCCCGGCCCTGGCCGCCGGCTGCCCGTGCATCGTCAAGCCGGCGCCGGAAACCCCCTTCTCCGCCCTGGCCCTGGCGGCCCTGGCCGAGCAGGCGGGGATTCCCGCCGGCATCCTCAACGTGGTCACCGGCGACGCCGTGGCCATCGGCGGCGAACTGACCGCCAGCGCCGCGGTGCGCAAGCTGTCGTTCACCGGCTCCACGCCGATCGGCAAGCTGCTGATGGCGCAGTCGGCCGCCACCCTGAAGAAGGTCTCGCTGGAGCTGGGCGGCAACGCGCCCTTTATCGTCTTCGACGACGCCGACCTGGAGCGTGCGGTGGACGGCGCGCTGATCGCCAAGTACCGCAACGCCGGGCAGACCTGCGTGTGCGTCAACCGCTTCCTGGTGCAGGACGGCATCCACGATGCGTTCGTCGCCCGCCTGGCCGAGCGCGTCGCCGAACTGCCCGTCGGTGACGGCTTCGTCGAGGGCGTCAAGCTCGGCCCGCTGATCAACCAGCGCGCCGTGGAGAAGGTCGAAGATCATGTGCAGGACGCCCTGGGCAAGGGCGCACGCCTGGTGCTCGGCGGCGAGCGCCATCCGCTGGGCCACGGCTTCTTCCTGCCCACCGTGCTGGCCGGGGTGCACGACGAGATGAAGGTGGCCCGCGAGGAGACCTTCGGCCCGCTGGCCGCGGTGTTCCGCTTCAGCGACGAGGCCGAGGCCGTGCGCCTGGCCAACGACACCGAGTACGGCCTGGCCGCCTACTGCTACACCCGCGACCTCGGCCGCGCCTGGCGCATGAGCGAGGCGCTGGAATACGGCATGGTCGGCATCAACGAAGGGCTGATCTCCACCGAGGTCGCGCCGTTCGGCGGCATCAAGTCCTCGGGCCTCGGCCGCGAAGGCTCGAAGTACGGCATCGAGGACTATCTGGAGATCAAGTACTGCCTGATGGGCGGCCTGTAACCGCGAAGGAGAACCCCCATGAGCAACGCGAAATACGACAAGGGCCTGGCCATCCGCACCCAGGTGCTGGGCGAGGCCTATGTCAACAAGTCGATCGAGAATGCCGACGACTTCAGCCGGCCGCTGCAGGAACTGGTCACCGAGTACTGCTGGGGCCACGTCTGGGGCCGCGAGGGTTTGTCGCTGCAAGAACGCAGCATGATAAACTTGGCCATGATTTCGGCGCTGAATCGGCCCCACGAGCTGAAGTTGCATATTCGTGGCGCCCTGCGTAACGGTCTCAGCCGCGAGCAGATTCGCGAGATTCTGCTGCAGGTCGGCATCTACTGCGGCGTGCCGGCGGCGGTCGACAGCTTCCGCATCGCCCGCGAAGCCTTCGCCGAGGCCGACGCCGAAGCCAAGGGCTGAGGATCGACGTCATGCGCTAGACCAAGAGCACCGGGTTCCTCGACCGGGTGCTCTTTTGCTATTTCCTACGGACAGCCATAACCAGAGCGGACCCTATGAAACGCTTGCCTCTCGACGACAGCTTCAAGGTCAATCGCAACCCCGTCACCCTGCGCGAAATCGTGCTGGACAAGTTGCGTGGCGCCATCATGAACTTTCAACTGCTGCCCGGCGACCGGCTGGTGGAACGCGACCTGTGCGAGCGCCTGGGCGTCAGCCGCACCTCGGTGCGCGAGGCGCTGCGTCACCTGGAGTCCGAAGGCCTGGTGGAGTTCGCCGGGGCCAAGGGCCCGCGCGTGGCCATCATCACCCTGGAGGACGCGCGCGACATCTACGAGCTGCGCTGCGTGCTCGAAGGCCTGATCGTCCAGCTGTTCACCCTCAACGCCAAGCCCAAGGACATCCGCGCCCTGGAAAAGGCCCTAGAGGAGAACCGCAAGGTGCTGGAAAGCGGCGATCTGCAGGAGGTGCTCGATTCGGTGCAGGGCTTCTACGACGTGCTGCTGGAAGGCTCCGGCAACCAGATCGCGGCGACTCAGCTGCGCCAGCTGCAGGCGCGCATCAGCTACCTGCGTGCCACCTCGGTGTCGCAAAGCAACCGCCGCGGCAGCAGCAACCAGGAGATGGAGCGCATGGTCGAGGCGATCAAGAGCGGCGACCCGCTGGCCGCGCACCAGGCCTCGGTGGACCACGTGCGCGCCGCGGCCAAGGTGGCGCTGGACTATCTCAAGTCCAAGCAGGACGAACCGGGCGCGGTGCGCGACTTCGTCACCCCCATCGCGCTGCAAGAGCCGCGCATAGGACGCTGACGCCATGCCCAGCCCGCGCTTCTGTCCGCAATGCGGCGATCCCGGCCTCAGCCGCCGGCAGCCGCACGGGGATACCCATGAGCGGCTGGTGTGCGCGGCCTGCGGCTATATCCACTACGAGAATCCCAAGGTCATCGCCGGCTGCATCATCGAGCAGGACGGCAAGTACCTGCTGTGCCAGCGCGCCATCCCGCCGCGTCCGGGCACCTGGACGCTGCCGGCCGGCTTCATGGAGAACGGCGAGACCACCGAGCAGGCCGCCCTGCGCGAGGTCTGGGAGGAAAGCGGCATCCGCGCCGAGATCGTCTCGCCCTACTCCATCTTCAGCGTGCCGAAGATCAGCGAGGTGTACATCATCTTCCGCGCCATCGCCCTGGAGATCAGCGGCCAGCACGGCCCGGAAACCCTCGCCTACCGCTTCTTCGCCCCCGAGGAGATTCCTTGGGAAAGCATCTACTACCCGGCCATCCGGCAGATCCTCGAGCGCTATATCGACGAGCGCCAGGCCGGCGTCTACGGCATCTACATGGGCAACGACGACAGCGGCAAGGTGCACTTTATCCGCTAAGGCGCCTTCCTCGACGCCTGATCATCGGTGCGCACGGTGCACCTCAGGAGCCTGGATTGCATCCGGGCTACGGCAAGGCCACGGCCGGCCTAGATTCCCTCGACTATGATTACTTCAGCCTGCGCGGCACCGGCGCGCTGGGCGCAGGCCGCCTGGTACTGCGCGGAACGGTAGCAGGCCAGCGCCTGTTCGTAGGACTCGAACTCGATCACCACGCTGCGCTGCGGCGTGGCCCTGCCCTCCAGCGCTTCGCTGCGGCCGCCGCGGGCCAGCAGCCGGCCGCCGTACTGGGCGAACACCGCCGGCGCGCGGCTGGTGTATTCGGCGTATCGAGCGGGGTCGGTGACATCGACGTGAGCAATCCAGTAGGCCTTCATGGCGGTCGTCCAGGCTTCGGTTAATACGGTATTATGGTATACCATTAAACCTCACCGACATCCACACCGGGACCCCGACATGCCATTCAACCCCATCGAAGAAATCATCGAAGACTTCCGCCAAGGCAAGATGGTGCTGCTGGTCGACGACGAGGATCGCGAGAACGAGGGCGACCTGCTGCTGGCAGCCGAGAAATGCACGCCCGCGGCGATCAACTTCATGGCGCGCGAGGCGCGCGGCCTGATCTGCCTGACCCTGACCGACGAACATTGCCAGCGCCTGGGCCTGGAGCAGATGGTGCCGGCCAACGGCAGCGCCTTCGCCACCGCCTTCACCGTCTCCATCGAGGCGGCGCAGGGGGTGACCACCGGCATCTCCGCCGCCGACCGCTGCCTCACCGTGCTCACCGCGGTGGCGCCCGGTGCCTGCGCGGACGACCTGGTCCAGCCGGGCCATATCTTTCCCCTGCGCGCCCGCGAGGGCGGCGTGCTGACCCGCGCCGGCCACACCGAGGCCGGCTGCGACCTGGCGCGCCTGGCCGGGCTGAGCCCGGCGGCGGTGATAGTCGAAGTGATGAACGAAGACGGCAGCATGGCCCGCCGCCCCGACCTGGAAAAGTTCGCCGAGCAGCACGGCATCAAGATCGGCACCATCGCCGATCTCATCCACTACCGCCTGAGCACCGAGCACACCGTCAGTCGCATCGGCGAGCGCGAGCTGCCCACGGTGCACGGCACCTTCCGCCTGGTGACCTACGAGGATCGCATCGAGGGCGGCGTGCACATGGCCATGGTGATGGGCGAGATCCGCCGCGACGAGCCGACCCTGGTGCGCGTGCACGTGATCGACCCGCTGCGCGACCTGGTCGGCGCCGAGTACACCGGCCCGCAGAACTGGACGCTGTGGGCGGCCCTGCAGAAAGTGGCGGAGGCCGGCCACGGGGTGGTGGTGGTGCTGGCCAATAACGAGTCGTCGCAGGCGCTGCTTGAGCGCGTGCCGCAACTGACCCAGCCGCGCCGACAGTTCAGCCGCTCGCAATCGCGCATCTACTCCGAGGTGGGCACCGGCGCGCAGATCCTCCAGGATCTGGGCGTGGGCAAGCTGCGCCACCTCGGCCCGCCGCTCAAGTACGCCGGTCTGACGGGCTATGACCTGGAAGTGGTGGAAAGCATCCCGTTCCAGGGATGACCACGAGCTGACGGATGGCGCCGCCCCGGCGCCGTCCTCCGACCCGCCCCGGCGCCGTCCTCCGACCCGCCCCGGGCCGCCCGTGCCCCGCGCTCTTGTTTTTCTATTTCAAGCACTTACCCGCTCAGCCTGGCGCCGCCCCTGCAGGCCGCCGGCGATGCGGCCGCGCGCGCCGCGAAAATCGCCGCGATTGGGCCTTGCACAAAGTTTGGAATACCATAATATGACATCCCGTAGGCCGAGATATTTTGCCGACGCTGCCCGCCCCGGGAAACCGCCCTAAGCAGCCTCGGCCAGGCCAGTCACAACTGCTCCCTGAAAGGCGGGCACCGCCAAAGCCCGCTTGCGTACAAACACAACAACGAGGGCAAGCAAGATGGTGTTCAAGAAAACTGCTACCGCGGTGTTCGCCACCGCACTCATGGTCGCCGGCGCAGGCGCGGCCAGCGCCGCCGACAACCTCAGCTTCGTCAGCTGGGGCGGCACCACCCAGGAAGCGCAGACGACGGCCTGGGCCACCCCCTTCAGCGAGAAGACCGGCATCAAGGTGCTGCAGGACGGGCCGACCGACTACGGCAAGCTCAAGGCCATGGTCGAGAGCGGCAACGTGCAGTGGGACGTGGTCGACGTGGAAGCCGACTTCGCCCTGCGCGCCGCCCGCGAAGGCCTGCTCGAACCGCTCGACTTCAGCGTGATCGACCGCACGCAGCTCGACCCGCGTTTCGTCTCCGACCACGGCGTCGGCTCCTTCTACTTCTCCTTCGTGCTCGGCTACAACCAGGGCCGCCTCGGCGGCAAGGCGCCGCAGGACTGGAGCGCGCTGTTCGATACCGCCACCTACCCGGGCAAGCGCGCCCTGTACAAATGGCCCAGCCCCGGCGTGCTGGAACTGGCGCTGCTGGCCGACGGCGTGGCCATCGAGCAGCTTTACCCGCTGGACCTCGATCGCGCCTTCAAGAAGCTCGACAGCATCAAGAAGAACATCGTCTGGTGGGGCGGCGGCGCCCAGTCGCAGCAGCTGCTGGCCTCTGGCGAGGCGAGCCTCGGCCAGTTCTGGAACGGCCGCATCTACGCCCTGCAGCAGGACGGCGCGCCGGTCGGGGTGAGCTGGAAGCAGAATCTGGTGATGGCCGATTTCCTGGTCATTCCCAAGGGCTCGAAAAACAAGGAAGCGGCCATGCAGTTCCTGGCCAACGCGGCCAGCGCCAAGGGCCAGGCCGATTTCGCCAACCTCACCGCCTATGCCCCGGTCAACACCAGCAGCGTCGCCCAGCTCGAGGCCGACCTGGCCCCCAACCTGCCGACCGCCTACGCTGAAGATCAGATCACCCTCGACTTCGCCTACTGGGCCGAGCATGGCCCGGCCATCGCCGCACGGTGGAACGAATGGCTGGTCAAGTGAAGCCCCTGGCCGTCCCTTCGGCCCAGGCAGGCGCCGGCGCATCCAGCGCCGGCGGCCTCGCCGCCAATCGAGCCTCCGTCATGAATCGCAGCCCTTCGCGCTGGCGCGGAGCCGCCAAGCTGATCCCCGCTCTGCTGTTTCTCGGCCTGTTCTTCCTCGCCCCGCTGATCGGCTTGCTGCTGCGCGGCGTGCTGGAACCGGAACCGGGGCTGGGCAACTACGAGCAGCTGTTCGCCAACTCGGCCTATGCTCGCGTGCTGTTCAATACCTTCGCCGTCGCCGGCCTGGTCACCCTGATCAGCCTGCTGCTGGGTTTCCCGCTGGCCTGGGCGATCACCCTGACGCCGCGCGGCTGGGGCCGCTGGCTGCTGAGCATCGTGCTGCTGTCGATGTGGACCAGCCTGCTGGCGCGCACCTACTCCTGGCTGGTGCTGCTGCAGGCCTCCGGGATGCTCAACAAGGCGCTGATGGCCCTGGGCCTGATCGATCAGCCGCTGGAGCTGGTGCACAACCTGACCGGCGTGGTGATCGGCATGAGCTATATCATGATCCCCTTCATCGTGCTGCCGCTGCAGGCGACCATGAGCGCCATCGACCCCATGGTGCTGCAGGCCGGCTCGATCTGCGGCGCCAGCCCCTGGCGCAACTTCTTCCGGGTGTTTCTGCCGCTGTGCCGACCGGGGCTGTTCTCCGGCGGCCTGATGGTGTTCGTCATGTCGCTCGGTTATTACGTCACCCCGGCCCTGCTCGGTGGCGCACAGAACATGATGCTGCCGGAGTTCATCGTCCAGCAGGTGCAGTCCTTCCTCAACTGGGGCCTGGCCAGCGCCGCCGCCGCGCTGCTGATCGCCATCACCCTGCTGCTGTTCTACGCCTATCTGAAGCTGCAACCGGAATCGCCGGTGGCTTCCAGTACCGCGAGGTAAGCCATGCTGCTGTCGCCCAACGCCATGGGGCCGCGCCTGCGCGCCGGCCTCTACCTCGTCACCGGGGCCATCGCGGCCTTCCTGCTGCTGCCGATCCTGTTCATCGTGCTGCTGTCGTTCGGCTCATCGCAGTGGCTGGTGTTCCCGCCGCCGGGCTGGACGCTGAAATGGTACGAGCAGTTCTTCTCCAACGCGCAGTGGATGGAGTCGGCCTACACCAGCTTCAAGGTCGCCCTGCTGACTACCGCCTGCGCCGTGGCCCTGGGGCTGCCCAGCGCCTTCGCCCTGGTGCGCGGCAAGTTCCCCGGCCGCGAGCTGCTCTACGCGCTGTTCACCCTGCCGATGATAGTGCCGCTGGTGATCATCGCCGTGGCTATCTATGCCCTGTTCCTCAAGCTGGGCTACACCGGCACGCTGTTCGCCTTCGTGGTCAGCCACGTGATAGTGGCGCTGCCCTTCACCATCATCTCGATCATCAATTCGCTGAAACTGTTCGACCAGTCGATCGAGGACGCCGCGGTGATCTGCGGCGCCTCGCGCCTGCAGGCAGTGCTCAAGGTGACCTTCCCGGCCATCCGTCCCGGCCTGGTGGCCGGCGCGCTGTTCGCCTTCCTGGTGTCCTGGGACGAGGTGGTGCTGAGCGTGATGATGGCCAGCCCGAGCCTGCAGACCCTGCCGGTGAAGATGTGGACCACCCTGCGCCAGGACCTGACACCGGTGATCGCGGTGGCCTCGACCCTGCTGATCGGCCTGTCGCTGCTGATCATGCTGATCGCCGCCGCCCTGCGTCGACGCAACGAACCCCGCGCCTGATTCATGAGGAAAAGCCAATGAGTGCCGTGATCCAAGACCACCAGAGCCAGGCGCCCCTGGTCAGCCTGCGCAACCTGAACAAGCACTATGGCGACTTCGTCGCCGTGGACAACATCAGCCTGGATATCCAGGAGGGCGAGTTCCTCACCTTCCTCGGCTCCAGCGGCTCGGGCAAGAGCACCACCCTGTCGATGCTGGCCGGCTTCGAGACGCCCAGCAGCGGGGAAATCCTGGTCGCCGGCAAATCCCTGGTCAACGTGCCGCCGCACAAGCGCGACATCGGCATGGTGTTCCAGCGCTACTCGCTGTTCCCGCACCTGAACGTGCGCGACAACATCGGCTTCCCCCTGGAGATCCGCAAGCAGGCACGCGACGAACGCGAGCGCCAGGTCGAGGCCATGCTCAAGCTGGTGCAACTGGAACAGTTCGCCCACCGTCGCCCGGCGCAGCTCTCCGGTGGCCAGCAGCAGCGTGTGGCGATCGCCCGCGCGCTGGTCTACGAGCCGCGCATCTTGCTGATGGACGAGCCGCTCGGCGCCCTCGACAAGAAGCTGCGCGAGGACCTGCAGGACGAGCTGCGCCACCTGCACCGGCGCCTGGGCATCACTATCGTCTACGTGACCCACGACCAGGAAGAAGCCATGCGCCTGTCGCAACGCATCGCCATCTTCAGCCACGGCAAGATCGTCGGCCTGGGCAGCGGCTACGAGCTGTACCAGAACCCGCCGAACGCCTTCGTCGCCTCCTTCCTCGGCAACTCCAACTTTCTCAAGATCAAGGCCCAGGGCCACGCGGCGGCCAGTTTCGAGGGCCAGACCCTGGCCGTTCGCCCCACCGTGGGCATCGCCGAGGGCCAGGAACTGCTGCTGATGGTGCGCCCGGAGAAAGCCCAGGTGCTGACCCCGCAGCAGGCCGGGAGCATGCCGCGGCCGGCCGGCAGGAACGAGATCCAGGCGCGGGTCGCGGAAACCGTGTTCCTCGGCGAAAGCCTGACCTGCAGCGTGACCACCCCCGGCGGCACCCAGCTGACCCTGAAGGAGCTGTCCGGCAGCACCCCGCCCCTGCAAACCGGCGCCCCGGTTCTGGTGCGCTGGGCCGCGGCCGATGCCTGCGTCTACAGCCAGTGGCAGGAGAGCGACCTGAGCAAGGCCGCCGGCGCGCACTGAAGCAAACTCCCCCTTGCCCCCGCCCTGCCGCGCAGGGCGGGGGTTTTCTTTGCCTGTCGCCGTCGAATACGAGCGTAGGGTGCGCCGGGAGCACCAGCTGCTCGCCCCTTCGCCGGGTGCGCGCAACCTGGGCGGCCCCGCGTCACCCTACGAAGCCAGGCTGCACGACGCCGTGCATCGGGCGCACTGCGACCACCCGAAAATAGCACTTGCACGAACAATATTATGGTATACCATCAGACACGAAAGCGCTGCTGGTCGCAGCCGATACGTCACGCAGGTACTCGAAATGATCGATGCACATACCTACAAACTCGTCATGGGCTCCTTTCCCTCCGGCGTCACCGTGATCACCACGCTGGACGACGATGGCCAGATCGTCGGCCTGACGGCCAGCGCCTTCAGCTCCCTGTCCATCGACCCGGCCCTGGTGCTGTTCTGCCCGAACTACAGCTCCGATTCCTACCCGCTGCTGATCAAGAACAAGCGCTTCGCCATCCACCTGCTGTCGGCCGAGCAGCAAAGCGAGGCCTATGCCTTCGCCAAGAAGGGTAAGGACAAGGCTCGCGGCATCGAATGGACGCTGAGCGAGCTGGGCAACCCGCTGCTGGGCAACGCCACCGCCATCATCGAGTGCGAGCTGTGGCGCGAATACGAAGGTGGCGATCACGCCATCCTGGTGGGTGCGGTGCAGAACCTGATCGTGCCGCAGCAGCGCGTCGAACCGATGATCTACTGCCGCGGCAAGATGGGCGCCCTGCCCGCCTTCGCCTGATCCCGATCTGTTGTGTGCTTGTCTTGCCCCCCTTGGTTGGGGGCTTTTTTATGCGTTCGCCGGCCGACGCCGGATGCCCGAGCGCGCTGTTGGCGCGGCTCACGAGGCGCCGGCGAGTGAATCGAGCACCCGCCGTTTGGCTGCCCGGCGGCGCACATGCCGGGCTCGACCTAGGGTTAATTCAAGGGCGGATGGCTTAGGGTAAAAAGACCTTGCAGATATACAGTATTATGGTATACCAATACGCAGCGACCAATTTTGCCTTGTTGCCGCGCCGCTTCGGCGCCAGTGGATCCATAACAACCCGAGCGCGATACGAGCGCCACCACAGCCGGCCAGGCCATGGCCGACCAGACACAGGTTCGAGGAACGCATCATGAAATTTTCTTTGTTCGTGCATATGGAGCGCTACGACGAGCAGACCAGCCACCGCCAGCTGTTCGAAGACCTCACCGAGCTGACCCTGCTGGCGGAAGCCGGCGGGTTCAGCACCGTGTGGATCGGCGAACACCATGCGATGGAGTACACCATCTCGCCGAGCCCGATGCCGCTGCTGGCCTACCTGGCCGCGCGCACCAGCACCATCCGCCTCGGCGCCGGCACCATCATCGCGCCCTTCTGGCACCCCATCCGCGTCGCCGGCGAATGCGCCCTGCTCGACGTGATCAGCAACGGGCGCATGGAGGTGGGCCTGGCCCGCGGCGCCTACCAGTACGAGTTCGACCGCATGGCCAACGGCATGCCGGCCACCGACGGCGGCAAGTACCTGCGCGAGATGGTGCCGGTGGTCCAGGCGCTGTGGCGGGGCGACGTCGCCCACGACGGCGAGATTTGGAAGTTCCCCACCTCCACCTCCTCGCCGCGGCCGCTCCAGCAGCCCGGTCCGCCCATGTGGATCGCCGCGCGCGACCCGGACTCGCACAACTTCGCCGTGGCCAATGGCTGCAACGTGATGGTCACCCCGCTGATGAAGGGCGACGAGGAAGTGGTCGATCTGAAGAACAAGTTCGGGGCCGCCCTGGCCAACAATCCCGAGGTGCCGCGTCCGCAACTGATGGTGCTGCGCCACACCCACGTCCACACCAAGGACGACCCGGACGGCTGGAAGGTCGGCGCCGCGGCCATCTCCAAGTTCTACCGCACCTTCGACGCCTGGTTCGGCAACAAGCAGACCCCGGTCAACGGCCTGCTGCCGCCGAGCCCGGAAGAGAAGTTCAAGGAGCGCCCGGAGTTCGAGCTGGACAATATCCGTAAGAACACCATGATCGGCACCCCGGAAGAAATCATCGCGCGCATCCGCCACTACCAGGAGCTGGGCGTCGACGAGTTCAGCTTCTGGGCCGACAACAGCCTGCCGCACGCCGAGAAGAAGAAATCCCTGGAACTCTTCATCCAGCACGTGGTGCCGGCGTTCCGCTGACAGACGCCGCAGGCGGCCGGATCGGGCGATCCGGCCGCTTCCCAAGAGCCTGTTCAAAGTCTCGCGAGCTAGAGCAATGCAAGGCAAAAACAGGCGAGGAAGCGGAGTTTACTGGTGTAAATGAGCATTCCGAGCCTGTTTTTAACGCAGCAGTGCCGACGCGCAGCAGACTTTGAACAGGTTCTAACAACCCACAGGTGGTCGAACGCCATGCACCTCACTGGCCTCACCCTCTGCATCCGCAAACCACTGCCCGGGGCCGCCATGGCCTATCTGCGCGGCAAGTGGACGCCCGCCCATCTCTTTCTCAAGCGCTTGCGCGCCTGTGTCACGGCCAAACAGAACGGCTTCTGGCAGATAGTCCGCTGATCGACTCGCCTCGCTGAAATTCGCCCGCGTCCGACGCCTTTGCGCTCGCCGCCCGCGCCCCCGTGCGCCGGGCCGCCGGGCCGCCGGGCCGCCGGGCCGCCGGGCCGCCGCATACTGTCGGCGCGCACTCATGGTCGAACAACAACAAGAGTTGCTCATGAATACAGACAGAGCCTTGCTGGTCATCGACATGCAGCAGGAAGAGGGTTTCCCCCTGCATGACCTACCCGCGGTCATCGACAATCACGCCACGCTGCTCGACGCCATGCGCAGTGCCGGTATCCCCATCCTCTACAGCCGCCACGTCAACGCGGCGGACGGCAGCGACCTGCCGCCGGGCGAGCCGCGGGACGCCGGCGGGCGCCCGACCAGCTACCGCGCCGGCAGCCGCCAGGTGGAAATCCTCGAACGCCTGGCGCCGCGTCCCGGCGAGCTGGTATTCGACAAGCCCCGCTACAGCTGCTTCCACCGCACCGGGCTGGATCGCCATCTGCGCGAGCTGGGTGTGCGCCGCCTGGCGGTCGCCGGCGTGCTCACCGACGCCTGCGTGCTGGCCACGGTGCTCGACGCCTTCGCCCTGGGCTACCGGGTCGAGCTGATCGCCGACGCCTGCACCAGCACCACCGACGCGGCCCACCATGCGGCGCTGCTGATCATGGCCAACTGGGTCTACGCCATCGAACTGTTCGCCACCGAGCAGTACCTGCGCGCCCTGCGGGGCGAGCCCTTCTCGTCCTGCCGACCAACGGCGCCGGACAGTTTCGCTCACCAGCCGGCCGCGTTCGCCGCCGCCATCGCCCGCCTCGAATCCAGCCTCGGCCTGCAGCGCCGGGAACAGGAGTAACCGCTATGCAAGTCGAGAAAAGAAGCATCGATTTCATCCCCGAAAACGAACGCCACGGCCAGCCGGGTTCGCTGTTCTACATCTGGTTCGGCGCCAATATGAACATCACCACCATCGCCTCCGGCGTGCTGCCGGTGATGCTCGGTCTGAACCTGTTCTGGAGCGCCCTGGCGATCGTCCTCGGTTCGCTGATCGGCGCCGTCTTCATGGCCTCGCATTCGGCTCAGGGTCCCAGGCTGGGCATCCCGCAGATGATCCAGAGCCGAGCCCAGTTCGGCGTGCTCGGCGCGGTGCTGCCGCTGCTGTTCGTGATGCTCATCTACCTGGGCTTCTTCGTCAGCAACACCCTGCTGGCGGCGCAGGCGATCGAGTCGGTCAGCCCGCTGGGCGGCACGGGCAACATCTACCTGATCGGCGCGCTGTGCTTCGTGGTCGCGCTCTACGGCTACCGCCTGATCCACCGCCTGCAGAAGTTGCTGTCGCTGCTCTCGGTGCTGGTGTTTCTCGCCGCCAGCGCCCTCGCCCTGGGTCTGCCGATCCCGGCCGGGCAGTGGTCGCCGGCCGGTTTCGCGCTGCCGCAGTTCCTCGTCGCGGTGAGCATCGCGGTCACCTGGCAGCTGTCCTACGCGCCCTATGTCGCCGACTACTCGCGCTACCTGCCCAGCGCCACCTCGGCGGCCCGGGTGTTCTGGTTCAGCTATGCCGGCACGGTGGCGGGCGGCGCCTGGATGATGATCCTCGGCGCCGTGCTCAGCGTGGGCATAGGCGGCTTTGCCGACAACGTCGGCAGCCATCTGGCCCAGCTGTTCGGCCCGGGCGCGCTGCTGCTGTTTCTGTTCATCGTCTATGGCCAGGTGGCGATCAACGTGTTCAACCTCTACGGCGCCTTCATGTCCACGGTCACGGTGATCGAACCCTTCGCCCGCCTGCGCGTGACGCCCAGGGTGCGCGCCCTGTTCATGCTGCTGATCAGCCTGATCGCCACCGCCCTGTGCAGCGTCAGTCAGGAGAACTTCATCGCCTTCTTCCTCAACTTCATCTTCTTCATGAGCTACTTCCTCATCCCCTGGACCGCCATCAACCTGGTGGACTACTACTGCCTGCGCAAGGGCGAGTACTGCGTGGCGGACATCTTCGACCCGTGCGGCCGCTACGGCCGGGTCAACCTGATCGCCTGCGGCAGCTTCGTGCTGGCCATCGTGCTACAGGTGCCGTTCATGAACACCACGCTCTACGTCGGCCCGATCGCCAGCGCCCTGGACGGCGTGGACCTGGCCTGGGCGGTGGGCCTGCTGGTGCCGGCGCTGACCTACTACGGCCTGATGCGCCGCCAGCGAATGGCCAGTGGCGCACAACCGCTGTCGCCCTGAAGCCTAAGGCAGACCTCACCCCGCGCGGGGTGAGGTCTGCCTCGGGGTTGCGCCGCGCCTTGCAGCGCACTCGTTCTCAGCCAGCCACGAAGGCGGCGATATGCGCGGCGCTGGCCTCGGGATACTGCAACTGCGGGCCATGCCCGGTGCTGGGCAGGGTCAGCAGCTGCAGGGTGGGCAGCGTCCGGTTGAGCGCGTACCAGTTCTCCACCGGAAACACGATGTCGTGGTCGCCGCCCAGGTGCAGCACCGGCGTTTGCGTCCGCTTGAGCGCCTCCAGCGCCGCCGGCAGCGGGAACATCGGGTTGCGCGGCCCGTCGCCGAGAAACTGCGCGGCCCAGGCAAAAGGCACCGGCGGGCAGCGCCCGTCGCTACGTCGGGCGATGCGCTCGGCCGAACGCTGCGCCGCCTCGCGGCTGCTGGCCGAACTCGGTTCGAAGAACAGGCTGACGAAATCCTCGAAATCGTTGTCGCGGGCGGCCAGCTCATAGAACAGCGGCTCGCCGGTCTTGACCAGCGGGCCGGGCGGCGTGGTGGCGATCAGCAGCAGGTGGCTGAGCAGTTGCGGCGCCTGCAACAGCACCAGCTGCGCCGCCACGCCGCCAATCGACCAGCCGCCCAGCACCAGGCGGCCAAGTCCCAGCGCGCCGATCAGATCGAGGATGTCCTTGGCCAGCGCGGCCGGGTCATAGCTCGGCTGCCCCGTGGACCAGCCGAGGCCGCTGTAGTCGAAGACATGCACGCGGAAATCCCGCGCGGCGAGCGCATCGAGGAAGGCCGGATCCCAGTCGTCCATGGTGCCGCGAAAGCGCAGGCACAGCAGCAGCGGCGTGCCTGCGCCGATGACGCGATAGGCCAGGCGCCGGCCGTCGACCTCGACGAACTGGTTGGCGGCAGTAGTGGCGGAATCTGCAAGGCTCATGATCGTGGGCTCCTGGTCAACGACCGTTGTGATTCGCCCGCCAGGGCGCCGTGGCCACCTCGCCCCCGCTCGGCGCCCAGCGGCATTGCCCCCGGCATCGCGGCCAAAGTCATGCTCTGTTTCATGGGGCCTCCTAGAGCGCCTGCAGGTACTCGGCCGTGGAGATCACCGGCGCGTAACCGAAGCGGAGCGCCGCCATAAAGGCAGCGTGTACCTGTTCGGCGGGCACCTTCACGCCATTGAACTCCAGGTCGAGGGTGGCGCAGGCATCGTGCAGCACAGTGGTGGCGTAACCGAAATCCACGGCAGCGCGGGTGATGCCGTCCACGCACATATGGCTCATGTTGCCCACCACCACTACCGCCTCGATGCCGTGCCGATCCAGCACGGCCTTGAGCTCGGTCTCCCGGAAAGAATTGATGTAGTGCTTGAGCACCACCGGCTCGTCAGGCTGATTGATCACGCTGGGGTGCAGCTGCGCGCCTTCGCTGCCGGGGCGGAAGAATGGCGCGTCGGCGCTGGTGAACTCATGGCGGATATGCACGACCAGATCGCCGCGCTCGCGGAACACGGCGATCACCTGCGCCGCCTTGGCCGCGGCGGCCTCGACCTTGCTCAGGGTCCACAGGCCGCCGGGGAAGTAATCGTTCTGGATATCCACCACTATCAGAGCTGTCTTGCTGTTCATGTGCCTGTCCTCTCAATAGGTGCGAACAACCCTGTCGCCTAGCCGCGCAGAAAGGCCAGCATGTCGGCGCCCAGCTGTTCCTTGTGGGTGTCGGTGATGCCGTGCGGGGCGCCGGGGTAGATCACCAGCTTGGCGTGCGGCACCAGCCTGGCCGAGGCGCGTGCGGCGGCGTCCACCGGGACGATCTGGTCGTCGTCGCCGTGCAGGATCAGCGTGGGGATGGAGAACTTCTTCAGGTCTTCGGTGAAATCGGTTTCGGAGAAGGCCTTGATGCAGTCGTAGGCGTTCTTGTGCCCGGCCATCATGCCCTGCATCCAGAAGGCGTCGATCACCCCCTGGGAGGCCTTGGCGCCGGGGCGGTTGTAGCCGAAGAAGGGGCCGCTGGCGACGTCGCGGTACAGCTGCGAGCGGTCGGCCAGCGAGGCGGCGCGGATGCCGTCGAACACCGAAAGTGGCAGGCCGCCGGGATTGGCCTCGGTCTGCACCATCAGCGGCGGCACCGCCGCGATCAACCCGGCCTTGGCCACCCGCGCCGTGCCGTGGCGGCCGATGTAGCGCGCCACCTCGCCGCCGCCGGTGGAGAAGCCGAACAGCGCGGCGCCGCGCACGTCCAGCTGATCGAGCAACTGGGCCAGGTCGTCGGCATAGGTGTCCATCTCGTTGCCGCTCCAGGGCTGGCTGGAGCGGCCATGGCCGCGGCGGTCGTGGGCGATCACCCGGTAGCCGTTGCTGGCGAGAAACATCATCTGCGCCTCCCAGCTGTCGGCGTTGAGCGGCCAGCCGTGGCTGAGCACCACAACCGGGCCAGTGCCCCAGTCCTTGTAATAGATCTCGGTGCCGTCGCGAGTGGTGATAGTGCCCATGGTCTTGCGCTCTCCATTCTCTGGTTGCGGGCGGCTTGCCGCGGGGCCACTGCCGCGCGTGCAACCGCCCAGGGGTAACAGCAGCGCCGTGGCCAGCGCGGCGGAGCCGAGCAGCAGGTGGCGACGGCCGTGGTTCAGCGGTGGTTCAGGGTATTGCGGCATTGGCAGACGCTCCTCTGCTAAGCGACGGCGGCAGGCGCACGCGCATCAGGTTCCAGGTGCTTACCCGCTCCTCCCACTCGTCGCCCTCGGCGGGCGTCAGCGGCAGGGCCAGGTTGCTGACCAGCATCCACTCGCCCTGCACCACGCTGCTGGCGGGAAACAGCAGGCCGCGCGGCGCGCCGTTGCCGGCGATGCCCTGAAAGCCGCCCGCGCGCACGCGGATCAGGCCGCGTTCGTCGAGGCCGAGCAGCTGGTCGACCTGATTGGCCAGCAGCCACAGCAGGCCGTCGTAAAACAGCAAGCCGTCGGCTCCCGGCAGGCTCTCGGCGAGCACCTGCAGCTCGCCGCTCGCCAGGTTCAGGCGCAGCAGGCGACCGTCGCCGGCGTTGTTGATGTAGAGCTGGCTTTCGTCGGCATTGAAGGCCAGGCCGTTGGCGCCGAAGGGCAGAAAGCCCGCGGTGGCCAGCAGCGGATCGCGCGACAGCACTTCCAGCGTGCAGGGCGCGCAGCGCGTGGCATTGGCGATGCGATACAGCGCGCCCTGGAAGGAGTCGGAGACATAGAGATCGCCATTGCCGGCGAACACCAGGCCGTTGGGCGCCGGCATGCCGCTGGCGCCGAAGTGGATCCGGTCCTGGCTGCCGTCCGGGTTGGCCACGTTGCGCGGGGCGGGCACGGCCGGGCTGAGCCGGGGGAAGTCGAGCAGGTCCTCGACCGGGCTGTCCGCGGTGAAATCGGCCGCGATGCGTTGCAGCTTGCCGGCGCCGAAGTTGAGCAGGTAAATCTGGCCATCGGCATAACCCACGCCGGTCAGCGGCGTCGCGGCAAAGGCGCGTTGCGCCAGCAGCCGGCCATCGGCGGCATAGCGCAGCAGCTGGTTGTTGCGCACGCTGGCAGGTTCGCGCGCATCGAAGGTGCCGACGTAGATTTCACCGGTGCCCGGGTTGGCGGCGAGCCCTTCCGGGTAGCGCACCCCGGCGGGCAGCTCGACGAACGGCTCGACCTCGAGCACCTGCGGGCCCAGCGCCTCGGCCCGCACAGCAGCAGGCGCGGCGGCCAGCACCAGGCAGAGGATGCCCATGCTGCGCTTCGACAGACTCATATCGCCTCCACTCGCGTCGACCACGCTCGAACGCTTCAGGGGGGCTCGTCAGGGCGCCGAATGCCGGGGCAGCGGATGGCGAGCGATGAATCGATGGTCGCTGCGCGCGGCAGCAGGCAGCTACGTAAAATCGGCAAAGTTGCCAGGCGCCGAGGATTTGCCTGTTTTACGTAGTCGCAGCGCCCGTCTCGGCCCAGTCTGGAGGCGTCGCCCTCGCCAGGACACTGCCATGCCACCGCGCATCACGCCGCGCCAACGCGCCCGGCAGGCCTCTCACGAGCGCTTGCTGCAGCGGGTGCTGGAGTCGTTGCCGCTCGGCTGCGGGCGCCCGCCGCGCCTGGCCGAGCTGTGCCGCAGCGTCGGGGTCAGCGAACGCACCCTGCGCAGCGCCTTCGTCGCCACCCTGGGCATGGCGCCGGCACGTTATCTGCGCCTGCGCCGCCTGCACCTGCTGCGCGCCGCCCTGGCAGTTGCCGATCAGCATCAGAGCAGCGTCACGGAGATCGCCCGGCGCTTCGGATACACCGATTGCGGGCGCATGGCGGCGGACTACCACGCATTGTTCGGCGAGTACCCCAGCGTCACCCTGCTGCGCGGCGTCAACCCTGGCTGAGCGACGGCGGCAGCGAACGGCGGCTGCGCAGCGACTGCGACGGCAGCTCGCCAAAGTAGCGCCGGTAGAGGCCGGCAAAACGGCCGAAGTCCCACACGCCGAAGCGCGCGCAGATCTCGGTGATGGTCTCCCCCGCCGCCGCGTGCAGGATGGCGCGGCGAATCGCGTGCAAGCGGTGCTGCATCAGGTAGCGGTGCGGGCTCATGCCCAGGTAGCGGGTGAACAGGTTGCGCAGCGTGCGCTCCGAGGTGTGGCAGGCCTGGCACAGGTCGGCCATGTGCAGCGGGGTATCCGGCATGGCGTCGAGCAGTTCCAGGGCCCGGCGCAGTATCGACTGGTGGTTGTGCCGGCCAGCGGCGGCGGATGGCGCCGGCGTCACCGGCAACAGGCTGCGGAACACCCGGTCCAGCAGTTCGCCGCGCGCCGCGCACTCGGCTGCCGGGGCATGCAGCTCCTGCGGTGCACAGTGGTCGATGCGCAGCAGGCGCAGCGCCAGCCAGACCAGCGGCGCCAGGTCCTGCTGGGCCAGGCAGACCAGATTGCGCGCAAGCATCGAGGCGTCGAACTCGTCCTCGTGCTGCTGCGCCCAGCGCAGCACCAGTTCGCAGGACATGGCCACGGTCATCCAGCTCGCCGGCTGGCTGGCGTCGATATGGAACATCGCCTCGGGCACCATCCAGCCGATCAGCCGCCGATCCAGGCGCTGGCCGCCCAGCACGGTGCACTCGTGCCGGCTCAGGGGCAGGAAGATATTGAAGAAGCCGGGCAGGCCGACGCCGCTGTAGACGGTGCCGGCGCCCTCGCGGCCGAACATCAGGGCCACGCCGTCCAGCTCGACCACGCGCAAACGCCAGTCGCGCTGCTGCCGCGAACGCAGCACGTAATGCCCCTCGACCCCGTACAAGGCCTCTTCGAACTCGTCGAAGTCGGCGCAGATCAGCCGGCTCATGCTGCCCCCAGGAAAGCGCCCTGCGCCGGTACTGGACAGCCGCAGATCAACGCGCGAGTCCAGTTTAGAAGCATTCGTATCCGCTTGCCGCGCCGGCGATCGGCGGCCGGTGCAACGTTATTCGGCCGCGTCCCGGCCCTGCAGGCGGGGTGCCCAGTCCTCGACCTGGCCCTGCTCCAGCCGCCGCCCAGGGTGCGCCGCCACGACAGCACCAGCGGCAGGGCCAGGCATTCGCGCAACAGTTCGCTCTCCACCCGCTTGTCGAACAGCACGGCCGAGAGACGGCTCAGTGGCCAGTCGGCATGGGCGCGCTCGACCAGTTGCAGGTGCTCGCCGGCGCCGACCCCCCCCTCTTCCAGCACCCGGTAGTACCAGCCGGTGCGCCCGGACTGCTGCACGCGCAGGGCCAGCGTGGCGACGCCGAAGCGGTCGCTTGTCGATGGCGCTGCGCGAACCCGGTCGACTGAACGGCTGTGCGCGGCCGGTGAGCAGCACGTCGAGACGAATACCGGGCAGGCTCATGTCGCCACCTCGACGCCAACGCCAGTTTCGGCCGCATCGAGCTGGCCGCCAGTCACTGCGCGTTCTGAGCGCCCCATCGTCGAGCGAGAACTACATGAACAGATACCGACTCATGGTGCGCAAGGGCGCCAGGTTGTTGGGCCATTTCGAATCCGCTACCCCCTGGGCGCGGGAGGCCGTGCAGGACATCTCGCGCTGCCTGGCCGGCGCCGGCTACGACCTCGAACTGCTGGTGGCCGACGGCGAGCGGCGCCTGCTGGACTGCGCTCCGGATGGCATCCGCCTGCTCGCCAGCGAACCTCTGTTCAAGCGCGCTGAGCTGCAGCCGTGGTGACCGGGCGAGGCGCTCGCGGCGCCCGTGGCGGGTTATGCTGAGCCGTCTTCGCCCGCGCTTGCCGGCTGGCAAGCCCCTTCGACCTCGCCACCCATGCAGTGGAAACCGCCCATGGCCATGCCCGCCCCGCCCCTCGCCGTCGCCGCCCTGATGCTGGCCGCCGGCTACAGCCGCCGTTTCGGCGCCGACAAGCGCCGCGCGGCCCTGGCCGACGGCCGCTCGCTGCTGACCGCCAGCCTGGCGCTGCCCTGCGCGGCGCTGGACGAGGTGTGGCTGGTGCTGCGCCCGGACGAGACGCCCGCCGGGCTGGGGCTGCCGGCAGCCGTGCGCATCGTCCAGGACCCGGCCAGCGCCCAGGGCATGGGCCATAGCCTGGCCGCTGGGGCGCGGCGCCTGTTGGCCGAATCGTCGGCGCAGGCCGTGGCGATCTTTCTCGCCGATATGCCGCGGATTCGCCGCGACAGCCTCGACGCCCTGCTGGCGCAAGCCGACGCCGAGTGCATCCTGCTGCCGAGCTATCGCGGCAGCCGCGGCCATCCGGTGCTGTTCGGCCGCCGCTTCTGGCCGCAGCTCGCCGCGCTGAGCGGCGACACGGGCGCCAAGTCGGTCATCCAGCAGCACCCGGGCGCGGTGCGGATCGTCGAGCTGGACGATCCGGGTCTGGTGCTGGATATCGACACCGCCGAGGACTGGCGCCGCCTTTAAGCCTCGGCCCCCGCCTGGCGCATCAGCGTCTCGCTCAGCGCCTGGGCGGCGCGGGACAGCTGGTGCCCGGCCAGGTGCAGCAGGCCGACGCGGCGGGCGACCTGCGGCTCGCGCAGCGGCAGGCAGCGCGCGCCCAGCTCCTCCATCTGCCGCCGGCACAGGCTGGGCACCGCGCTGACGCCCAGGCCCTCGGCGACCATGCGCCCCACCGTCACCAACTGATGGCTCTCGAAGGCCACCGGCAGCTTGCCGTGCGTGGCGATGACGCTGTCCTCCAGCAGCAGGCGCACCGCCGAGGGTCGCTGCAGGGTGATGAAGGGCTGTTCCAGCAGCTGCGCCCAGCTCAGCTCGGCGCAGGCGGCCAGGGCGCTGGCGGCCGGCACCACGGCGACGAAGCGATCATCGTACAGCGCGGTGAACTGCAGGCCGTCGAGGGTCGCCGGCTCGAAGGCGATGCCCAGCTCGACGCGGCGATCGCGCACCATCTCCAGCACCTGCTCGTTGATCACGTCGTGCACCGTCACCCCCACCCGCGGATGGGCGTCGCGGAAGGCGCGCAGCGCCGCCGGCAGGCGGTTGCCGGCGAACGAGGGCATGGCCGCCACCGCCACCCTGCCCAGCTGCAGGCTGAAGTGCTGGCGCAGCAGGTCCTCGGCGTTGTCCCAGTCGGCCAGCAGGCGCACGGCGATCGGCAGCAGGGTCTCGCCCTCGGGGGTCAGCGCCACGCTGCGGGTGGTGCGCACCAGCAACTGGCCGCCGAGCGACTCCTCCAGGTTCTTGATCGCCAGGCTCAGCGCCGGTTGCGACAGGTGCAGGCGTTCGCAGGCCTGGGCGAAGCTCAGGTTCTGCGCCACGGCGAGGAAGGCGCGCAGCTGCTTGACGGTCATTGATTTGCTTACCTGATTAATTCAGAGGAAAAACAAACTTAACAAATCACTCCCCAGAGCTGAAGCTTGGCCTCACCCCGGATAACAACAAGAGGCACCCCGAGATGAGCGGACTCGACAAGCGCGTCGGCAGCTATGAAGAAGCCCTGGACGGCCTGCAGGACGGCATGACCGTGCTGGCCGGCGGCTTCGGCCTGTGCGGTATCCCCGAAAACCTGATCAAAGAGATCCGCCGCCGCGGCGTGCGCGACCTCACCGTGGTGTCCAACAACTGCGGCGTCGACGGTTTCGGTCTCGGCGTGCTGCTGGAAGACCGGCAGATCCGCAAGATGGTCGCCTCCTACGTCGGCGAGAACGCGCTGTTCGAGCAGCAGCTGCTGTCCGGCGAGCTGGAAGTCGAACTGACCCCGCAGGGCAGCCTGGCCGAGAAGCTGCGCGCCGGCGGCGCCGGCATCCCCGCCTTCTTCACCGCCACCGGCTACGGTACCCCGGTCGCCGAGGGCAAGGAGGCGCGCGAGATCAACGGCCGCCACTACATCCTCGAGCCGGCCATCACCGGCGACTTCGCCATCGTCAAGGGCTGGAAGGCCGACCACTTCGGCAACGTGGTCTATCGCCACACCGCGCAGAACTTCAACCCGGTGGTGGCCACCGCCGGACGCATCACCGTGGTCGAGGTGGAGGAGATAGTCGAGCCCGGCGAGCTGGACCCGACGCAGATCCACACCCCCGGCATCTACGTCGACCGGCTGATCTGCGGCAGCTTCGAAAAACGCATCGAAAAACGCACCCTGCGCGCCTGAGGAGAGACGACCATGGCTTTGACCCGTGAACAGATGGCCCAGCGCGTCGCCCGCGAACTGCAGGACGGCTACTACGTCAACCTCGGCATCGGCATCCCCACCCTGGTGGCCAACTACGTGCCCGAGGGCATGCAGGTGATGCTGCAGTCGGAGAACGGCCTGCTCGGCATGGGCGCCTTCCCGACGGAAGCCGAGGTCGACGCCGATATGATCAACGCCGGCAAGCAGACCGTCACCGCGGTCAAGGGCGCATCGATCTTCAGCTCGGCCGAGTCCTTCGCCATGATCCGCGGCGGCCACGTCGACCTGACCGTGCTCGGCGCCTTCGAGGTGGACGTGCGCGGCAACATCGCCTCCTGGATGATCCCCGGCAAGCTGGTCAAGGGCATGGGCGGCGCCATGGACCTGGTGGCCGGTGCCGACAACATCATCGTCACCATGACCCACGCCTCCAAGGACGGCGAGTCCAAGCTGCTGGAGCATTGCAGCCTGCCGCTGACCGGCTGTGGCTGCATCCGCAAGGTGCTGACCGACCTGGCCTACCTGGAGATCGAGAACAACGCCTTCGTCCTGCGCGAGCGCGCACCGGGGGTGAGCGTCGAGGAAATCGTCGCCAAGACCGCCGGCAAGCTGATCGTGCCCGACCACGTGCCGGAAATGAGCTTCTAAGTTGTCTACCGTCTCGAAGGCGCCACCACGCACGGCGTCTTCGGGGCGTTTTTAGTTCGGCCAGATGGGGCTTGTGGCAGAGGCTTTAGCCGCGACTGGAAACTCGCCGCTAAAGCGCCTCCCACGGCTCTGGTATCGCACTGCAGCGTGGAGCGATTCGCTCTCGCCTAGGAGTCAAGCATGCAAGACGTCGTCATAGTCGCCGCCACCCGCACCGCCATCGGCAGCTTCCAGGGCAGCCTGGCGGAGATTCCCGCGCCCGAGCTCGGCGCCATCGTGATCAAACGCCTGCTGCAGCAGACCGGCCTCGATGCCGCCCAGGTCGATGAAGTCATTCTCGGCCAGGTGCTCACCGCAGGCTCCGGGCAGAACC